>Ga0256406_1001774_pt1 | contig 33265 bp, 33 predicted proteins | sample RumenRJG_03DNA_FD_185986 | JGI IMG/M metagenome (GOLD analysis project Ga0256406, IMG submission 185986) | Bovine rumen microbial communities from Lethbridge, Alberta, Canada - RJG_03 | ecosystem: Host-associated > Mammals > Digestive system > Stomach > Rumen | place: Canada: Alberta | collected...
GAAGAGTACAAGGTAGATAGGGCAGAGGTGGAAGTGCCGTAAGGCATGGAGCTGACTGTTACTAATCGATCGAAGGCTTGTCTAAAAGAACGATCAAAAGACTCTGTATGAAGTTTTGAAGGTATGACTTGGCCTGGTGGTTCAGCTGGTTAGAACGCCGCCCTGTCACGGCGGAGGTCGCGGGTTCGAGTCCCGCCCGGGTCGTTTACTTTTCTTGATTTGTGCCGATGTGGCTCAATTGGCAGAGCAGCTGATTTGTAATCAGCAGGTTATCGGTTCGAGTCCGATCATCGGCTCTGAAGGATGGTTTCCCGAGCGGCCAAAGGGGACAGACTGTAAATCTGCTGCTGATAGCTTCGGTGGTTCGAATCCACCACCATCCATTCCTTCAGTAGTAACTGAAGGTCTTTTATTATCGCGGGGTAGAGCAGTCTGGAAGCTCGTCGGGCTCATAACCCGGAGGTCACAGGTTCAAATCCTGTCCCCGCTACTTTGGATTACATATGAGCGATGTTTTCCTTTTATTTATAAGCTCAAATGCCCAGATAGCTCAGTCGGTAGAGCAGGGGACTGAAAATCCCCGTGTCACTGGTTCGATTCCGGTTCTGGGCATTTTTAATTTTTCACAGTCAGGTTATTACTGACTGTGATTTTTTTTATTTCAATTCTTGTAGACAAATCCCTTTGTTTGTACGTTGTATTTTATTCTTCCGGAATTTAATATATTTAAGTACGCAGATAGTTTAGTTTTATGATTAATTGTTGTTTGATCATGGTATTTTAAGATAATCACTCAACCAGGAGGAAATGTAATGGAATTTAAGAATTTGTCTCAGGCAGCTGAGCGACAGGCGTTTTCAATCGCTATTGACGGCTTTTTAAAGCATCTTAGGAAGGGAGATCCCGCGGATCGTTCCAAGACTTATATTAAGCTCGTAGATTATGCAGCCAAGTTCTGGGGTGATGACGAGAATTCAGATAAATTTGAAGCTGTTAAGGAAAAAGTATCAGATCCCAATAACAGATGGGTTAAATTCATTAACCGTGTTATTGATGAGACTGATCCTCATTACGCAAAGACTATGCTCTTAAACCTTGGTTATCAGGCCTTTTTCCGTGGAACCAAGATGATCAGGGAAAACAGAAAGAAATATAATTGCAATATTCCCTGGCTTATTCTTTTTGATCCGACTGATGCTTGTAATATGCATTGCGTTGGCTGCTGGTCAGGTACATATGGTCATAAGAACAATCTTTCATATGATGATATGGATAAGATTATCACTGAGGGTAAGGAACTTGGCGTATATCTCTATATGATGACAGGCGGAGAGCCGATGGTCAGAAAAGAAGACATTTTCAAGCTTGCTGAGAAACATAATGATTGTTTCTTTGGAATTTATTCTAATTCCACACTTATTGATGAGGAAGTCTGCAAAAAGGTACAGAAGCTTGGCAACATTCTTTTCATTCTTTCAATAGAAGGAACACCTGAGACAAATGATGCCAGAAGAGGCGAAGGTCATTACGCAAAGGTAATGAACGCTATGGATCTTCTTAAGAAATACGGCATTGTATTTGCTACATCTGTATGTTATACAAGTCAGAATATCGAAGCTGTTACAAGCGAGAAGTTCTTCAGGTTCCTCGAAGAGAAGGGCGCCAGATTCGGTTTCTTCTTCCATTATATGCCTGTCGGAAATAATGCAGCTCCCGAACTTATGCCTACTGTTGAACAGCGTAAGGAGATTATCAGAAGAATCCGTTATGTCCGCTCTGATAAGTGCGATATAGGATTCTATCCCATGGACTTCCAGAACGATGGAGAGTATGTGGGCGGATGTATTGCCGGAGGCAGAAATTATTTCCACATCAATGCTCAGGGTGATGCTGAACCATGCGTATTTATCCACTTCTCTAATACGAACATTCATAATAACACGATTCTTGAGATGCTTCAGAGTCCTCTGTTCATGAAGTATCATGAAGGTCAACCATTTAACAGAAATCAGCTTCGTCCCTGCCCTATGCTTGAGAACCCTGATCTTCTGGTCAAGATGGTTAAGGAGACAGGCGCTCACGGAACCAATGCCGAGTCTGAGGAGACTGCGGAGCAGCTGGTGTCAAAGACAAGAGCTTATGCTGAAAAGTGGGCTCCTGCAGCTGACGAGCTCTGGAAAGAGATGAAGCATCCGGAAAGACCTTACCAGAATTACACCAAATTCCACACTGATCATCCAGAACTCGCTGCATTTGAAGGAATGGATGGAAGTGAAGACGTCGATACATATTGATTTTATTATCCCCGGCCAGGGCCGGGGTATTATTTTGCCTGTTGCGTGAAAAGGAGTTTAGAGATACAATAACTGACGGCATTCATGAATGAACGTCAAAAATATTTTCGACTCTCATATCATAAGCAAATTTCGATGCCAAAATTCAAATCACACATTTCAAACAGGAAAGGAAAGTCATGACAGATCTGGAGCTGAAGAAGATCGCCGTCAGAGTCCGCAAAGGAATCATTGAAGGCGTATATGCAGGCAAGTCCGGTCATCCGGGCGGTTCTCTGTCCGCAGCAGATATGATGACATATCTGTATTTTGAGGAGATGAATATAGATCCTCAGAATCCCGACTGGAGCGAGCGCGACCGTTTCGTTCTATCAAAAGGACATGGGGCTCCGGCTTATTATGCCGCTCTGGCAATCAGAGGATATTTTCCGGTTGAAGACTTAAAGACTCTTCGCCATGTCGGATCATACCTGCAAGGTCATCCATGCAGTCAGTCAACTCCTGGAGTTGACGCTTCATCGGGGTCGCTCGGTCAGGGAATTTCCGTAGCGTGCGGAATGGCGATGTCAGCAAAGATATCAAAGGATAGTTACAGAGTCTATACCATGCTTGGCGACGGAGAGATAGAGGAAGGCGAAGTCTGGGAAGCAGCTATGTTTGCCGGATTCAGAAAGCTTGATAATCTCTGCGTCATAGTAGATAATAACGGTCTCCAGATAGACGGACCGGTAGATGAGGTGAATTCACCATATCCCATCGCTGATAAATTCCGTGCATTTAATTTCCATGTAATTGAAATAGATGGACATGATTTTCTCCAGATAAAAAAAGCCCTTGACGAAGCAAGGGAGACTAAGGGCATGCCGACAGCCATCATCATGAAGACCGTAAAAGGAAAAGGCGTATCCTTTATGGAGAATGCTGTAGGCTGGCATGGCAAAGCACCGAATGAAGAGGAATATGAGATCGCGATGAAAGAGCTTTGTGAAGCGGAGGATGAATTATGCCGGATGTAAAGAAAATAGCTACCAGAGAGAGCTACGGCAGGACTCTTGCTGAGCTTGGAAAAGAGCACGATGATATTGTGGTGCTGGATGCGGATCTTGCCGCTTCTACAAAGACAGCTGTGTTTGCGTCTGAATTTCCGGATCGTTTCATTGACTGCGGAATAGCGGAGGCAAATATGATAGGCGTAGCTGCCGGAATGGCTTTGTCGGGAAAGACACCTTTCTGTTCCAGCTTTGCTATGTTTGCGGCAGGCAGAGCATTTGAACAAATCAGAAATTCTGTCGGTTATCCTCATCTTAATGTGAAGATAGGAGCTAGCCACGCTGGAATCACGGTTGGAGAGGACGGCGCTACACATCAGTGTGTTGAAGATATAGCTCTTATGCGGACTATTCCTGGCATGGTTATAATGAATCCCGGTGATGATGTTGAGGCCGAGGCTGCTGTAAGGGCAGCTTATGAAATCGACGGGCCGGTATATTTAAGACTCGGCAGGCTGGCTGTACCAGTGATAAACGATAGGGAGACCTATAAATTTGAGGTCGGAAAAGGCACTCTTCTTCATGAAGGCAATGATGTAACTCTTGTTGCAACAGGTCTTGAAGTGGCGGAATCCGTGAAAGCCGTGAAAATACTTGAGGAGAAAGGTATAAGCGCTGAGCTTATCAATATCTGCACAATAAAGCCGCTTGATACAGATCTTATAGTATCGAGCGCAGCAAAGACCAAAAAAGTCGTGACCATTGAGGAACATTCGATTATCGGAGGACTTGGCGGAGCAGTTGCGGAAGCCCTAGCTGAGAATTATCCTGTAAAGATGCACAGGATCGGCATACGCGACAGATTCGGAGAATCCGGACCGGCATTGGAGCTTATGCATAAATTCATGCTCGATGGTGAGGGTATAGCATCACAGGTCATTGATTTTCTTCAGTAATAAATGATTCCGGATCTGAAAAATAATAAAGCGTTTTTTCTTTTATCAAAAGCGGATTATTTTTAGATTGCAGGTATTATATTTTGACATTTATTGTCTTCAATAAAAACGTCCCGTTTCCGGGGCGTTTTTTTGTAGATTTGACAAAGTGAGAGATCCATGTTAGAATTCCAAACGTAATAAAAATGTAACATATTTTATCAAAATGCAACATATGAAATATTTATGTCGCAAATGGGGTTATATGATTAATAAAACAGAGATAATCAAGAGACTTGTACGTACATCAGCTGCTGTCCTCTCTATCACTGTATTGACAGGATTTGGGGTATATGAAGGAAAGGGCATAAGTTCAGCGACAGCTGGCACAAGCCGGGAAGTAGAATATAGTGAAAAGTCTGCCATCGGAGGCGTCGCAGCTCTCACTGCCGGAAAGACAAAAGACGGCGGAATCGTATCGGAATCTGAGACAGCGGTAAAGCCGGTAGCTGTATCGATTCAGGCAAAAAATGAGTGGGACGGAAAAGTTATATGCCAGGCAGCCGGAGTCAATGTAAGATCTGACGCAAGTGCAGACGCTGCCGTAGCCGGTTCCATGGACAGAGGCGCCGTAGGTACCATAGAGTCATCTGCTGATGGCTGGTATCTGATTACAAGTGGTAACCTGCATGGATATATAAGTGCTGATTTTGTGAAGACCGGAGCTGATGCCGAAGCTGACGCAGCCGGGCTCTATCCTGATACATATACTATAAATGTCGATGCAGCCAAGGTAAGATCCGAAGCTGATACAAATTCATCTATTGTAACGGTTTTGTATAGAGGGAGTTCTGTGCAGAAAAATTCAGGCGCGACTGAATCGCCTGAATGGACAGGAGTAACAGTTGACGGAAAGACAGGTTATATAAGAAGCGAATTTCTGGTAAAGACTGAAAAGGCTTATAAGACAGGTCTTACAAACGAAGAGAAAGCGGCTATAGTTCAAGAGGAACTGAAACGTCAGCAGGAAGAAGCGAGAAAAGCTGCTGAGGCAAAGGAAAAGGCGGCAAAGGCAGCAAATACTTCAGTATCAGTGACAGTTGAGTCAACTTCTGCATCAGCTTCGTCAGCTGATGATTTGACCCTGATGGCTGCCGTGTGCCAGCTGGAAGCAGGAGGCAGTTATGATGGAATGCTGGCGGTAGCTTCTGTGATAATGAACCGTGTACGTTCATCCCGCTGGCCGTCAACAGTCTCCGGAGTAATCTATCAGAGCGGACAGTTCTATCCAAGAGGTTCTAAAGCGCTTAATTCAGTGATAAGCCGCGGACCGAGCGCCGGAGCCATACGCGCTGCTGAAGCGGCTCTTGCGGGGACTGATACCGTTAATGGCTGCATGTCTTTCCGTTCGGCAGGAAGCGGATATGCAGGCACGGTAATCGGAGGAAATGTTTTCTTCTGATATCTTGATTGCGTTGATTTCTCATTATGATAAAGCTGCAGATGTAATAAGGGGCAGGCAGATTCCGGAAATACCGGAGCTGCCTGTTTTTATGTAAATATCTAAAACTTCCCACATCAATATTGAAAATCTTCGTTGCAAGGATTCATTTGCTTTTTGCCAAGAGATGTCACAGTGGTGGCTCACAAGTTGTGTTTTTCTGTTTGCTCGCACGCGCTTTTTAGCGGCTCTCTGACAAAAACGCGCAGAAATGCTTGAACCCAATTCTTGCAGTTACAATATATTTTAAGGAAGCATTTCTGCTTGAACGGATGTCAACCGAGCCGCAGCTAGCGTGCTCGCTCACAACGAAAAACACAATGTTCGCCACCATCTGTGCATTTCTTGGCAAGCTATAATGAATCCTTTGCGACGAAAACGATCCATGTTAATTCATGCAAGCGTATTTAAAGTGCAAACTTCGTTTGCTTGCGCTTGCACTTGCACTTGTAATATCACTTCGTGATGTTACATTAAATGCGGGAAGTTTTGATAAATAATTCCTTGTATGGAGGATTGATAGATTTTATAATGAGATCGGTAGCGATCTTAAAACAAAGAAAGGATATAAAATGGCAGTTGATCTTACGGGCAGGAGTTTTCTGAAATTATTGGATTATACGCCGGAAGAGATTGAATATCTTATTGATCTGTCGGCCAGGCTGAAAAAAGAGAAGAAAGAACATAAGAATCAGAAGGTTCTGGAAGGCAGAAACGTAGCGCTGATTTTTGAAAAGACATCGACAAGGACCAGAAGCTCTTTTGAAGTGGCAGCCCATGATCTGGGAATGGGCACGACTTATCTTGATCCGTCAGGCTCGCAGATAGGGAAAAAGGAATCAATAAAGGATACTGCCAGAGTCCTTGGCAGAATGTTTGACGGGATAGAGTACAGAGGCTTCCATCAGTCCGATGTGGAGTGTCTGGCTGAGTATTCCGGTGTGCCGGTATGGAACGGTCTGACTGATGAATATCATCCGACACAGATGATAGCGGACATGCTGACGGTGAAGGAATGTTTCGGACATCTGAAGGGCATAACGCTTACATTTTTTGGCGATACCGGCTTTAACATGGGCAATTCCCTGATGGTGGCATGCTCTAAGCTTGGCATGAATTACAGAGCCTGCGGAGCCGCAAAATATTTCCCTGATGATGAACTCGTAGATGAATGCAAAAAGATCTGCAAGACCACCGGCGGGTCAGTGTTGCTCACTGAGGATCCCGAAGAGGGAGCAAGAGGCACGGATGTACTATATACTGACGTCTGGGTATCCATGGGAGAGCCGGAGGAGGTATGGAAGGAGCGACTTGAACTTCTGAAACCTTATCAGATCAACAGTAATCTTATGAATCTGGCATCGACTGATGCTATCTTCATGCATTGCCTGCCGGCTTATCATGATCTGGGAACGGCTGTCGGCAGGGCTGTGTATGAAAAATACGGTATGAAGGAGCTGGAGGTAACTGACGAGGTTTTTGAAAGCGTGAGATCCAGGGTTTTCGATGAAGCTGAGAACAGAATGCATTCCATCAAGGCTATCATGTATGCAACTCTGGGAGCTGACGGAAAGTGATTTTTGTTGGTTCTGGCTGAGATGACGGAAAATGATTTTGATTTTAGTCGGGTCTGGCTGAGCTGACGGAGGTAATTTTTTTGTATCAGAATGAAACAGTGCTGTGCGGAGCCAGTAAATATACCAGGAAATTCTATCTGAATCCTGATTTTGATTCTCTGCCGAAGGATATAAAGGATGAGCTTAAAATCATGTGCGTTCTGTTTACGGAGGACGTCGGAGGCACGATTGAGCTGATATTTACGGAGAAGGGAAATCTTAGAATAAGGACGGAAGCGGAGGACGGCGACGCTCTCTATGACGACATCGGCTCGGCTCTTCTGGTAAAAAAGATGAAAAATGACAAGGAAGAGCTGTTTATGAAGCTGGAAATGTATTTTAAGATGTTTGCGCTTGGTATGGATCCGGAAGAACTGGAGGATGAGGTGCGCCAGGGACGGTTCGAGGACGAGGATGATGAGTGATATATTGCATCCTCTGAAAATCGGGGACGTAGAGATCCCGGTCAATCTCATACTGGCGCCCATGGCCGGAGTGACTGATTTGCCTTTCAGGATCCTCTGCCACGAAAATGGCGCGGGAATGGCTGTTACCGAGATGGTATCCGCCAAGGCAGTGCTTTATAAAAATAAAAATACGAAGGAACTACTGCTTACTGATCCTGCCGAGGGTATCACATCGCTTCAACTTTTCGGCTCTGACCCGGATTCGATGGCGGAGGCTGCCCGTATTCTGGAAGAGCTGCCCTTTCCTATTATAGATATAAATATGGGCTGTCCCGTGCCAAAGGTCGTAGGAAACGGAGAGGGCAGCGCTCTTATGAAAGACCCGGTTCTGGCCGGAAAGATAATAGCTGCTGTAGCCGGCGCGGTAAAAAAACCTGTGACCGTAAAGATGCGGGCGGGATTTTTTGAAAACGAGCGCACAGCAGCTGAGATTGCACATGTGGCAGAGGAATCAGGGGCAAAGGCTGTGGCTGTACATGCCCGCACAAGAGCTCAGTATTATTCCGGGCAGGCTGACTACTCGATCATCGGTGAAGTGAAGGAGCGGGTTTCTATCCCTGTGATAGGAAACGGCGACATAAGGAAATACGCTGATGTGAAAAGGATGTATGATGTCAGCGGCTGTGACGGATTCATGATAGGGCGAGCCGCAAGAGGAAATCCCTGGATTTTTAATAAAATAATAAGAGACGGAGAGAAAGACGAGCCAGATAAAAAGCGGTCGGAAAAATATACTGAACATGAGACGGAATGGCCACGAAAAAGCATGGCATCAGATCAGATACAAGCGAAAAAAAGCGTGACATCTGAAATGGCACGGCCAGACAGAAGAGAGGTCGCCGATATGATAATGAGGCAGGCGCGCATGATGGTGGAGCTGAAGGGCGAGACCACAGGCATTCACGAGATGAGAAAGCATGTGGCCTGGTATACGGCCGGATTTCCGGGAGCTGCTGAAATAAGGAGAAAGGCGAATCAGATAGAGACGCTTCAGGATCTGGAGAACTTGACAATGAATAAAAAATAAACATATAATAGTTGATTGCGGGAAACTGCATATCAGTCGTAGAATATATGATTTAGCAAAGCGAGGGCGCATATCATGGCAGACAAAGTATACCGCATGACGGCGGAGAACAAGAAAAAACTCGAGGATGAACTGTATGATCTGAAGATCAACAAAACCAAGGAAAATACAGCAAAGATCAAAGAGGCAAAAGGTCAGGGAGACTTGTCCGAGAATGCGGAATATGATGCTGCCCGTGATGAGCAGGCTGAGATCCAGGGACGTATTCAGGAAATCGAGGCTATCCTTAAAAATGTGGAGATAGTTAGCGAGAACGATCTGAACAGAAATGCCATCGACATCGGCTCAACTGTAAAGGTGCTGGATGTAGAAGAAAATGAAGAGATTGAATTCAAGCTTGTCGCCGCGATCGAGGCAGACAGCGGCGAGGGCAAGCTGTCTATAGAATCTCCTCTCGGAGTGGCACTGCATGGCAAGAAATCCGGACAGACAGTAACTGTAGAGGCGCCGGTCGGTGAGATCAAATACAAGATACTGAGTTTCACAGCACCGCAGCTTTGATTTATTTTTACCGGGAGAAATTATGCCAGAAAATACAAATAATCAGGATGGAAACGAGATCGTAAAGCTGAGAAGACAGAAGCTTTTTGATCTTCAGGCAGAGGGAAAGGATCCCTTTCGCGTTACAAAATTTGACCAGACTCATCATTCGATTGATGTGCGTAATAATTTTGACAGTCTGGAGGTAGTGCCGAAACATGATGACGAGGGACATACCATTGTTCCGTCACTAGATGAGCTGCCGGACAGTAAGGTAGTAAGCCTTGCCGGCAGAATCATGTTTAAGCGTGTAATGGGAAAGGCATCTTTTGCCAATATCCGTGACCGTTATGGCGATATGCAGATATATGTTACGAGAGATGATCTGGGAACAGAGGATTATTCTGCATTCAAGAAGATGGACGTGGGAGATATTATCGGTATAAAAGGTTTTGCCTTCAAGACCAGGACCGGTGAGATCACAGTACATGTACTGAAGATGGAGCTTCTTTCAAAGGCTATTCAGGTGCTTCCTGAGAAATTTCACGGACTCCAGGATACGGATACGCGCTATCGTCAGAGATATCTGGACCTTATCATGAATCCTGAATCAAGGGAAGTGTTTGAAAAACGCTCGAAGATAATCAGAGAGATTCGCAACTTCCTTGAGAAGAGGGACTTCATGGAAGTGGAGACACCTATCCTTGTGCATAATGCCGGCGGCGCTGCAGCCAGACCTTTCGAGACGCATTACAACTCACTCGATGAAGACGTGAAGCTTCGTATTTCCCTGGAACTATATCTGAAGAGGCTTATTATCGGCGGCTTCGAGCGTGTATATGAAATCGGACGGGTATTTCGTAACGAGGGCGTAGACACAAAGCACAATCCTGAATTCACTCTGATGGAACTTTATCAGGCTTATACCGATTATAACGGCATGATGGAGCTGACGGAGGCGCTTTTCAGGGATCTGGCGGAAAAGGTCTGTGGATCTACTAAGATTTGGTACGGTGACAAAGAGACCGGTCATGAGATAGACCTCGGCAAGCCTTTCAGACGGCTTACCATGACAGAGGCCATAAAGGAAGAGACCGGCATCGATTTCGACCGGGTAGCAGACGATGCTGAAGCAAAGAAGCTTGCTGATGAGAAGGGCATAGCCTATGAGGCTCGTCATAAGAAGGGTGATATTGTAAATCTTTTCTTTGATGAATTCTGCGAAGACAAGATGATCCAGCCTACCTTCATCATGGATCATCCGATAGAGATAAGCCCGCTTACAAAGAAGAAGCCGGACGACCCGTCTAAGGTGGAGCGTTTTGAGCTTTACATCAATGGCTGGGAAATGTGCAATGCATATTCAGAACTTAATGATCCTATAGACCAGCGTGAGAGATTTGCCGAGCAGGATGCGAATGCGGCAGCAGGAGATGAAGAGGCTGATCATACTGATGAGGATTTCCTGACGGCTATGGAATACGGTATGCCTCCTACTGGCGGCATAGGTTACGGCATTGACAGACTGTGCATGCTCCTTACAAATGCTCAGGCAATAAGAGATATAATTCTCTTCCCGACACTCAAGTCCCTCAAGGCTGAAAACAATGAAGCACATGAGGGCGGAAAAGCTGGCGAAGAGAAGAGTTCCGAGGCTGTTTCTGATCAGTCCGGGTTCTTTACTCCGAATGATAAGATCGATTTCAGCAATGTGAAGATCGAGCCTATGTTTGAAGAGGAAGTAGACTTCGATACTTTCTCAAAGTCTGATTTCAGGGCTGTAAAGGTCAAGGAATGTTCGGCAGTGCCGAAGTCCAAGAAGCTTTTAAAGTTTGTTTTGGATGATGGAACAGGCACGGACCGCATCATTCTCTCCGGTATTCATGCTTATTATGAGCCGGAAGAATTGGTTGGAAAAACTTTGATCGCAATAACAAATCTTCCGCCGAGGAAGATGATGGGAATTGCGTCATGCGGTATGCTGCTGTCTGCTGTAAATAACAAGAAGGACAGTGATGAGGAGGAACTCCATCTTCTTATGGTGGACAACCACATCCCGGCCGGCGCGAAGCTGTATTGATCCGGAGAAAAACATAGGCAAAACACCTTCAAGGCACTCCTTTTCAGAATCACTCTGAGAGGGAGTGCTTTTTTGCGTGCAGACAGCAGGGAAAGCAAATTGACAAAATGAGATATATCTCATATAATAATATAGACAAATGAGGATCACTTATGGCATTTGAAATTGAGTTTTATAAAACGAAGGACGGCAAGGAGCCAGTTGCAGATTTTTTGGATTCTTTAGATGATAAAATGGCTGCCAAACTTGTTGGTCTCATGGAAGTGCTGGAGGAAAAAGGTACAGAACTCCGGATGCCGTATTCAGAGTATCTGGATGATGGCATTTTTGAACTGCGTTGCAAGCAGGGAAGTAATATAACAAGGGTGCTGTATTTTTTCTATATAGGAAAAAAGATTATTGCTACAAATGGATTTGTGAAGAAAACACAAAAGACACCACCAAAGGAACTAAAATTAGCAAAGGAAAGACGGGCTGATTGGCTGGAACGCCACAAGGAGGTTCGAGATGACACTTAAGGAATATAAGAATAACAGGATGAAGGATCTAGGGTTTGCGCAAGCATATGAGGAGATGCAGCCGGAAATGAATGTCATCCGTGCCATCATAGATGCGCGTATATCACAGAATATGACGCAGAAGGAACTGGCAGAAAAAACAGGGATTGCGCAAACCGAGATCAGCAGACTTGAGAATGGAACCAGAAATCCATCCATCAAACTCCTTCAAAGGCTTGCGAATGGAATGGATATGGTTTTGAACATTTCGTTCACGCCCAAAGCGAAGACTCATAGATGATCTATAAAAATCTGAATGTCAGAAATTCTGACACGAAAGTATTCGGTATTTCCCGTTCGGCCTCGTATAATCAGAAATGAAGGAAAGCCCTTTTTATCTGCGCCAGAAACTTACCAGCAATAGGAGTAAAGGTCTGATACTTATTCCAAATGAGATATAGCTCTGATTTTAGTTCCGGTGAAAGAGGTCTGAATACCATGTCAGTTCCTTCGGTATTTATCAGATCCTTAAATGTAAGAAGTATTCCAAGGTTTTCCCTTGCAAATACAGAGCCGTTATAAGATAGCCTGAAGGAGCCTTCAAGTTTTAGCTTAGGAAATCTTTCTTTAGCCCATGTTTTGATTTCATTGTTCCAGCTCTGCTCTGAAACAAATAGGGGCTGTCCTATCAGGTCAGAGACATGGATGGATTTTTTCTTTGCAAGGGGATGAGATGAAGGCATGATAGCTCCCCACACATCAGCTTCCGGAAACTTAACATATTCATATTTATTGCTGTCAGGTGTTTCACATAGTACAGCAAAGTCTAAAATGCCCTTATCAAGCTTTTCAGTAACCTGCTCAGTATCTCCGCTGGTTATATGATAAGTGAAGTTGGGGTATTTTTCTTTTAACTTATAGATCTCTCTGGCAAGATATCTGATCTGATAGCTTTCTGCCAGTCCAAAATAAATATCCCCACCTGTTATATCATCCAGGGAACTAAATTCCTGTTCTATCTTATCTGACATAGCCACAAGATCCTGAGCACGGTCACGTAGAAGCATCCCTTCGTCCGTAAGCGAAATGCTGAAACTGTGCCTTACAAACAGTTTCTTCCCAAGTTCTTCCTCTAATGATTTTAATGTCTTTGAAAGAGTAGGCTGTGATACATGAAGCTGCTCAGCAGCCTTTGACATATTTTCTTCCCTTGCAACTGCAAGAAAATATCTGAGATTTTTTATTTCCATGAAAACCTCCATGAAGTTGACAATTAAAGCGTTATTCCAAAAACGAATATCATGATATTTATTTTATTCATTAGCGAAAACCTGGTCAAGGATTTACTATGAAATCAGAAGGAGCAAAAAGATGGATACCAAAAAGATTCTTGAAAGCCTTACTGACATGGGCTGTGATGAGAAAGAAATAAGCTTTATGAAAAAAATGTATGAAGAAGGGGATACAGATACGCTTCTTCGAGATCTTAGAAAATGCCGGTGCCATCTGATGGACGAACTTCATGACAGTCAGAAGAAAGTTGATAACATGGATTTTTTGATAAGACAGATCCAAAAAGAAAAGTAATTAAAACGGAGGAATGTAAAATGATCAGAAAAGAAGAACTGAACCTTGTAATGGAATGGGATAAAACCTTTAAGAAAAGTGATAAAGTAGACCACAGCAAAGTCACATTTGTAAACAGATATGGAATCACTCTTGCAGCGGATATGTATGTTCCAAAGAATGCAGATGGTAAGCTCCCTGCAATTGCTGTATGCGGGCCATTCGGTGCAGTTAAAGAGCAGTGCTCAGGTCTTTATGCTCAGACAATGGCAGAGAGAGGATTCTTAACAATAGCATTTGACCCATCATTTACAGGAGAGTCCGGTGGAAATGTAAGATATATGGCATCTCCTGATATCAATACAGAAGATTTCATGGCGGCAGTTGATTTCCTTTCACTTAATGAAAAAGCAGATCCTGACAGGATTGGAATCATCGGTATCTGTGGATGGGGCGGCATGGCTGTAAATACAGCAGCTCTTGATACAAGGATCAAAGCGACTGCAGCTATGACAATGTATGACATGACAAGAGTAAATGCCAAGGGATATTTTGACTCCGAGGACAGTGAGGAAGCAAGGTATCAGAAGAGGGCTGCCATGTGCGCTCAGAGACTTGAAGACCTTAAGGCAGGTGAGTATAAGCTTGGTGGCGGTGTAGTAGATCCACTTCCGGAGGATGCACCTTTCTTTGTGAAAGATTACTATGACTACTACAAGACTGACAGAGGTTATCACAAGAGAAGCCTTAATTCTAATGGTGGCTGGAATGTGATCGGCTGTGAATCCTTTGTTAACCAGCCAATCCTTAAATACAGCAACGAGATCAGAAGTGCAGTTTTACTTGTTCATGGAGAAAAGGCTCATTCATGTTATTTCTCAAAGGATGCTTATGCAGATATGGTAAAAGACAGCAAGTATGCTGATAATAAAGAACTTATGATAATCCCTGATGCGGTGCATACAGATCTATATGATGGCGGAGATAAGGATTATATTCCTTTTGACAAGCTGGAGAACTTCTTTAAGGAGAATTTAAAGTAATGATAACGGTTGAAGAAATACTGGAATATCTTAATTCGGACAGAGTAGAAGATATGACAGAAGAGATGCATGAGTGTTCCATGAGGCAGAGCCAGGCTGCCATAAGGCAGACCATGGAATTAAATACCAAGTATCATACGCCAGAGGAAATCGTCAGTATCATGACTGAACTGACAGGTGAGGAAGTGGATGAAAGCTTGAGATTGTTCCCACCTTTTTATACGGATTTTGGAATAAACATTCACCAACGCCGCAGGGCAGAAAGCCCCGACTTCTGTAAGTCGGAGGAGGAATGCCCGTTTTAGTGGTGTATTTTCTTTATGCGACGTTGTTCTTTGCCAAAATATATAATATAATAATTTTGGCGAAGAAAGTAGGTATAGTATATGGAGCAGACAATTACAGCAAAACTTCAGATTTTAGTAAATCCTTTTGATAAGCAGATACTCTGCGATACCATGAAGGCTTATTCTGATGCTTGTAATTATGTGTCTGAATACATATACAAAACACATAACCTTAGATAATATGAAGTGACCTCACATTTGTAGCAACGTGGATTTACCTGTATACTGATGATTGACAAGATCAATGGTAACAGGGATTACCGCATACAAAAGGAGGTCACCTATGAATAGAATAATCAAAATCGGAATGGATGTCCATAGCACCAACTACACTTTATGTGCAATGGAGCCTGTACTTGATGGGGAAGACAGGATCTTCGCCAACATACAGGTAACACCAGATTATAAAAATGTGCTCCAGTTCATCGATAATCTGAAGAACAAGCTTGGACCGGACGATTCCTATTCTATTGAATGCGGCTACGAGGCCGGATGTCTTGGATACTCCTTGTACAATCAGCTGACATCAGCCGGGGTCAAATGCATCATTCTTGCTCCGACAACAATGCTGACCCAGCAGGGAAAGCGAGTCAAGACAGACAAACGGGACGCTGTCATGATTTCCCAGTGCCTCAGCTATGGCGGATACCATGCGGTACATGTTCCCACGGATAAAGATGATTCCGTTAAGGAATACCTCCGGATGCGTGACGATCATAAGCTGGCGCTGAAGAAGATCAAGCAACAGATCAATGCTTTCTGTCTCCGGCATGGATATTTCTTCCCTGACACGAAATGGACGATCAAACATCTGAGCTGGCTGCGGAAGCTCGAGATCACAGGGCTACTTCGGGAGACGTTGGATGAATATCTTGCTTCCTATGATGAGCAGACAGCAAAGATCGAACGGTTTGACCAGCGGATTGAGGAACTGGCATCCGATCCGGATTACAAGGACAATGTCAAAAAGTTAGGCTGCCTTCTCGGAATCAAGACGCATACGGCGCTGTCGCTGATTGTAGAAACAGGAGACTTCTCCCGTTTCAGGAAAGGCAGCACGTATGCAGCGTTCCTTGGCCTTGCACCGGGGGAATCTTCCAGCGGTGAGCACATAAACCGGACGGGGATCTCAAAGGCAGGGAACAGTCATCTGAGGCGTCTGCTGATTGAAGGTGCGAAGGGAATCTGCAAAGGGAAGGTCGGTCATAAATCGAAGGAACTGCGATCCAGGCAGGCCGGCAACAGCGCAGAGGTGATAGTCTACGCTGATCGAGGTAATACCAGAATGCGCAGCAAGTATTACAGGATGCTGCGTTATGGCAAGAAAAAGAATGTTGCCGTGGCAGCGATAGCGAGGGAACTTGCCTGCTTTGTCTGGGGAATCATGACGAATAACATGGAACCCCGGACCTCTGGAAAGAAGGCGGCCTGACATAACATCCTGACCATCTGCCTGTCAAGGATGCTTCGCACCGCCTGCGGCGGCAGGCCCTTGACAACCAGCTGTCCATGATGTTGGTGGGCAGCCAAGCAGGAATCCGCAAGAATCTGCAGATTCCTGCAGCAACAACCAAAGTAAATATCTGACAGCATCTGGAAGGAGCTGTGATCACTGAAAGGTTCGAGCTATCTGCGTTACGACTATGTGGCACTTAAGTGATCCACGCTTTTAGATCGCAGAGCTCACGGCGGAACCATTAGCCTGTAGGTAACCAATCCACGAATAACAGAGTGGCCACATGCCGGGAACTGTTAAATCAGAGCTCTTTCCAGATGCTGTCAGAGAAGTACAAATGTGGCCAGTCGGGGAAAAACAAAATTTTTTGTGGCTATCCCTTGACAACGGTCACTTCATAACAGTCGTTATAGTGTACAGAAAGATACTTACTATCAAGTCCGTGAAATTTATGGTCTCCGTTCTCAGATGGCAGTTTCTTGTGTACGAACAGTTATTGCTAAATACAAGACCATTCTCGAAAATCAGAAAGAGTGGATAAAGCCTGTATTTAGACTTCCTCAATTAGACCTTGTATGGAACAGGGATTATTCGCTTAATACAAAAAACGATATATTTTCTGTTAATACATTGAATGGTCGTATCAAGGTTGCTTTCTATAAAAATGGCTTTGAACAATATTTTTCTGACAACTGTAAGTTTGGCACTGCGAAGCTTGTGAATAAACATAATAAGTTTTATTTGCATATACCTGTAACATACGAAATTACCGAACTTAAAAAATCAGAAGTTTCTAATGTTGTTGGTATAGACCGTGGAATCAGATTTCTTGCTGCAACATATGATAGTAATGGAAAATCTGTATTTTACGATGGTAATGTTGTTAAACAAAAACGTGCTCATTATAAGTCTTTGCGTAAGCAGTTACAGCAGGTCGGTACTCCATCATCCCGTAGACGAATTAAAGCTATCGGTCAGCGAGAAAACCGTTGGATGCAGGATGTAAACCATTGTGTATCAAAGGCACTCGTTGAGAATAATCCCGTTGGTACTTTGTTTGTCATTGAAGATTTAAGTGGTATCCGTTCTGCTACTGAAAGAGTTAAGGTGAAAGACCGTTATGTTTCCGTATCATGGTCTTACTATGATTTAGAACAGAAACTATCTTACAAAGCCTTAAAGCATCATCAGCTTGTAGAAAAGGTTAATCCTGCTTATACAAGCCAAACTTGTCCTAGATGTGGTCATACAGAAAAGACTAACCGCAACAAGAAAATGCATCTTTTCTGTTGTAAAAACTGTGGTTATAAATCGAACGATGACCGCATTGGAGCTATGAATCTGCATCGTATGGGAATAGTACTATTAGTACCTGATGCAGTTGCTACGGAGTAAATCTCTGTAGTACAGGTACGTGTCAACGTGCCTACGATGTAACGCCACTTTTAGCAGTAATGCTAAACGACTAAATGTGGGAGGATTTATCCGCTATACCACAGGGCAGTTACAAGCTCCGACCTCAAAGCGATAGCTTAGGTCGGGGTAGTTGACAAGGAGATGTTACGATAACCATCAGCACGGAAAATAACATATAATAAGTTTCGCAAAATTCATTTCCAGCCACCGTCGTGCGTCAAGGTTGCTATGAGAGGAATCAAAAAGAAAACACCGATCATTTCTGACCAATGTTCTCAAAAACTATGTTTTCCTACTTCTTACTTTATTGCCTGTATCTTATCATTCATCTTCTTTGCTTCTGCACGATAATATCTCATGAAAAGGAACCAGATAAGAAATGCAACAGCTAGCTGAATCGCCGTAATTATAATTTCCTGACCGATGGTTGCAGATCCACCTGTCCATCCGACTGCATAAGCAACGATTGTATAAATCACGCAGCCAATACCCATGTGTATCAACACTCTAATCGGCATTGGAAGATTTTCTTTCCTGTACACAATGGTCGGAACTCCAAATCCAAGGCCAACCAAAACGCAACCGACAACCATCTTTGTAAACCTGTAATTCTCAAGGCTGAAATTCCCTTTGTATCTTACATCAAATACAATTCCAGCCAGACAGAAAATAGCCATTGCCATTCCAATACTGATTACCGTGCTCTTTGCTAAATCTTTTATTGTCTCTTTCATTGCTTTCGCCTCCTATAATCCAAGATATTTTTTGAACTCCGGCAGATATGTTCTCGAAACGTAATCCTTGCATCCATTCTTCAGCTTCAGCAAAAGTGTTCCGCTGAAGCCCGGCTCAATACTGTCCATATAAGACAGATTGATTAGTGTGGATTTGGATATCTGCATGAACTGTTTTCCTAACTGCTGTCTAATCTCATATAGCCTTTTCCGTGAACGATATTTTTGTTTTTCACCATAAATAATCGTATCTCCATCCTCTACTCTGACCATGTATATTTCCTTGGGCTGCAGAACGATAATATCCTCTTCATTCTGCAGAGCAGTTATGGGAGTTTCGTTTGTGCTGAATATATCAAGCATTCGCTGGATCTCATCTGTCACCTTGTCGGTATAGATCACTACATATGGTTCTTTATATTCAGCAGAAATATCAACACTTATCTTCATGCCCCGTTTTCCTTTCTCTTTGATGATGTCATCATACAATATATCGAAATCTCTGTCTTGACATTTGAGGTAAGTGACAAAAAACAAGAGGTGAAATGCATAAGCTTCAGAGATTTCCTTTTACTTAAAAAAGGTAACGATTATCAATCGTGAGTGTTGCGTAATTTGATAGGGGGTGCGGACATTTTCTGTTATGGTATCACGTAAGATACTATGACAGAAAAATCTGCGTACTTGATATAGATTTGAAATACGGTACGATATAAATACTAAGAACAAAACAAGGATCATGTATCACAAGAAGGAAAAGAAAATGGAGAAGAGGTAATTGTTATGCCCGGTGAGATCAGACAAAAGATGCTGCCAAAGTATATCGAGGTGCGCGGCGCAAAGGTTCATAACCTTAAAAATATCAATATAGATGTCCCGCTTAACGAGATTGTAGCGATTGCAGGTGTCTCCGGTTCGGGAAAATCGTCGCTTGCACTTGGTGCGCTGTATGCAGAGGGATCCCGCAGGTATTTGGAATCTCTCTCGACCTATACACGCCGGAGGATGACACAGGCGGAACGGGCGGATGTGGATGATGTCCGGTACGTACCGGCGGCGCTTGCGCTGCGCCAGCGGCCGGGAGTTCCCGGCATCCGCAGCACGTTCGGTACACTATCGGAGCTGCTCAATAGTCTGCGGCTGATGTTTTCCCGGCTTGCGAGCCACCGCTGCCCCAACGGGCATTACTGCCCTCCGTCTCTTTCTGTCGCGGCAATGCAGGAAATTACGTGTCCTGTCTGTGGCGCGAAATTCTATGGCCCCGGAGCCGAGGAGCTTGCCTTCAACAGCACCGGCGCTTGCAAGACCTGTGGCGGAACTGGAGTCATCCAGACCGTGAACGAGGCAGCACTGGTGCCAGATGAATCTAAGACAATTGATGAAGGAGCAGTCGTCGTCTGGGGAACACTCATGTGGTCACTGATGAAGGATATCGCGCGGACGATGGGCGTGCGGACAGATGTTCCATTTCGTGATTTGACGCCAGAGGAGAAAGAGATTGTTTATCACGGCGAGCTGAAGAAGCACCACATCCACTACGTCAATCCGAATACGCTGGAACCTGCGGAAATGGATTTTAATTATTACAGCGCGGTTAATTCGGTGAAGAATTCCCTTGCCAAGGTCAAGGACGAGAAGGGAATGAAGCGGCTCGAAAAATATCTGGAAGAAGACGTTTGCCCGGACTGCCATGGAACAAGGCTCTCGGAAGCCGCCCGCGCGCCGCGACTTCGGGGTATCGGCCTGGATGAGGCGACGGCGATGACACTCTCGGAACTGATTCCCTGGGTACAGGGCCTTTCGGCTTCTCTTCCGGAAGAAATGCGTCCGATGGCGGAAAATATCTGTGAATCCTTCATGGACGTCTCAAAGCGGCTGATGGACCTCGGCCTTGGATACCTGTCGCTTGATCGGGCAGCCTCGACGCTTTCCACGGGTGAAAGGCAGCGAGTTCAGCTTGCAAGAGCGGTCCGCAACCGCACAACCGGCGTACTCTATGTTCTTGATGAACCGTCGATCGGCCTGCACCCCTATAATCTCAAAGGGCTGACCGGCGTAATGGACGATCTTCGGGCGGATGGGAACTCCGTTATCATTGTCGATCATGACACACAGGTTTTGAAGCACGCCGACTGGATGATCGAGATGGGAAAAGGAGCCGGAGCAGACGGCGGGACGGTAATTTCCGAGGGAACAATCGAAGACATTTCGAAGAATCCGAGGTCTGTTATCGGGCCGTTCCTATCCGATCAGTATGAAGCAAGAATCCGTCCGGTTTTACAGACGACTTCCATGTTTGCGAAAGGTGCCATACATCTGGAAACAGGGGAGATTCATACGGTGCACCCTCTTGATGTGCGGATACCGATGGGACGGCTTACCGTTGTGACGGGCGTTTCCGGTTCGGGAAAGACGACGATGGTGCTCGAAAGCCTGATTCCGGCGCTCAAGGCAAAGATCAGCGGGCAGAAGATGCCGTCACATGTGAAAAACATTGAAGCAAAAGGCTTTACACAGGTCAAATTGATCGACGCGACGCCGATCGGTATCAATGTCCGTTCGACTGTTGCTACTTACGCCAATGTCCACGACGAACTCAGAAAAGTTTACGCAAAAACAGAAGACGCAAAGGAACGCTCTTTCAAGGCCGGAGATTTCTCTTATAATACGGGAAAACTCCGCTGTCCGACCTGTGATGGAACAGGGGAGATCTCACTGGACGTTCAGTTCCTGCCTGATGTGAAGATTCCCTGTCCGGACTGCCGGGGCTCCCGGTACGGAAGGGAAGCATTTGAAATTCGCCGCAAGGCAAAGGATGGACAGGAATACAGTCTGCCGGAGCTGATGAATATGAGTGTGGATCAGGTTCTGCATGCGCTTGGAGGCCTGAAGAAGTTGCAAGAGCATCTGCAGGTTCTGCATGAATTGGGACTTGGCTATCTGACACTTGGAGAGGAGACACCTGGACTTTCCGGAGGCGAGGCACAGCGTCTGAAGCTTGCCAGTGAGATGGGGAAAGGACAGAGCGACTCAGTATTTGTCTTTGATGAACCGACGATCGGACTGCATCCGCAAGATGTGAGGACACTGCTGCATGTTTTTCAGACTTTGATTGATCATGGCGCTACTGTAGTGGTTATTGAACATGATCTCGATGTGATAAAAAATGCCGATTACATTATCGACATGGGACCGGGCGGCGGAAAAGAGGGTGGCAGAATCGTTGCGAGCGGCACTCCTAACGAAATCAAACAGTTTAAGGAGAGCATTACCGGGCAATACATATAAGTAAATAAAACCCGCGTAATATATGAAATGATGGGTCACCTCTTTGCTTCCCGGATTGCCTGATGCAAAGTATTTAGAACTTTTTTCTTATTCGCACTCCACTTCGGCTCAAGCAGGAGATTTTTCGGCCCGTCGCCGGTGAGCCTGTGAATGACGATCTCCGGAGGCAGTATTTGAAGGCTGTGAACCAAAACCTCGGTGTATTCCTCCAGTGTCATGATGTGAAAGGGATCCGCCTGATATTCGTCCGCCAGTTTAGTCCCCCTCAGAACATGCAATAGCTGCAGTTTGATACCATCAGGTCTTGGCTCAAGATTCGAAAGATATCGTATGGTCTCATACATATCTTCATGTGTCTCTCCGGGAAGCCCCATGATCACATGCACGATGACTGTCAGTCCGGCGGCTTTCAGCTTTTGCATTGCATCTTCAAAAACCGGAAGGGGATAGCCTCTGTGGATTCTCTGTGCTGTCTTCTCATGGATCGTCTGCAGCCCCAACTCAACCCATACCGGCTTGATTTCGGAAAGCTCGATAAGCATTTGGAGGATTTCATCGGACAGGCAGTCCGGGCGGGTGCCGATGGATAGGATCACGATTTCCGGACGATTGATTGTCTCCAAATATAGACCCTTCAGACGCTTGGGATCACCATAGGTATTTGTAAAGGATTGAAAGTAGGCGATGTAACGCCTCTTGTCTTTTGGTATGTTGGCCGGAATTTTTCGGTCGACACGTGCTCTGGCAAGGCAAATCTGCTCATCGATCGGCAGAAATGGTGAGGCAAAATCACCGGAGCCTCCCTCCGAACAAAAAGAGCAGCCTCCGAAACCAATCTTTCCATCCCGATTCGGGCAGCTGCAGCCGGAGGAAAGAGACAGCTTGTAAATCTTCTGCCCGTATTCTTTTTTCAGCTCTTCTGAAATGGTCCTGATTTCCATGTGATATCCTATCTTACCGGCGGTCTGTTTTTTTCATCTTATATCAATCGTGACAGTACATGCAAATCTTCTTCGGATTTAACTTACACGGCATCTCTGTATCCAAACGGGTGACATCGTGTTTATGTACGTAACCGCCCCCGGTATCGGCTATTCTCTATAAACGTAGGGTTACGCGGACGAATATCCCTTACGACTATACGGATGATCATCTTACGATCAGCTCACAACATGGTACATTATCTGTCAAAGTGTGCATTGAGAAGGCCAGGCAAGATGACGCTGCTATGAAAAATGTCACTTCAGTAAAAAGGCTGAAAGATTCTTTCCCGTCCACAATAGTAATGAAGAAAAAAGCCTAAATAGGCAAAAAACGTCATCGTAATCTGGCGAAACCAATGTAAAAGAAATATACTACTATTGAAGAAAAATGCAACAAATATCATATGGAGTGATGATGATCGGGATCAACACCAGGATATGTGGTGCCTGAAACCTTTTATTTACAGAAAGATCAATACATAATTGATTTATTACAATGTCGATGGTACAATCAAAAATGAGTGAAACAAATGCCAAAATAGCGAGGCATGGACATGATAGATTATTTGAGAACCATCTTCGGCGAAGATATTAAGCAGGAATCATTTCAATACCCGGTTGGAACACCGAATTATATCAGAAATGGATATAAAGCATGGTGCTTTTCCTGGGATGGGCAGAAATGTGTCATTCTTAAACCTGTTTCTGCATCCTGGAGACTTCCCGGAGTCAAGAAGCAATTCCGAAATTTTAAGAGTTTGTCGGACCTTCCGTGTGCCTTGTGTTTTGACAGACTTACATCGGCACAGCGAAGGGACCTTATGCATGAAAAAATACCATTTGTTGTTGCCGGATCACAGTTGTATATGCCGTTTTGGGGCGTACATTTTACTGAAAAAGATAAAACAGTCATAAATCTTAATGAAAGGATGGCACCGGGCACCCAGCTTGCAGTGCTGTTCCTATATTATAAGGACATTGAGAGAATAAACCTCACAGAATTGTCCGGGCAGCTCAATATTTCCAAGGCTACAAGCACAAGAATAGCCGCTTATCTTAAGCAGAGAGGATTGATTCGCATGGAATATGAGGGGACGAATAAATGGATACGTCCGTCCTGCTCAAAAAAAGAGTTTTTGTTGAAGTCGTATGAATTCATGCGCTCTCCTGTAATCCGGGATATCTATGTTAAGAAGAATCCTGAAGGTTTAACACTTCCTTTATGCGGGATCCGGGCACTTTCCATGATCTCAATGGTTGCCGCTTCTAAAGGAGATCCGGGAGTCGCTATTAGTAGAAACCGTATTAAACGCTTGCCAAAAGAAGATATCATTTCAGAAGAAGAATTCCTGGATTTTGGCGGAAGTGTCATTGAAGAGTGGAGTTATGACTGTACACCTGTTATGGAAGGCAGACGGGTGGATGACATTTCCCTTCTTCTAAGCCTTGAGTGTGAAAAAGACGAGCGAATTCAGCAGGGACTGGATGAAATCAGGCGAAAACATGGGCTCCCTGTTGCGGAGGAGGAATAATAATGGTGAATGGCATAGAGGCATTCAGGGATTATTTTGCAGAATACACGGATCAGTATGTGATTATCGGTGGCTTTGCCTGTGACCTGCTCATGGAGGATGCCGGTCTGGATTTCAGGCAGACCAAGGATATTGACATGGTGATTATTATTGAGGCGCTTACGGAGAAGTTTGCGGCAAGGTTCTGGAACTATATAAAAGCCGGAGGGTATCAGCCGTATGTTGGAAGTCATGGGGAATCAGAATTTTACCGTTTTGTTGAACCGACAGGTTCAGACTATCCATTTATGATCGAACTCTTCTCAAGACCACAGAATAACGTCAGACTCCGTCCGGATACACATCTTATGCCGCTGCATATAGATGATACAATATCAAGCCTGTCAGCAATCCTGCTGAACGAGGACTATTACAAATTCCTTTTGAGCGGACGGACAGAAGTGGAGCATATCCCGGTCCTTAATGCAGAACATATTGTGCCGTTTAAGATGAAGGCTTGGCTTGATTTGAGAAGGCAGAAGGAGAATGGCGTACATGTTAATTCAAGAGATTTGAGAAAGCATCGCCTTGATGTATTCAGATTGTATCCGATTATAAGAAGAGATCAGAGAATTCTGGTCCCGGATCAGATTTATAATGATATCAATGAATTTATTTCAGAGATGCGGGAAACAGAGATACGTCTGAAAGATATCGGAATGACTGATAATAAAGATGATATTCTTAATGTGTACAGCCTGATCTATATACGTGAATAAGATAATTCATCCCGACGTTGATGTCAGGAATTCTGACACGAAAGTATTCGGTATTTCTCGTTCAGCCTCTTATAATCAGAAATAAAGGAGAGCAAATCATTACAAGGCACAATGCGGAATAGGAATGTGCCAATGGCAGAACGCCGCGCGTCGAACGGTTCCGTCAGATGATTTGCCCAGATGCCGTGATTGATTCTGGCAGGAGGCAGAACTGGGAAGTATAGTACTCTGTAACAATTGACTCGATGTACAACATTTCGACAACATGCACATGGCATGACGTAAACGATAAACCATGGTGACAGACAGTTGATTTCAGGCAGCACCTAGACGAAAACTATGATAACAGGCGGGAACAGATCATCAAAACAATATCGGAAATGGATACCCGACAATGAAGACCCTCAAAGATGGAAATTAAGAAACATCCGAAGATGAGAATACGGAAGAAAATGAGACTTCTAATGAGAATGGATTCTTTACTCCGAATGAGAAAATTGATTTCTCGAATGTGAAGATCGAGCCAATGTTTGAAGAAGTGGATTTTGATACCTTCTCTAAGTCCGATTTCCGTGCAGTGAAGGTAAAGGCTTGCGAGGCAGTAAAGAAGTCCAAGAAGCTCCTTCAGTTCACTCTGGATGATGGAACAGGCACAGACTGGATCATTCTTTCCGGTATTCATGCTTACTATGAGCCGGAAGAACTGGTCGGAAAGACATTGATCGCCATCACCAATATCCCGCCGAGGAAGATGAGGGTGGAAGTAACTTCTTCAAATATCCCTGCAAGGAGCAGCACATGGTGTTGCTCCTTTTTTATGCTTCTTCTGAAACCCAAATCGATAAAATCCGGGATCAAGAGAATGAGCCTCTTGCTGTATAATAGTGTTCGTAGAAGAGGTTTGATGGCACATCAAGTCTGTAATCAAGAAATGAGCTATCACTATGGCTAAGAATGCACCTCTAACCTATGACGAACGATTGACAATACAGTCATCCCTCGCAGATCGACTCTCGTTTAGGTAATAGGCTGATCCTGGGGAAGCAAATTTACAGATCCATTATCCATTGAGTTCAATGCCGATGGCGAACGTAGGACACATGTATTTTACTGTGACCCGCAACGCTCCGACCAGAAGGGCGGTATTGAAGTCACACATGAAATGATCCGCCGTGTACTGCCCAAGAAAACAAGTTTCGACAACCTTACTCAGGATGATGTGTCTCTGATGATGAGCCACATCAACTCCTACAAAAGAAAAAAGCTGGGCAACCGGTCCGCCTGCCAGTTGTTCAGCTTTCTTCATGACGAGGGTCTTCTTGAGAAGTTAGGGATTACCCTGATTCCCTCTAAGGGGATCAACCTCACACCTAAGCTGCTTAAGAAGTAAAAAAAGCAACGCCATCCGAACTGTCGATATCATCACCTTAGGGGTGGAATTTACTTTTGCGAAAAACAAACGCTAAATTCGACCTCCGGTTAGATTGCGCTCTTTTCATCGGTAAAGGCTGATCTGACGTCATTTTACCTGCTTCCTGCCGGTATTTCAATCTATTTGGTTTTGTAAGTTCTACTTAGGAATAATAACTTCCAGTTTGGAATTGTAACTTCTGATTTTTATCCTCCTTCTTTAATATCCGGAATTTACACTTGCAAGAGATATCCGGAGCGGGTATTTACTTTTGCAAACTGGAATCTCAGATTCCATTTCAGCTTACCGGTATTTGCAGATGATGGGGAAGTTGAAAGATACAATGTTTTTCATGTGGCAATGATTTTAAGACATGATAAGGATGGTAAGAAATACTTATACGACATTATGAACATAAAAAAAGAAACGAGCGACCTTTTCCAATCCGAAGACCTTACTCAGTAAAAAACCCATCTCTTAATTCATATGTTAATGGGATAACTGGGGATTGTCAAGAAAAATTTATGATTTCGAAAGGATACATGTATGGGACATCTGGTGTCAGGCAATGTTAAAGTCGGATCCATGTGTAAACTTGGGCTAAAACCATGAGATTTTTAATGAACTATGATGTATTTGCAGATGGGAAGAAAGGGGGAGTTTTTGGAAAAATATAAAAAGCAACCTGTGGTTTCTGGAAAAGTTATTCAATGGAGGGAATAACAAGATTAGAAAGAAAAACAAAGCAACAAGCACAAGAAAAAATAATAAGGGGAGTAAAAGATTATGGGGATACAGGAATATGCTATTCGGCAATTAGACAATTTGACAGTGAGAAACACAGACGATGGAAAGAAATTTATTGATACATCTCGACTGGATAGGATCGAGAGGGAATTAAAGGATTCGCCTTATCGCTATTGTGAAAAGGGGAAACTCTTCCATGCCTATGCCAGAGTGCCGTTTGAGAAACTGGATCAGGATGTCATTGTGATCACATCTCATGTGGACTTTAAAAGGGGTACGGAAAAATGCTTTGCAAAGGTGGAGAGTGATGTGATGGTTGGAACCTTCGATAATTCCATTACCAATGCTGCCATTCTATCTCTAATGAAAGAGGATCCGCTGCCGAGAAATACAGTCGTGGTGTTTACAGGCGATGAGGAAGAAGGTTCCGGCGGCGCGAAAGAATTTGCCAGGTTGATCCGGAAGAAATGGAAGAAACATATGAAAGCAATCGTCCTTGATGTGACGAGTGATGGACTTGGTGCTGATGCAAGCTTCACCATTGAAAATGGCTGCTTTACAAATGACAAGACCTGGGGCAGGAAAATACTTTCATGGGCGGAGGATCAGAAAGAAAATTGGCGATTCGTCCCCTATAAGAAGGCAGATTTACAGCGGTCATTTATAAAAGATACGATCAGCAGCAAAAATTTCGTTAAGCATAGGGCAGGTGAAGATGAGGCTTACATTTTCAAAAAGAAAGACTGTCCCGGCTTTAGTTTTTGCCTTCCGGCAGAATTTATGGATCCGGCAGGTGTGCTTGCGCCGGATGGATGGGGAATGCATAGTCCGAATGGCCTTCGCGTGAAGAAGGAAAAGTATTTCCACTACATCCGGGCTCTCAGGGAAGTGATCCTGGTGGTAAGTGCAGCTTGACCAGCCTTTTATATGTAAACTTGGGCTAAAACCATGAGATTTTTATTGACCTATAATTTATTCACAGACAGGGAAGAGATTTTTAGAAAAATAAAAAAATCAACCTGTGGTTTATAGAAAAGCGATCAAATGGAAGGGATAACTAGAGTAGAAAGGAAAACAAAAGCAATTAGCACAAGCAAAAAGCATGGAAGTGCAAACTGAAAAAAGAAAGGAATTTGCCATGAATACCAGGACACAGAATCAACTTGAAGAAACAATTGGTATGGAGAGCCTTTTCCCTCTGGGCGGCTTTATTGAAGAGACTGTAAAGGATGCAATAAAAGCCGCTTGGAAGCTGGCTTTGCAAGAACGCAGCCGCAGTCCTTACGCATTGAGTCAGATCAGAAATACACAGTCGGATCTGATAACGATCGTCAATGAGACGATAGATAACTACCGGAGTACTCCTGATGAAGAGGGTTTATATTTCATCATTCAGGATAAGGTGGACGATTACTTTACGAAGATGGAGAGTAATCCGAGCAGCTGGTCAAATGAAAACCCGTTTGAAGATCCGAATTATTCGGATTTCTGATTTAGCTGACAAAGAACCATTCACAAATTGATAGAAGGAGAATATTTAATATGCATTTGATTGACAGAACTTCCAACGGTACAACCCTGATTCCCATCGAGGCAGAAGCCTTTCAGAATCGGACGATCTACGTCCAGGGCGAGATCAATGAGATAAGCACGACTGAGTTTATCCGGGAGATCATCGAACTGAACCGAAAGGATGATACGGCTCCGATCAAGGTCCTGATCACAAGTGCCGGCGGATCGGTCGTGCATGGTCTGGCAATATACGATGCGATCGTTTCGTCAAAGGCGCCGGTTTGGACATACTGCATTGGCATGGCTTACAGCATGGCGGCAATTATTTTTGCAGCAGGTAAGAAGAGAGGAATGCTGGCAAATTCCAAAGTCATGCTGCATCAGCCTTTGATCGGGGAGAATCACGGAGGCAATGCTTCTTCGGTGAAATCCCTGTCTGACTCCCTTCTGGAGACCAAGAATCAGCTGGTGGAGATCATTTCCCGGCATACAGGCATGACGAAGGAAGAGGTCGACAAAGAAATGAATTACGACCATTACTACACTGCCAAGGAGGCCATCAAAGCCCATCTGGCTGATGAGATCGTCGGGATCGACAGCGTGCTTTGAAATACAAAACAATTCAAATATAAGAGAGGTAATAATTATGAGGACAACGAAAGAAAATGTGACATGCCTGGCTGAGGGCTGTATTTATCCTACTGATCTGAAGAAGACCGGCATTAATGCCAACGAGATCATTATCGGACCGACCAGGTCCGGAAAGACGACATCAGTGATCGAACCGAAGCTCTTGCATACTTTTGAAGGCAGTCTGATCGTCAACGTCACGAAGAGAGTTCTTGTGGATAAGTACGCGCCTGTTTTCAGGAAGCGCGGATATCAGGTCTGGGATCTGAACCTGGCCAACCCGGAGGAGAGCAATGTTTCTTATGATCCCTTTCATTATGTCAATAAGAACAAGGAAATAATAAAACTTGCGGAAACCATGGTAGGCAGCGAAACAAGTGCATCGAAAGAAGGAGTAGCGGATCCCTACTGGAATCAGAGCGCGATCTCAGGTCTGGCGGCAATCATGGGGCTTGCCAAGATGAATGCTGAGAGTGACGGCAGGGAAGTCTGCTTTCAGGATTTCTATACGCTTTATACCGCAATGAGGGTGAGTGAAAATCAAAGCAGATGTGTGACCAATCTGGACCCCCTCTTCGATGCGGCAGAGAGGAAATGTCACGATCATGAGTACGGAAGAATGTGGAGAACCATCAGGGGAAATTCATCCCGAACAGCAAACTGTATCCTTTCAGTCATGAATAACGCGGTTGACAAGCTGATGACAGATGAAGCACTTCAGATGATGAATAACAGGCAAAAGATCTCCTTCGAAGAGCTTAGCAATAAGAAAACCGTGCTCTTCATCACAACAAGTCCGGTGAATAAGACCATGCAGAAGCTGTCAGATATGTTCTTCACAGATGCTTTCCGTATGCTTTTTGAATATGCGGAGTCGCTTCCGAAAAAGGAACTGCCGCTTCCTGTGCATCTGATCTGCGATGATTTCGCGACCGGCTGCAAGATCCCGGATTTCAATGAGTATATTTCCGTCTTCTGTGCGAAGAAGATCAGTGTCAGCCTTCTTTTACAGAGCGAGAGCCAGCTGACATGCATGTATGGGAAGGAAGAGGCCACCACCATTATTAATAACTGTGATACCTATGTCTATTTTGGAGGCATGGACAGTCAGACTTGCGAAAGCATTTCCAAGAGAAGAAATATCCCCGTCGAAGATGTCTATACCATGCCGCTCGAGCAGGTCATGATCTTCCGGAGAGGCTCGAAACCTGTTACGTCAAGACGGTATCAGACTTATGAGGATCCTATTTATAAGAAATTATTCGAAGTTCGTGAGAAAGAACGCTGAGGGGAAGGAAGAAGTCAAATACGGGGGAATGAAGAAGTCAAATACGGGGGAATGGAGAAGTCAAATACGGGGGAATGGAGAGGATCCGCCGCATTGTTCTTAAATAAGTACAAAATTTTTCTTAAAAAATCTGCAGATGGGATCGGAATTTAACCATTAAGAAGAAAGAAAAGAGAAAAACGTTATGCCACTAGCTGCATAACACTTGTTTTAGGAAAGCGAGGATTCACTTATGAGGTGTATCGACAAACAGAAATTCAGAGATTCTATTTACTATCTGATTCAAGACTTACCTTACACGAACGAGGAAGTTGCGTCTTATCTTGATGTGACAGTGCAGGCGATGCATAAATGGACGAATGGTAAGAGTATGCCAACCTTGAAAAAACTGGTAGCACTCTCCGGACTTGCGGGTTGTAAGCTGGATGACCTCATCCCAACCTGCGAGGTGAGCTGGGAAGGCACATCGGAAAAAGGCAGGAGAGTAGAAGCGGAATATCGGAAAGAATATGGATTGGACAGGGAAAATAGGGAGGATGAGAGATGATGAAGACAGGTAGTATTGGACTTTCCAGTGAATTTAATGACAAGGATCTCGTAAAGGGGGAAAATAATATGTCGAATGAAAGCAGAAAGAAAGGTTTTTTCAGGGAGTCTGATGATTTAGATCAGGATAAGATGGATGAGAAAGAGCTCTTCCGTAAGTACCGGGCAGGGAAAGAGGCTGAGGAGAGACAGAAGATGGCTCTCTCCGAGGAAGAAAAAAGTAAGTACCAATACATCATTGATGAGGGGAAAAAGGCTGGGGATAAAATCATCTGTGACAATCAAGGATATGTTCATAGGATTGCTTCGAAATATCCTAAAAGGAATAATACCGATCTTCAGGATCTAACCCAGGCAGGCAACATCGGACTCGTTAAAGCCATGAGGGAATTTGATTTGGAAAGAAATACCAAATTCATCACTTTTGCATGGAAAAAGATTCTAAATGAAATAGGAAGCGAATATCTTAAATATGCAAGTCCCATTTCTATTCCGGAAAAAATGATGAGTAAAATCGTAAATGTTCGGAAGGCGGCAAGGGAACTGAGTGTAAAATCAGGTTATGAGCCGTCGAGGGAAGAGATAGCGAACTATTTGAATTGGAAGCCTGAGCAAGTAGATAAGGTTCGCAGTTATGACAGGGAAGTGGTTTCTCTGTATAATCCGGTTGGAGAAGACGGGACGACCTGTATATTGGATCTTCTGATCGACGACCAGGCAGTTTCACCGGAGGATCAGGTGATAAGGAATGAGAAAGAAGATCATGTCCGGGAAGTGGTTAACTCTCTTTCAGCCAAGAAAAGAGATGCGGTTCGTTCTCGCTATGGGTTTGACGATGATATAGAGCATTCGCTGGATGAGATCGGCGTGAAACTTGACGTAAGCACGGGAAGAAGCGGACAGATAATAAATCGTGCCATTTATAACATAAGAAAAGATCCGGAAATTCGTGAAATGCGAGAGGACTACGATAGATAATAAGGATGTAAAATCTGTCTGCTATAGGTATCTAACGTCTAATACTTGAAAGAAAAGAGGTATGTATATGATCTGGTTTACATCAGACCTTCATCTTGGACACAAGTCGGTTATCCAGATGCAGGATCGTCCGTTTTCAGATGTTACCGAGATGAACGAAATGCTCATTCAAAATATCAATGATGTAGTGAAGCCGACAGACAAACTCTATATTCTCGGGGATGTAAGTCATCATATTTCTCCGGAAGAAACGAGTGAGCTTGTCCGGCGGATCCATGGCAGGAAATACCTGATCTTTGGTAATCATGATCTGGTACAGAACCCGGAGAAGTGTCCGTATAATCCGGCTTTGTTCGAGTTCGAAGGTCCGTATCTGAAACTGAATGCGTATGGCCAGAACTTTATTCTCATGCATTATCCGCTTCTTACTTGGGATAAGGTGCGTCATGGGTCAGTAATGCTCCATGGACACATTCATTCTGATCCTTCCTACAATGAGAGTGAAATTGCCTCAGAAATACGGAGGTACGATGTAGGAGTCGATGCGAACGGATATGCTCCGGTCAGTATTGATACAGTTATGGATTGGGTAAAACGAACTCCGCTTTGTTTAAAATCCGAGCCGATGAAGTTTACATCAAAAGGGCAGAAAGAGGAATAGTTATAAATTGTGGCGTAAAACCCACAGGCTTGCCCGTGGGAGCAGTCAGTCTGAACGAGAGATTAGAACGTTTCAAGAAAAAGTATACCTACCTTGGACAAGCTGTCTCAATTTCTTATATATCTTGTTCCTCTTCCGGTTCCAACTTTTCTAATGGAACCAGCTTTTAACATTTGCCCAAGAACCGATTCTATCGTTGTAATACTAATATCTGGAAGTATTCTTCATCTGTTGTAACAATGCCTTCGATTCCATTGGAACTTTTTACGTATTGAACTTTTGCTATCGACTCCAACGATAGAGTCCGTATAATGGTGTAAATTCAATAATTCAAAAGAGCCAATGGCTCAGCCCTCAGGTATAATGAGAATCGCGACATTCAACATAGTACCGAAAGGAAAACCAATGGCTCAACTCAATATT
>Ga0256406_1001776_pt1 | contig 33228 bp, 31 predicted proteins | sample RumenRJG_03DNA_FD_185986 | JGI IMG/M metagenome (GOLD analysis project Ga0256406, IMG submission 185986) | Bovine rumen microbial communities from Lethbridge, Alberta, Canada - RJG_03 | ecosystem: Host-associated > Mammals > Digestive system > Stomach > Rumen | place: Canada: Alberta | collected...
TCAAAGATGATGACCACATGCTTTTGGTAGACTTCATGGCCCGGATTCTTCTTGATGAAGGTGGAGAGCTTCTGGATGGTCGTTATAATGATATGGGCGTTCGGATCCTCCAGCTGGCGCTTCAGGACCACAGTGCTGGTGTTGCTGTTGGCAGCTCCCTTCTCGAAACGGTCGTATTCCTTCATGGTTTGGTAGTCCAGATCCTTACGGTCTACCACAAAGAGCACCTTATCAATATAGGGAAGCTGTGACGCCTGCCTGGCCGTCTTGAAAGATGTCAGAGTTTTGCCAGAGCCGGTTGTGTGCCAGATATAGCCGCCACCGGCCAGAGTACCGTATTTCTTATAATTGTTGGCGATTTCAATACGGTTCAGAATCCGTTCCGTTGCCGTAATCTGATAAGGCCGCATGACCATCAGCATGTTCTCGGAAGTGAAGATGCAGTACTTGGTCAGGATATTCAGGATCGTGTGCCGCGCAAAAAAGGTCCTGGTGAAGTCGATCAAATCCGGGATCACCCGGTTATTGGCATCGGCCCAGAAGCAGGTGAACTCGAAGCTGTTGCTGGTCTTCTCCTTCTTCTGCTTGCCGGACTTTGCATCCTTGATGGCATTGAACCGGGTGCTGTTGGAGTAATACTTGGTGTTCGTGCCATTACTGATGACGAAGATCTGAACATACTCAAACAGACCACTTCCTGCCCAGAAGGAATCCCTCTGATACCGGTCGATCTGGTTGAACGCCTCCCTGATAACCACACCACGCCGTTTCAGTTCCACATGAATCATCGGGAGGCCATTGACCAGGATCGTCACATCATAGCGGTTGCTGTGCCGTGCTCCCTCGTCCTGGCTGACAGCATACTGATTGATGACCTGAAGGAGATTGTTATGGATGTTTTTCTTGTCGATCAGGGTGATGTTTTTGGTAGAACCATCATCACGCTTCAGGACCTGAACGAAGTCCTCCTGGATCTTCCTGGTCTTCTCTACAATATGATCATTCGGGTTCGCCAGAGCATCTTTGAAGAACCTGTCCCACTCGGAATCGGAGAAGGAATAGCTGTTCAACATCTCCAGTTTATTCCGGAGATTTGCAATCAGCTCTGCCTCCGAATGGATCGGAAGATATTCATAGCCCTGCCCGGTGAGCATACGGATGAATTCCCGCTCCAGTTCAGCTTCGCTCTGATAGCTGTCGGACCGGGCCTTCACCGGCTCATATTCTGTGACAACAGTGTTTTCCGATGTCTGGGCGACGATATTGAAGTACGGCATTCGCCCACCTCCTTATTCGTTAGTTAAGAAACGGCTTTACTGCCTCTCTGAGCTTTACAGTCTTCTCTATCGCCAAGTCGATAAGTTCTGGATAGTTATCCTGCTTATTGAAATTCAAACCCGGAATGCTCGTGGAAAAAATAGATGCCTTTTTATTATCGAGTCTATCCCAATCAAGGGTTTCTCCAAATGCAGCTTCTATCTCCTCCCGATGGCTATAGAACATATCATACATTTCCTTGTTATCCGTAACCCAAAGGCCGACACGAATCTTATGCTCCTTGTTCACCAAATCTATGGAGATATAGCATTGTGAAGATCCCACTGCAACGGTATACCAATGATCTGTCGTAGCTTTATGCTTGTTAAATGGTTTCCCTTTTTGGTCCAAGGCATCATTAAGCATATTCCAGAATTCCAAACGTCTTACTTGCGACTCGTTCAAATCCCCGCTGTTTGCAAGAGATTTTACACTTTTAGCAAAGTCATTCGGCTGTTCAATCACCTTGAACATTGGTGCGGGAGCAGAATCACCTATTGTATAAGCATGAACTTCTATCAGGAAGAAATCTACATCTGAAGTAGTGTGCTTATTGAGCCATTCGATTGCACTGGCATGCTCTTCTCTGGCGCTGGCCACTACCCATACGACAACACTGGCATCAAGACCAGAAGCATAGGTAATGATTTTACCAAGATGATCATGATTCGTCGGCTCCAATTGGTTTTCAATCAAGACTGATTTCCCTGTGATTTCATCCTTGCATACAATGTCGCAACGATAGCTTCCTACAAACTTTTCCGTTTCGATCTCTGTAAGGGAAAGATTAAGCACATCTCCAAGTTCTTTGATGTTTTCTTCTGTCGCAAGCCATTTTGAGAAATCATACTGTTCATGAGCCCACACAGTCCTGATATCAATTTCTTTAAGCTTTCCTAATTTCATCGTTCATCTCCTCGTAAATATCCTTGAAGGACAGGAGCTTATTCCTGTAATACTCATATTGTTTCTGTCTTGCCTCAATCTCGGCAGGAAGCCCGGAAGAGAGGTCATTGCAGAGACGTTCAAACTGATCCAATATTCTCACCGTTTTTTCTTGTTTCTCTAATGATGGCACCAGAGCAGGAATCGTCTCAAGTTTACCAACAGCAAGCCCTGGTTGAGCACCTGCTGATTTATACTGATTCAGGTTCATCGCAGTAAGCAGATAGTATAGGTATCTCTGCTTGTACAATCCTTTAGATACCACTACGACCGCGTGTTCTGTAGCATAGAACTCTCCATCTGCATACTGCACATTCCCACACAGCGCTCCCTGACGGCCTATAATAGGATATTCTCCCGAATAGTTCGCCTTTCCTATATATCCGCGAACGCCGTTGCCCCCGTAGCACATATACGGATGATCTATATCTTCCTCGTCTACCAGTTCAACAGCCTTTATCGCTTTTCCAGCTTTCATGTCGCAAGTCTCACCAAGAGGCAGGTAAACATAACCAAATACATATTGCAGAAGCGCTATTTCAGCTTGTCTGTCTGTCTGTCTGTCTGTCTGTCTGTCTGTCTGTCTGTCTGTCTGTCTGTCACGAGCGTGCTGCCTGACTCAGCAAATGTCAAGAGCAAATCACGATAATATTCATATTGTTTTTGTCTGGCCTCAATCTCGGCTGGAAGGCCAATTCCTAGGTCGTTACAAATTGCCTCAAAGTTATCCAGAACCTCGGCGATTCTTTTCTGAATGTCAAGAGAAGGAACTGCCAGCTTATATTCTCCTATGGTACTTCCAGTCAGAGATGCTCTTGTAGTAAAAGCACAGTGTTTTGTGACATAAGATCTAAAGTCATTGGTTGCGAAACAATAAGCACAATACTCAGGCCAGAGAAGAGCTGTTTTTGGAGTGGCTTTAATTGTAAATCCATTAAAAACACAGTCATCCAGTTCATCGAGCATTACGGAAGACCAACCTATATCTTCAGCCGTTTCCGAAGTTCTTGTAAATAGAACGTCACCTCTTGACACCTTCAGTTTTCGTATTTCATCTGGTGTACACTCAACCAAGGCATCAATATTCTCTCTTTTTAATGATCGGTGATTATATACATCCGTATATCGAATGAATGGGGTTCCTCTGCCAAAGAACTCTTTTCCCTTGGAAAGCCCATTCTTAAAATCAAAAAGATCTCTCATCGGAATGCGCTGAACTTCTGTATTAAACGATAACAGCTGATTCCGATAGTAATCATACTGCTTTCTGCGAGCTGAAAGCTCCGCTGAAAGCTCCGCTGAAAGGAACGTGAAATTGTCCAACACGCGGACAATTTCGCGTTGTACCTCCAGAGGAGGTACAGGAATTCTGAACTCTTCTGTGACAGGCAATGATATTTGCGGTAAAGATCCCATGCCAGAAGCGGCATCCCGAAAATGCTGAGCATTGTTCTTTAACACGTAATACAGGAACTTCACCGATATTCGTTCTTTATGAGTGTAAGCCCACATTTCATTTTTGAAAGTAAATGGTTCTTCATAGAACACAAAATCGATTACGCCGCGAGATTGTACTAGAACTGCCGGAACACGTGTAATGTTAGCATTAGGAATATCTTCTTCCCGTGCATTGATTACCGTTTTCCCTCCAGCAAAAACTCTGATTTCACCGTCAGAATTATCTATTTCTTTCATCTTTCTAGCGGTAATTGGAGTACCTTTAAGACGAGTGTATTCATCTTTTATTTTTTTGAATTCAACACCGCTTGGGCACAATTCTGCAATCAATTTGTCTAATTTACTTGTCATAGTTGTCTCTCCAAATCAGATTTCCACCTTCCAGTATCCGTTACGAGAAGTTCCTTCCCGACTGACAGCTCCCTTCTGCCGCAGCTTCCGCACATAGTACTTTATCAGGTTCAGATCCACCTGAAGTTCTCTGGCCATATCTGCCTGCGAGTATTCCGGATGTTTTTTCATCAGATTAACGATTTCCAATTCAATATCCAACAGATTGTAAGCGTTGGCTGCCTGAACAGATTTGCGGCGGCTCTGTTTAGCTCTCGACTGGGTAGTCGATTGGGTAGTGGACTGGGTAGTCGATTGGGTAGTGGACTGGGTAGTCGATTGGGTAGTAGACTGGGTAGTTCCGTTCGTTTCAACCGGGTAGTCTGCATCCTTTTTCCGGAAGGTCAACTTCAGAATCGTCCGATCCGGATGATACTGCTCCTCGACCACCGGCATGACCCATTCCTCATGATCCCACGTCTGCAGGATATTCGGTACACCGCTTCCGGCTCGCTCGCCGATGTTAATCATATTGAACATCTTCATTAACGCCTTATTGCGAGGGTCGGAAATGCCGCCTAGAAGCATCTGCTTTCTTCCGACACGGATACTTCCCGGGTTCTCCAGGATCAGCATATCGCTCTCTTTTTTGATAAGAACACCATACTTACCGAAATAATCCGCATTGATCAGGCAGTTTGCCAATGCCTCACGAACAGCCTTATGTACCGGTGTGTCATCAATCCGGTCACCGCCGTCCATCGAAAAAGGCACCTTCAGATCCTTCTGGATTTTATTATAAACACGGAAGTAAAAGTCGCACAGGTTTCCGGACCAGTCTCCGGAACTGGACTGTACACGATCTGTCCAGCGAATTGTCGGATCCATCATTTCTCTGTAATCCAGGAAGTACTCCGGGAATTGCCGGACAATGTTAAACTCATTTCCAAACATAAGAAGACCGGCTGCTGTAGGATGCAGCCTGCCATCTTCATCTGATATTGCAGCAGCACCGATACTGCGGAGGTATTCTTCATCCGAATAACCCTCAAACGGATGGCCGCTATGCAGCAGCTGATGCCTGGTACGATAGGAACGGATCGTCTCCTGATTCAAATCCGACAAAGACATTCGGTCAAGAACAGTCATATCATAAGTATCATCTGTCTGATCCCGCAGCATAGCCTTCACCTGAAGATCCGTACAATGGTAATCGCCTTCACCATCTCTCCTGAAAGTACCGCCAAACAGATCATTGTTGATAAAAACAGGTTTATTCTCTCTTCGGGCAGCGGGAACATGTACAACTATAATGACATCTCCATTACACTCATACGTCTCCACATCTTTTTCGCGGAGAAGATTGATGCTGACCTTAGTGCGGTTGTTGATTATATCCCAAAACTGCTTCATTTGCTTAGCTGCATTCTGCAGTCCTGTCGTATACCAGGAACCATCCTTGCGTTCCTTCACACCCAGAATAATAACCCCGCCATATGTATTGGCAAAAGATGAATAGGTATCCCACAGAGACGTTGGAAGATTGTCCTTCGCCGCTTTGACCTCCCGCCGGTTGTCTTCCCGGTATTCATCAAATTTAGCAAGATCGAATACTGCGCTGGCAGCCGTTTTCTCTGTCATGCCTGGCCTCCCTCAATCTCAGCAATGATCTTATCAATCTCATCCCGAAGCACCTGCTCCTTGGCAACAATCTCCCGGATCTCTGCATTCAGCTTCACGATGTCGACCTTTTCTCTTGTATCCTCAGCTTCGACATAGGTGGATACGGAGAGGTTGTAGTCATTTCCTGCGATCTCGTCATAAGTGGCCAGATGTGAGAAGTGCCGGGTTTCCACGCGACCGGCAAAGGTATCCACAATCCGGTCCATGTTTGCCTGCGTCAGCTTGTTGTTGTTCGTGACCTTAATACACTCGTTGGTGGCATCTATGAACAGAACACGGCTGTCCGGCTTACCCTTCTTCAAAACCATAATGCATGTGGCGATGCTGGTCCCGAAGAACAGATTACTCGGAAGCTGGATCACGCAGTCCACGAAGTTATTATCAATCAAATACTTCCGGATCTTCTGTTCTGCTCCTCCACGATACATGATACCGGGGAAGCAGACAATCGCTGCTGTGCCGTTCGGGGCCAGCCATGAAAGCGAGTGCATGATAAATGCCAGGTCTGCCTTGCTCTTCGGGGCCAGCACACCTGCCGGTGCAAATCTCGGATCATTGATCAGCAACGGATTCTCATCGCCGGCCCACTTAATACTGTAGGGCGGGTTGGAGACGATCAGTTCAAAGGGCTCATCGTCCCAGTGCTGCGGTGCGGTCAACGTATCCTCGCAGGCGATATCAAACTTATCAAATTCGATATCATGCAGGAACATGTTGATCCGGCAAAGGTTATATGTGGTGATGTTGATCTCCTGACCGAAAAATCCGTTGCGAACGCCATCACGGCCCAGAACCTTTTCGGCTTTCAAAAGCAGAGAGCCGGAACCACAGGCCGGATCATAAACCTTGTTTATTTCTGTCTTGCCGACAGTTCCAAGTCTGGTCAGCAATTCGGACACATCTGCAGGCGTGAAGAACTCACCCCCGGATTTTCCGGCGTTGGAAGCATACATGGTCATCAGATACTCATAGGCATCGCCGAAAGCATCGATATCATGATGCCGGACATCGCCCAGATTCATATCTGCAACTCCGTTCAGGAGCTTGACCAGCTTTTCATTGCGTTTGGCTACAGTCGCGCCAAGTTTGTTGCTGTTGACATCGAAGTCATCAAACAGACCGGCGAACTGCCCTTCGGAAGAAGTACCTTTAGCCGATTCCTCAATGTGTCGGAAGATCCGCTCCAGAGTCTCATTCAAATTCTCGTCAGAAACAGCTCTGAATCTGACATTACAGAACAGTTCACTGGGAAGGATGAAGAAGCCCTTGCTGTTCACAAGATCTTCCCTGGCTTCCTCTGCATCTTCATCCGGCATCTTTGCAAAGTCAAAATCCGGATTGCCTGCCTCTGCCTCTCCGGTATTGATATAACTGGTCAGGTTCTCGGAAATATATCGATAGAACATAGTGCCCAGGACATAGTTCTTGAAGTCCCAGCCGTCTACGGCACCGCGAAGCTCATCAGCAATTGCCCATATGGACCGGTGAAGCTCGTCGCGTTCCTGTTCTTTCTTGGTGTCAATCATGATGGATGCTCCTTTATGAATTAGTCCTCATTATAATCAATTATATCGTCGATCTTGCAGTCCAGTACCTTGCAGATCTTGATCAGGGTCTCGGTGCGTACTGCCTCTCCTTTACCCATCTTCGCCATGGCATTCGTCGAGATTTTAGCCTCATGACACAGCTTCATTTTGGGCATTTCTTTATCAATTAACATCTTCCATAGTTTTTTATAGCTGACGCTCATACAAATCCTCCTGACACAGCGAACACTGCATAACAGCGAAAAGCTGCGTGGAACTTACGTTTTCGGTCATTTATACTATAGCATTACACTTCCCTAACATCAAACATATTTTGCATTTTTCAAGTTGTATGTCGATAAAGATCACAAAAAAGCGCCCGGAATGTCTTCATTGAAACGCACTGACACCCGGACGATTCTGATCAAAACTCTATATGGTTTTCAGATAAATGGAAACTGTCGTGTTGGGCAATCCTACTATTGGTGCGCACCAATTCCGCACCAATCTGACATTGAAATACATGAATAATCGTGAAGTTACGTGAAACCCGCCGCCGCAGAAATCCTTTATTTATGCGGGTTTGCGGACTTACGTGAATTTACATGGAGATATAAAATCGGGGCAAAATCCCACGATTCCTAATTTCATTTTTTCATTTATCTCCTTAAATGTAGTAAAATATTTTAGCATGGAAGCTCCGATTTCACAATATATCCCGGCTATTATTATCAGGGCTAAAATTGAAATTTTACTTTCACTCTTAATACTACAGGCAGAGATTTGTCGGCTACAGCTACAAGCACATTCTGAAAATCGAATTTGAATCCGACAATAAACGCCTCGGCAGGATTCTCTATGCACTCGTGAAGTCTCCCCTGCAGCCGGAGTTCCGGATCAGTTATACTGTATAAGACCCGGAAGCGGCAAAGAACGAACTTCTCGACAAGGCCGTCCAGGACGCGAATGAGAAAGCCACTGTCCTCACGCAGGTGATCGAGGCAGTCTATCCTCATGCTGAGATCCGACAGTGCATCATCCATCAGATCCGCAATTCCACGAAATACGTATCCTATAAGGATCTGAAAAAGCTTATGGCGGATCTGAAAAAGGTGTATGCAGCTCCGGACGAACAGACCGCCCTGGCCAATCTGGATGAATTCAGCGAAAAATGGGATACTAAATATCCGAAGATCTCAAAGTCCTGGTCAGAACACTGGCCGAATCCGGCGACCTATTTCAAGTATCCGGAAGCGGTACGCCGTCTGATCTACACGACCAACACGATTGAGGGTTTTAACCGTCAGCTCCGGAAAGTAACGAAATCCAGGTCCGTATTTCCATCTGATAACGCCCTGTTGAAAATGCTGTATCTGGCCATGATCGATATCACGAAAAAATGGACCTGCCATCGTCAGGACTGGGGAGAGATCCATTCCCAGCTGGAGATCTATTCACTCATCTTATGTCGGTATTTTTGAGTTTACACAGACTTTGAAACAGTCTCCAACACTCCCGATTCTATTTCATCCAATTCTCATTCAATTCTCCCTGAGCCGCTCAACGATACTATCCCGGCAAATCGCCCGATAGGAAACAGACGCTGTCATCGCTGACAGCAGCAGCAAAGCAGATGTGCAGATCAAAACGGGCAGCAGTGTAAAATGATAGGTGAAATAGAACATATCCCCCAGGATCGCCGCCACAGCGCGGCTTAACAGTGTGCCGATGATGAGCGAGCATAGCATCGTCAGCACGGAATAGTGAACGCCTTCCCATATCAGCATTTTTCTGAGTTGAAGCCCCGTCATTCTGACTGCGTTCATCATGGCAAGTTCTCTTTTCCGGGAGATGATGCTTGTCACAATGGCATTAATAAAGTTCAATATGCCAATGAGCGCAAGAATACCCGAAAGCATACCTCCTACAAGCTTTATCATCATGATAAAATCTCTGAACTCTTCAAGGTAAGTTTGTCTGCTTTTAAGCACGACCTGTGAATCCATGTTGTCCGTGATATGACATATCTGCCGCTCAACATCATCATAGCAGTTTTTCCTGGCGTTTATCATCACCGACATGGCATTCCGGTTTTCAGTCAGTGCAAAATACTCGCTTTCAGGTATCATGACCTGCCCGCCAAACACGTAATAGATTTGTGTGCTGAGGGCATACGGCATTTCGCATAATGCCATAACCTCAAAATCTTTTGTTTTCTTATCCACTCCATCCCCCGACGATAAGGTAAGCTTGTCTCCAACGGCATAGAGGGACTCCCCTCTTTCGTCTTCTGCGTCAAGATAATAAGTATTGACAATAGCATATTTCCCGCTCTGCCATTTCGCCAGATTCAATTTTCCCGCACCCGGTTCAAGCACGTTCAGTAAATCATCCGTAATGCCATAGATATCCGTTTGAACGGTGCCGCTTTGTTTTGCATTCGCTATTTCTCCATACTTATCTGTATCAGCGTAACGATCGCAGAAGGTCTTCAGACGCTCAAGCGATTTATCACGAAATACAAGCTTTCCCGATTGAAAATAGATCGGGCTGACCTGTCTTACTCCGTCAATCGCCTTCAGATATTTGATTTGTTCCGGAGTCATCTTTGTGTTCGCATCATCATAGGATGAATTTTTGTCACGCATAATAACGAAATCCCCAACGATCTGTGTACTGACATATTTATTCATATCAATGCCTTTGAGCACCGTGAACAATGTGTTTGTAAGCACCAGACTCAGCGTTAGTGACAGCACGACAATGACTGTCTTCTTTTTGCTGCGGGACATATTATTCCGCGCTACTGAAAACGGCGTGATTTTTCCTGTTTTCTTGTCCTTTTTCTTTGCAGGTATATCCGTCTCGTTGTACCGAAGCGCTTCTATCGGTGAAACGCTTCCTGCGATCTTACAGGGTTTTCGGCAGCTTATCCTGACTGTCAGGAACGTAAAGACCGCAGATGCAAAATAAACCATCACAAGCAGCTTCGCACTCATCGCATAGCTTGCTGCTGAGTAGATCTTCATTGTAGCCATGATCGCCTGAAGCAAAACTTTTCCGGACAGTATGCCGATAATAAGTCCGATTGGGATACCTGCCGCACAGTAAACCGCCGCCTGGATCCATACCATCCGCCGTATCTGTCTGGAGGTCATGCCGACCGTTTTCAGCAGGCCGTAGCTGCGAATATTCGCAGAAATATTGATGTAAAAAATGTTATAGATGATAAGATACCCTGCCGCAAAGATAACAAGTATCATCACAATACCGCCTGCAAGTATTTTCCCGTCAATGTTACTTGTCGTGTACGCCCAGTTGACGCCAGCATCGGGAGCATCTTCACTGCTGCCGTATAGTCTGCTTATAAGGTCATCTGTCTTGCCTTTAATATTCCAGCTATTCGCATAATTGAAATCTACCTGCCAGTAGCCTGCGTATGTCGGGTATTTCTGCGTTTTGAATCGCTCCGTTGGGGTAGGAGCATATTTGTCCGCAAAGGCTCTTGATACCCAGCACACTTGTGCCATAGCAGCCTTATCGCCCTTCCAGTATCCGCATAATTTGAATTCATGCTCCGATATATCGCCATCTATGTCGAGAGTGATTGATACAGCCGTCCCTAATTCATGCGGGATCCCCATCTCGTCAAGCACAAGCGTACTGGCTGCTATTTCATCATAGCTTTCAGGAAGCCGGCCTGCCGCAGGATCACAGAACATCGCTTTTGCGGCGTTTTTATCCCCGGCGCAGTCGACCTCGACAGAGATATTTTTGAAATCATCATTCACAGCACTGCCGACAAGGATACGGTATACGACATCCTTTGTCACATGATCTGCCTTTACCTTTTCATAATCCTCCGGCAGGACACATTTCAGTCCCGCCATTCTGTCACCGCCGACCTGCCGCATCGTTTCCTGCTGTGCACCGTTGATCAGGCTGCCGCCGATCGAAGTCAGTGCCGTAAACAAAATACAGGTCAGTACAACAGACAGTGTTACCAGAAAACACATTTTACGGTTGGTTTTCAGTTCGCGAAACGCAAGGCGGCGAATTACATTGCGATTATTTACATTAGTCATTCGACTCACCGTCCCTGATAATGTGACCATCCTCGATACGGATAATCCTGTCCGCCATTTGTGCGATTGCTTCATTATGCGTTATCATCACAATGGTCTGGCTGAATTTCTGCCCTGTCACCTTCAGCAGACTGAGAACATCCAGCGAGGTCTTGCTGTCGAGGTTGCCTGTAGGCTCATCTGCGAGAAGGATAGCCGGTTTCGTGGCTAATGCCCGGGCAATCGCCACCCTCTGCTGCTGTCCTCCCGAAAGCTGATTCGGCAGGCGATTCTGCATTTTGTCAATCCCAGGGGAATGAATGACCTCTCCCACGAATATCCCGTCAACATCATTTCCGTCAAGCTGTATCGGAAATACAATATTTTCATATACATTCAGCGTGGGGACAAGGTTGAACGACTGAAAAACAAAGCCAATCTTGCGTCTGCGGAAAATTGTGAGACTTTCGTCATTCATCGAGAAAATGTCCTTGTTCTCCACAAACACCCTGCCGGAAGTCGGCCGGTCCAATCCGCCGAGCATATGTAGAAGTGTAGATTTACCGCTTCCCGATGTTCCTACAATTGCTGCAAATTCGCCCTGTTCAAAGCTCAAATTTACCTTGTCAAGTGCGTTGACACGGCTCTCTCCCTCACCGTATATCTTTGTAAGCTCCTCCGTTTTCAATACTGTCATGTGATCCCTCCTTCAAAATCAACAGGCCGTGAATTATCCCCGCTGCATTTTTTATAACAAATCATTCTTTCCACAATCTGTCGGGAATCTAACAGTTTTGAAAGCTTTCATACTGGCAGAAAGATTTTGAACACGGAAGTCCTTCCCAGCTTCGATTCCACCGTGATATAGCCGCCCTGCCCTTCAATGATCTGGCGGCTGAGATACAGTCCGATCCCCACACCGCCCTGTTCTCTGACATTCTGTCCCCGGTAAAATCTGCCGAAGATTCGAGGCAGATCCTCCTCGGGAATACCGATGCCCTGATCAGCAACACAGATGCAGGCAAACATTTCAAACACACTAACGGATACTGTTACAACGCTGTTTTTCGGCGAATACTTTATGGCATTATCAAGAATATTGAAAAGTGCCTCCCGGGTCCACTTACTGTCAAATTTTGTAATACATCTTTCAGGAGTATAAAAAATTTGAATCTGCCTGCTTTCGGCTTTTGGAGCGATCTGCTCTGTTGCCGATATTATCGTATCGTTAATATCATGTTCACAAGGCGATAATTGGAAAGTTCCGGTTTCGAGCCGGGAAATTTTCACAAGGGATTGGATTAAAAAATTCAATTTCTCTGACTGCTGCTGTATCTCGCTAGCAAGCTGGCGGCTTCGCCCGTCCAGGTTCTGTTCCTGCAGAAGTTGTGTATAAAGCAGGATATTGGCAAGCGGTGTTTTCGTCTGGTGGGAAATGTCTGATACCAGTTCTTTCAGCCGTTCGCGATCCCGTTCTGTTTTCTGATATGACAGCTTTGAAGATGTCAGATAACGCATCCACTTCGATTCCAATTTGGAAAGCTGCGTTTCATTATAGTTCGACTCTTCAAATGTTCCGTTGATTCCATCCTCTAACATTTCGTCGAGTCGTTCCATCACCTTTTTATCCATGAACATCATTTTACTCTCCACATATAACCGATGCCGTAGATGGTTTGAATACGGTCGGCGGCGTTCATTTTTTTACGCAGACGGTTCACCGTTACTGACAGCGCATTTTCATCAACGTAGTCTGCGCTGTCCGTCCATATCCTGTCAACGAGAAAATCCCTTGTAAGGGTCTGCCCTTTGTTCTGTACCAGCAGCCGCAGCAGCTTCTGCTCGGTCCTGCTCAGTTCAACCGGAATACCGCTTACAGAAAACTCCATCTTGCCAAAATCAAAAGAAAAGGTATCATCGGTGTAGCTGTCACCGGCGGCCGTATGGGGCTTTCGCAGCACCTTGTCTATTCTCGCCCTCAGCACCATCAGACTGAACGGTTTTGTGATGTAATCGTCCGCACCTAGTTCCAGCCCCATGACCTCATCGGTTTCAAGATCATTTGCTGTAAGAATTATGACCGGAGTGTCCGATGACCGTCGGAGCTTTTTTAGAAAATCAAAGCCGTTTCCGTCTGGAAGATTAATGTCGAGAATGATCAGGTCGGCCGGTTCATTTATGCTGAAATCAGATAGACGGTACAGCCGCCTGAAAGAATACGCGGAGTTTTCAAGGGCAAATGCGATACCATTGTTTAAGGCGATATCATCCTCGATGATAGTGATATATTGCATAGCTTTAAACCGGCTCCTTTCCTGCTGCGTTTGTTTCTAACTCTATAACTGCTTCAGGTTCCATATCCCTGAGTTATTTAATGATACTCTTTCACGTTCAGCCTGTAAACGGACTGGAGAATGAATTAAGTCCTGCGTATCCTAACAGATATGCCATATTCCTGTTGCTCATATCTATATTTCTGATATTGATATTATTCCGAAGTGGAACACTTCTGTTGAAATACAGCAGATTGCAATTGATTTACATTTATATTTAGCCGCCATATCCAGACAACCCCCTCTGGTTTTCAGACTACGGCAGAACAAAAATTCAATGGATCCAGAGGCACATACATAGAAGTTCCAAACAATTATCGGGCATCGCAATATGTCCAAGCTGCAGACGATTACAATAGAAGAAGCTCTCAGACAGAATGCATATCCTTCATGATGGCATAAAAGTTCAGAGAGCCTGGTATTCATCGTTTCTTCTCTTCTGATATGACGACACTACACAATCAATAGGCAAACAGAAATTCAAGTCCCGTCAGATTCTCTGCAAGAAGGGGCGACATATACGGATCCTATACGTCTTCTGAAGTTCTCTGATATGCACCACTATATGACTTCATACGCTTATAATACAAATTATAATGTTCCCCATAGAGTCTCTGACTCTCTGCCGATACCTTCACGTGCGTCCGTAACCGGATATGATAAGCCGGTATAATTAATACCGGTATTTTTTACCACGATCCCTACACATTAAAAAAACAACCGTTGACAGATTACCTCCTCCTAAATAAAAAATCTTAATATAAAAGAGGAACGTACCCTTTCAATACGTTCCTCCAGTCTTCACTTATTCGTTTGTGCTTCCATCCATCTCATGCAACATTTTAACTACATGCGGTGTCCACTCATCTTCATTCGGTTTTGCTTCAAGGAATACCTTCAGCAAGTCTTCCGCCAACCATTCCCCTACGATTTTTTCTCCAATGCACATAACCTGAACCGCATCATGTTCAACAGACTGATGTGCGGCCTGCACATCATGAATGATAGAGGCTCTGATTCCTGGGATCTTATTGCAGGCGATACAGAAATACGTTATTCAGAACTGTTCACTAAGTAATCGGGCAGGGCAGATTAACCCTTCCCTGCCCGATACGGCGACTGTGCCGTCATCTCGTGCTCCGCACCCGATGATGAGCGTCGCTGGGAGCCATGATATGCAGGCAGGCTTGCATCATGACTTCTGGCTCGTCGTCTTCACTAAAAAAGAGAGCCGCTGCGCGGCTCTCTGAAAAATTTATTCTATCCACATATTTTTTAAATTCAGCTTTCTTCGGTGAAATCTGTATCCATAGCCACCTGAAGCACATAATCCGGATACTCCTTCTGAACCTTATCAAGTATCTCACGATACACCTGCCCCCGATCTTTTGCATCAAAACTGACTACGATATCAAATCGCAGCGTCTTTTCTGCCTTGTCCAGATAGAAGCCGTGCATCTGAAGGACATAAGGATTTTCGCTTACTATCTGATGTACCTTTTCTCTGGCGGCGGCTGCTTCCGGATCTTTTGTGTTGATAGAGTACACGCCGATCGCCGTAAGAATTACATCGTACTTCTGAAAAACATCTACGGAAACTTTTCGGATCAGCTTGTCCAGTTCATCCACAGAAAGGGTATCCGGAACTTCAATATGCACCGAGCCATTGTAAGAATCCGGACCGTAATTATTCATGACAAGGTCATAGACCCCGCTTATTTCCGGATAGCTGATAATCGTATTCTTGATGTTTCTCGCGAGCTGCGCATCGGCTCCTTCACCGAGAATTTTGGAGAGTGTATCCCGAAGCATCTCAAATCCTGACTTGACGATCACAACAGCGATGATTGCGCCAAGCCACGCCTCCAGAGAAATGTGGAAGATGAGGTAAATTACGGCAGCAACAAGCGTTGAGGCGGAGATTACCGAATCAAGTGTCGCATCTTCGCCTGAATTGATTAATGAATCGGAATTCACCTTTTCTCCAATATGTTTCACATACCTGCCAAGAATAATCTTTACAACGACAGCAACGGCGACAATAACAAGGGCAATGGTGCTGTAATCCGGCGTATCCGGATGAATGATCTTTTTTACGGATTCTTCAAAGGCTGTGATTCCCGCATAAAGGACAATGAGCGAGATGACCATCGCGCTCAGGTACTCGATCCTGCCGTATCCGAATGGATGCTTTTTGTCCGCTTCCTTTCCTGCCAGCTTCGTCCCGACGATGGTAATAACGGAGCTTGCGGCATCGGAAAGGTTATTAACCGCATCCATCACGATAGCGATGGAATTGGCTGTCAGTCCGATGATTGCCTTAAAGGCAACGAGAAACAAATTGGCAAGGATACCGACAATGCTGGTACGGATGATGGTCTTATCTCTGGTCGTCTGTTCATTCATACTTGCACCCCCAGCGCTGCGGCCACGGCTGCACGAACTTCCTTCATATCCGCTGTGGGCTCAAAGCGCGCAATGACTTTCCCTTCCCGGTCAACAAGAAATTTAGTAAAATTCCATTTTATATATGCCTTATCTCCGAATTTTTTATTATTGGCCTCTGTAAACTTGGTAAGTGCAGCATTCTTCAAGCCTTTTCCAAATCCTTCGAACGGTTTCTCTGCTGCAAGATATGCAAACAAAGGATCCGCAGTTTCTCCATTTACATCAATCTTTGCAAACTGCGGAAACTCCGTTCCAAACTTCAGGGTACAAAATTCATGGATCTCATCCTCTGTGCCGGGAGCCTGATTTGCGAACTGATTGCAGGGGAAGTCCAGAATCTCAAAACCATTCCCTCTGAATTCTTTATACATTGCTTCCAGCGGCTCATAATGCGGTGTAAAACCGCAGCCTGTAGCCGTATTGACAATCAAAAGCACCTTTCCCCGGTACTCAGACAGGTTTACCATGTTTCCCTGCCTATCCTTAACTGTAAAATCATAAACTGTACTCATGATGATACCCTCCTTTTTCATCTGCTCTTTTAGATTTTATCACTGTCTGTTTCTGGACCGTTCTTCACCGAGCATTTTGTACAAAACCTGATACAGGCTCCTTGCCTCTTCCTGCGTAAGATGAAATTCCTGCGCTATGGTTTCCGGTACACACAGGGCTTTGTCCTGCAGCTTTTCGCCTGCATCTGATAATGTGATTACAAGGCTTCGTTCATCACTTGTGTCCTTTGTCTTTTCAATAAACCCCTTTGCTTCCAGCTTTTTCAGAAGCGGCGTTACTGTATTGGATTTCAGGCAAAGCGCATCACATAGAAACTTCTCATTGACCTGTCTTTCTTCCCATAAAACCATCATAACAATGTACTGGGTATAGGTCAGATCCAGTTTGTCGAGGAGCGGTTTATACTTCCTGGTAATCATGTTCGAGACCGCATACAGTGGGAAACACAGCTGATTCTTCAGTCTCAGCGCTGCATATTTATCATCCATCTGCCCTCCTTTAATATATATCGCATGCGATTTGTTTTCTACGTTATATCGCGTGCGATTTATTTTGTCAACCGCTTTTTCATAAAATCCGAACCTTTTCAAAGCTTCGTCTTTGCAAAACTGCGTAAACTATTCCGGACTCTGGGTATTTCAGCGGGGAGAACGTACGATACACGAACAGATGCGGTTTGGACTTCGATCAAAAACACTTATCATTTTGTAAAACAGCCGGTTCCCCAAATACTGCCGATAGGTTGCCGATTTTTCCCTGCCAGCCGCTTTGGGCTTTTCCATCTCCATCTTTTCACGCTCTGCCTGATGCAAAATATCATCCAGCATCCGTTCAAATGCCTCTAACCTTTCCATTCAAATCTCCTCTCAGATTTTTCGTCTATCCATTCATTTTTTTGAATATCCGCGTGCAGACTGTATTTATTTAACACACGGCTTGCTCTATATTCATTATATCTGAAAAAAGGACCGTCATTGAAACAAATCACAGTCCCCGGTCCTCCCGGGCAAGGCTTCTAAAACTGCAGATATGACGTGAAAAAAGCCGCATTTCTGCGGCTTTCTTCACGCACGGCCGGATATGAACCCACGGCCCGGCTTATCATACTGCCATCTTAAATGCTGCCGGATTAACATACGGCTGCTTGTAGTCCTTCCGGATTAAAATACGGCTGCCTGTAATACTTCCGGATTAAAATGCGGCTGCCTGTAATACTTCCGGATTAAAATTCTACCGTCTCATGGAAGAGCGAGCGCTCATCCAAAAGTTCCTGATACGTCTTCGTCCCGGCCTTTTCCTCATAGTCCCCGGAATACCAATAGCCTTTTAGTTCATCCATATATTCCGCCTCATCGCAGACATAGACCGTCACCTTCGATACATCGTGGCCATCAATGGCTAAATCATCCACGGATCCTCCGAAATGGCCATTCTCCAGCGGCTTGCCCTCCGCATCCAGCAGCGTAACAAAATAGCCTTTCGCTTTGTTCATATCATAGCTGAGGTTCAGCTCAAACGGCGTTCTGGTCACCTGTATCTTGCCAATATCGCATTTTCCATCTGTGTTGACCTCCTTCATCTGTGTCTGGCTGTGATCCACCGCTGCCTTGAAATCGAAATCCCAGCTTCCGTCAAACCACCAGTTTTCATACCGGTTCGGATACTCCTTTGCCTCCGGATACTTTTCGTCATACGCATTCATCATCTGAGTACGAAGATCCTTCTCTATCTCCTTCTGCTCATCCGTAAAGTCCGCAAAGGCGCTTTCTTCAGTGCTCAGCCCGTGCTCAGCCATTGCCTGCTCATATTTCTGTCTCAGATCCTCCGGCATTGGCGGATAACCGGACTCAGGCAAATTGCCGACCAGCTTGTCAATATGCAGCTTCACATCAAAACTCTCCGGCAGCGATATCGCTTCACTTTCCAGCTGGCTGTCGACAGTAGCCTCCCCGGTGTCCGGCTCGCTGTATCGGATCAGTGTCGGTGTCAGATCCACCCGCAGGACACCCGCATAGGTATGATCATCCACGAATTTTCCATCCAGATAAGGTACTGTGAGGGTATCCATGTCTTCGTTATAAGAGAACGTCATCCGGCTGCCTCCTCCCAGGGAGATGACAGGCACGCCAAACTGATCCACCATGGTATCCGGGAATTTGCCTTCTGAGCTGAGCACCATGCTCAGGTACATGGCTTTCTCATTGCAATAAATCTCAGACAGTTCCACCGTCACACCGTTCACCGTCTGTGTATATGCATTCTTCTCCTGTCCTTCTGTTCCGTTCTCCGTCACCGCTGCTTCTTCCTGAAGCGGTTTGGCATACGGCTCATAATCGCCGGAGTATCCCAGGGAATGGCCCAGCTGTTCGAACACATGCCCAACCAGAGGAACCTTTGACGCGAATGCCGGGTTTGCAATGCATATCCCGGAAAAGACGGCTGCCCCGGCCGCGAGTCCTGCAAATGTCCTTGTCAGATAATGATGCTTTTTCCTTCCTTTTTCCATGCTCTGCTTCCGAATTTTCATAAAAGCCTCCTCCTTCGCCTCTGTAACCTGCGGGGGTATACTTGTTTTTTCCTGCATGATACTTCTCAATTCCTTATCCAGGTTCTCTCTATCGTACTCCGGAAAGCTTATTCTGTTCATCCAGATACCTCCTAACCTGTTCCCGTCCCCGTGCCAGCCGGGTCTTTACCGTATTCTCCTTCATCTCCAGCAGATCTGCGATTTCTGCCACTGACAACTCGTCCGCATAGTATAACGTCAGGATCAGTCTGTATTTTTCATCCACGTCACTGATCAGCTCTTCAAATCCGCCCTCCTCATACTGATCCTCCACCGGTATCTCCGGCATTTGCTCCGGAAGGCTGTCAGTCCGGTACTGTCTCCTGATCGAAAGACAGTTATTGATCAGTATGCGGGTTAGCCAGGTAGTGAAATATTCCGGGTGCCGCAGGGTGTTGAGCTTTTCATAACAATCCAGGATCGTTTCCTGAATCGCATCCGCTGCGTCCGCTTCATTTCCCAGAATAGCCCAGGCGGTCTTATACATTCTGTCGGTGTTATTGTCTATCAGTTCCAGAAATGCATCTGTGTCAAGCGCCGTGGCACCTCTAACCAGCTGCATATGTGATTATCCTCCTGTGATATTGGGACATTTCGTTCGAACGTTTTGCCTTTACACTTATTAGATGATTTTAAACGGAAATACGTTTCATCCGTGCTTCTTTTTTAGCATGAAAGTCCTGTAAAACAAAAATCTCCTTGCAGGAGAAGGAGATTTTCTAAAAGATACTACGCTGTTTAATTTAACGACATGGGTATCAAAAGTGCTTTTGCCGCCCATTTATGGTTACGTGTGGCTTCGCTGCTTCGCAGCTCCCACCACGCTGCCGCATTCGGCGCTCCCGCGCCGCTTACGCGCTACGAAAGCGCCTCAGAATTTCTTTGCCTCCGCAATTGCTTTCTTTGCTTCTTTCGCGCCGCGCTGCTCACTTCTCTTCCGCATGATTTTCACCTTGCGAATGATCATGAGAATAATTGCAAGAATGCCGAGTGCCGTAAGGCATCGTCCCCACACAGGCATTTTCTGCACATTGTAACAGCGGACGTTTACCCACATGCGGTTAATCTGTGCGTTCTGATCCGGAGCAAAGCATCGCATAATGCTGGCTCTGCGGATGACATCAACCGAAGGATACTGTGCGCTGAGCTGACGGTCCAGCTGCTCTTCAGGAACCATCATGATATAATCGGGATCCGAATGTTCTGTGTCGCCGGTAAAGTAATAGGTAAGATCGTACGGAACCGCCGTATCATCGTCTTCCTCCGCTTCATAATTCCATTTAAGATATTCCTGCACGCGGGGATCCCGGCCGCCGGAAATGACAGAAGTATATCCGATATAATACATATTGCGAACAACATTATCCGGGCGGGAGATAAAATTAATGAATGCCTCCGCTGCCTGCTGCTTCGCGGCATTGCCGCCGATCCCGCTCTTCAGCATGACCCATCCGTCAAAATAGATGTTGGTCGTTTCCTCCGGCACTGCATAATCCAGAAAATATCCGTCTTCCTCTGCCTGATCCATGGTATAAGCGGCATCGCCGGACCACTGGTAATTTGCGACAACCTTTCCCGTGATCATATCCGCTTTTCCGGAGTCTGTCTCAAAAGAGTAAACATTATCTTTTACGTCCTGCAGATAGTCCTGTACCTTCGCAATTTCATCCGCGGATGTGTTGTTCATCAGGTTTTCAAGATTCATATGATATCCGGGATCGCTGCGAAATTCATCTGACACCAGAAGATCATGATTCAGCGCAGCCACAGCCATAAAATAACTGTCGCGGACATTGTCCTTGATTGTAATCCGGCGCCGGTAGGCCGGATTGGACACAAGCCGGAAGGTTGATGCCTCTTCTTTTGTGATTACCTCCGGGTTGTAAACAAATCCGGTTGTACCCCACATGTAGCCGGCCGCATATTTAGCCCACTTCTCGCCATCGTACTCACTTGTCTCAAAGATGTTCCGGAGATAAGGTGATACGCCGCGGACGTAATAGTTGTTCTCATCCGTTTCGTCGTAAAAATGCTCTGACAGCGGCACGAGTTTGTTTTCGCTCATAAGCTTCATGAACATGTATTCCGAAGGGCAGACAAGATCGTAGGTATCGCCCAGGGTCAGCATGTTGTATAAATCCTCGTTCGTTCCGAACGTTGAATATTCGACTCTGACTTTAATCCCGCAGGTCTTCTCATACCACTGTTCAAAGTCATCAATCATCGAATTCTCGCCGATGATATCCCCGCTCGGAAGATCGATGGTCTCACTCTCGTCCCAGTCGCCGGTATCAATATATTCCTCCCAGTTGCAGATGCGAAGTGTAACTGTCTTCACAGATCCGCCGGTGCCGTTTTTCTGTTCTCCGGTTTTTTCCGTGGCTCCGCTTTCTGCCTCTGCCGCAGACACATGCATTCCGGCGGCAGGCAGTGTTACCGTAAAAGCAAGGGATACAAGAACAGACAGTCCCGCCGCAATCATTCTTTTTCTTGATTTCATGTTTCCCTTTCCGGCCGCGAAGCGGCCCCACATGCCTGATTTCCGGTCAGGCGGAAATCAGGCTGCCTTCCTGGCCTTCTGCATCTCATCTGTCCCTGCCGCATGGTGGTTCATCACGGCAACAGCCGCAATGACAACCAGGAAAATAACCGTGGACAAAGCCCAGAGGGCGGTTTTGATCGTGGTCTGTGATCCCCTTGTCGCATTGACAACGTAGGTACTGATGGTATCAAACATGGCCGGCTTTGTGTACGTCGTAATGAAATAATCGTCCAGTGAGAGCGTGACGGCAAGACCAAAGCCGGAAACAATACCCGGCACCAGCTGTGGAATGACGACCTCCCGGAGCGCGCGGGCCGGCGTCGCACCCAGGTCAAGCGCTGCCTCATAAATGCTCGGATCCATCTGTTTAATTTTCGGTATAACCGAAAGGTAAACGAACGGAGAACTGAGCGTCACGTGTCCGATAATCAGGGGGATATAGGTATCCTTGCTGACATTCAATACAACGACGAGCAGTATACAGATGGAAAAACCGGTGACAACATCCGCATTAACAACCGGAATCTGATTGAGTGTCGTAATGGCGCGGCTTACCTTCTCCTTTGAATAGAAGGCACCGATAGCCCCAAACGTCCCCAGTACGGTGGAGATCGCCGCGGAGCAAAAGGCAAGGAGCAGCGTTTCGATGATCATGTTCCGAAGCTCCGGCGTAGTAAAAAGTGTCACATAGTTGTGCATTGAGAAGCCCCGGATGGCACCAAGCTGCGTTGCGTCTGTAAAGCTATAAACCGCAAGAATGAGGATCGGCAGATAGAGCACAAGAAGCATCACAATAAGAAAAATACGTCTTCCAATCTCCTTTTTCACAGCAATGCGCCTCCTCTCTGTACCTCATTCTTTTCGTCGCCGGTGAGCAGTGTAAACAGGCAGATAATTCCGAGCAGAACCAGCGCGATCATTGATCCGCCGTGCCAGTTGTACGATGCAAAGTAGCTTCCGATGAGCGAGCCCATAATGTAAGTGCTGTTGTACAGCATATCAAGCACAACATAGTTCGTCATGGCAGGCAGGAACACCATAGAAATCCCGCTCATGATCCCCGGCATTGAAAGCGGCAGCGTAACCCGAAGGAACGTCTGTTTTTCATTTGCGCCGAGATCCATCGCCGCCTCCCGGTATGCAACGTCAAGCTTGCTGATAGTCGTGTAAATGGGGAGAATCATGAACGGCAGGAAATCGTATGTCATACCGATCACCGAATTGAGGAACGGATGCATAGCAAGGTTTCCTTCCAGCAGTGTCAGAACTTCCTTGAGCGCAGTAATCCGAAGCGAAAAGTTAATCCACATTGGCATGACAAAAATCAAAATGATGGTGGATTTGCGCTTCAGCGAACTCATGGCAAGAATATAGGCAATCGGATAAGCAAGCAGCAGGCAGACCATGGTTGTCACAATCGCGACCGCAAAGCTGTAAAGCAGTGTCCCGATGGCGTTCGGATCTGTAAAGAATCCGGTCAGATTCTGAATCGTGAACTGCCCCGTTCCGTTTGTAAAGGCATAGTAGAACAGTACAAGAAGCGGAAGTGCCACGAAGAGCACAAGAAACACCGCATACGGTATGCACAAATTTTTCCGGGTAAATTTCATGGCAGATATTCTCTCCTGAGCAGCAATAGCTCCATATATTTCCGCCGGATCGGTATCCGTCCGGCAGTCGGACGCCGCGAACCGGTTACTTCGACCTCTTCATCGAAAATTTCATCTTTTCCAGCGGCATGATAAGACCGATTCGATCCCCCATGTTCCAGAGGTATTCGTCATAAACTGCGAAATCCTGTTCCAGGTCGGTATGAATGACATAAAGATAGTGGCTGCCCTGATAAATGAGGTTGCTGATGTTCCCCTGGATGAGTCCTTCCTCCGCGTTATCCGTCATACGGATGTCCTCCGGCTGAATGGAAGCCTCAATCTTTGTCCGCCTTACGTCAATGACATCTCCGGCTGAATCCACTACGCGTCCGTCCGCTTCCCGATGACTGCCCCTGATCAGTTTTGTCAGACTGGTATCGAGAAGATGTCCGTTGTATTCCAGGCGATAGTCGTCATTGATATCGACCAGGAAAGTATTCGTGTGGTCCTCTGCAATCATGATGTGAATTCCATCGGGTTCGATACACATGCCGACTCTGTCTCCCACTTTAGGTGCGCGCACCGAACGAATTTCCATCTCATTCTTTCCGGACTGGACCGCAATCTCGTAATGAATGCCCTTAAAGATGACACCGGTTACGGTTCCCGTAACCATACCGTTCTCCGGTTTTGTGATTTCCACATCCTCCGGACGGACAACTGCGGTGATGCGGGTTCCTTCCGGCACATCATCGACGCATTCGAATTCGCCGCCGAAGAAACGTGCCTTCATCTTTCCGGTCATAATTCCGCTGAAGATATTTGATTCTCCGATAAAGTCGGCTACAAACGCATTTTTCGGTTCGTTGTATATATCCTCCGGCGTGCCGATCTGCTGGATGTGCCCCTCGCTCATAACGACTATCTTGTCGGACATTGTGAGGGCTTCTTCCTGATCGTGTGTTACATATATAAAGGTGATGCCGAGTTTGTCATGCATCTCCTTCAGCTCAATCTGCATTTCCTGACGCATCTTAAGATCGAGCGCTCCCAGCGGTTCGTCCAGCAGAAGAATTTCCGGTTCATTGACCAATGCCCTCGCGATGGCAATTCTCTGCTGCTGGCCCCCGGAAAGCGTTGCAACACTTCTCTCCTCGAAGCCTTCGAGATCAACCAGTGAAAGGACTTTCTTCACCTTGCGGTCAATCTGATCCTTCGGCGTCTTCTTCTGTTTGAGACCGAACGCGATATTCTGCCAGATATTCATATGGGGAAACAGTGCATAACGCTGAAATACCGTATTGATCGGTCTTTCATAGGGCGGCAGTTTCGATATATCCTTATCATTGAGAAGAATTTCCCCTGATGTTGGAATATCAAAACCGGCAATCATTCGCAGGGTTGTTGTCTTACCGCACCCGGACGGTCCGAGGAAAGTGACGAACTCGCCGCGTTTTACCTCAAGATTAAAGTCGTTGACGGCAATAAAGCCGTTGTCCTGGAACTGTTTGATTACATGTTTCAGTTCAATGATATTTGTCTTTTCCAAAGGGATCTCCTTCCTGGATTTGTCCTCCGCCTGTGCGCCCGGCTCCGCTTGCTTACTTTTGTCAGCATGGCTTAACGTATCTGCCTTCATTTTAATAGCTCAGCCTGTTTTCTTTGATTAGCACATCTCCGCTTTCCTGCCTTAATTGTCACGGATCCGTCTGCTCACTTTTATTAGCACATCTCCGCTTTCCTGCCTTAATTGTCACGGGTCAGCCTGCTCAGAATTCCGGGGGTGTCGAAACCCATATGAATTTTGCCTCCCGGGTACCGGGATTGGATATGCGGTGGTCACGAGTTGTACGGTAGTAAAAACTCTCGCCAGCCTTCACATGATAAACATGATCTCCGAAATACACATTGATGCGTCCGCTGATCACGTATCCGAATTCCTCGCCGGCGTGCGGTTTGTCCTCTTCAAGCGTGCTCTTGGGCTGGATCGTCACATAGAGCGGTTCCATTTCAAATTTCTGTGCCGGAGGTACAAGCCAGGTACGTTCGTTTCCTGCATCATCCTTCTTCACAAAATAATCATTCGGGCTGAAGACAACCTGTTCATTCTCATCTTTCTTGAAAAACTCTGCCGGTGTCGAGCCCAGGCATTCAATGAGATCCATCAGCGTGACAACGGAGGGGGAAACCTGGCCGCGCTCCAGCTGTGAGATGAACCCCTTTGTCAGTTCCGTCCTGTCCGCCAGTTCCTGCTGCGTCAGTCCGTTTCGGTTTCGAAGGTCCTTCAATTTTCTCCCAATTTCGTAATTAACCTGTTCCTGTTCCATAAACACCTCTTTAAGATTTCGGAAAATTCAGAACAGTCCTGTTTCGTTCTGCTCAGACACAGATTTCAAACACAAAGTATTTTAATGCTAAACTTCACACCAAGAACCAATTATATCATTGCTAAACTTTATGTCAACTATAAATACCATGATTTTCAAACATTTTGAGTATTGCTCTTAAACATCGTATCCATCCTTACTCATTCTATACTCAGCCTTTATTCAGTTTTTATCCGGTTTTTACTCAATCTTTACTCAGTTTTTGTCCGGTATCACGCAGCACCTGCAAACCTAATCAAAAGAGGGCTGCAGCCAGCGTAAAAACACGCCGATGCTGCAGTCCCGGTACAACAGAGTGCATATCAAAAGCAAGCTCGCGGAAAAGGGTTTGGATGATGCTGAAGGCGTACACCGCGACGGTCGTGTACCAAAGCAAGCACGCGGCGGCGGGTTTGGATGATGCGAAGCCTCCCGCCGCGTCAATCCCATGCACCATGGTAAGGTTAAAGCGAAAACTTTGGGCAATGACGAAGGCCGGAACCGCGCCTGGGCGTGTACCAAAGCAAGCTCGCGGCAGAGAATTTGGTTGATGCTGAAGACATGCGCCGCAACGGTCGTGTACCAAAGCAAGCCCGCGGCGGCAGCTTTGGATGATGCGAAGCCTCCCGCCGCGTCAATCCCATGCACCATGGTAAGGTTAAAGCGAAAACTTTGGATAATGACGAAGGCCGGAACCGCTCAATCACTGTCATTTCACTTTTTTTCTGTTCCTGGATCAGCTTGCTCTACTCTGCAAGTTTATACTTGTGTTCTGCAGTTATAGAAAGCCTCCTGAAAAAGAATAAGCAGTTGGAAACCTTGTTCAAGTTTTCCGACTGCCTAACAGAATACACAAAATCAGAAGACGAATCTAGACGCCGCCTGTTTGACGCTTACTATCAATAATTATTCTCCCGCAGTTTCTTCTTCCGTTGATTTTGCCGGCCCAAATGTCCCGGTTGTATGCGAATTATCCTCATCCCCATACGCACAGGAATTTCCGGAGACAACGGTTGCATTGTAAAGCCCTTCTATTGTCATAAGGGAACCATCCCTTCCACTATACATGGGATTGTAATTCGTAATAGCATCCCCCTGGCTGTCTGTCACAGTCACCATAACATCCGAAATAATATCTCCCACCATACACTTAACGATAAATGGTTCTCCCTTGCCTTCATAAAGAACGTCGCCTTTGCTTAACGTACCATCTTCATTCGGACCTTCTGTCCGGCAAACAGTCACGGACGCATTTTCATCCGCCGGTACAAAACAAAATGCGTTATAATTACTTCCCGCACTAATTATCCTCTCCTCCGGTATCCGGATCATAAACGGATAAGCCTCCGCCTGTTCGGCAATTCCTGAATATCCCTCTATTCTGTTCTCTATTCTATTCTCTATTCCATCCTCTGTTCCATTCTCTATTCCATCCTCTGTTCCATTCTCTATTCCATCCTCTGTTCCATTCTCTATTCCATCCTCTGTTCCATTCTCTATTCCATTCTCTATTCCATCCTCTGTTCCATCTGGAGTACTTACTCCATCCAGGCAGCCGAGATCAATTATTGCACAGATGTCCTCATTTTTGTTAATCATGGTTCTTAGCTGCGAAAGATTCTTTCTCACCGGTTCGGCAGCGGTACTAACCGGAAACAGCATTGCTGCCGCCAGCACACAGATCAAAGTTTTAAACTCTCCTCTCATACAAATCACATCCTTTCCCCGGTAATCGATGGTTTTTTACTTCTACAATTTTATTATATTCAGAAAGAAGAAACCTTGCACTACTTTGGAGACAAACCTGAACCTGCCATAGGCTGCACGATGTGAACAGACCTGTTATTGCGCTTAAGAATTGCCCGGAATTCTTCTGCGCCGTTGCTTTGGTACACGCCCGGCGCGGCGTCGATCTTCGACGTCAACCAGACTCGCCGCCACGCGCTTGCTTTGGTGCATGACAAGACGCGGCCTTGCCTTTCGCCATTGCCCAAAGTTCCTGCAACGCGCCTGCTTTGGTGCATGGCAAGACGCGATGCCAGCTTTCGCCGTTGCCCAAGGTTCCCACCGCGCCGTTGCTTTGGTACACACCCGGCGCGGCGTCGATCTTCGGCGTCAACCAAACTCGCCGCCGTGTGCTCGCTTTGGTGCATGACAAGACGCGGTGCCAGCTTTCGCCATTGCCCAAAGTTCCTGCAACGCGCCTGCTTTGGTGCATGGCAAGACGCGGTGCCAGCTTTCGCCGTTGCCCAAAGTTCCTGCCACGCGCTTGCTTTGGTGCATGACAAGACGCGGCCTTGCCTTTCGCCATTGCCCAAGGTTTCTGCCGCGCCGGCTGTCCGGACATAGCCCTATTTTCTGCGTGATTTACTCTCCCGGGACTCCATTTTTTGAAATTCTCTGTTTTTCGCGAGCCGGATGAGGAAAATTATCCCGCGGAAGGTAAGCTCCAGACACATGGCTATCCAGACACCTCTAAGGCCTATGTGAGGTGCCAGAAAAAGTGAAAGTGTAACACGCACACCCCAGATACTGATCAGGCTCATCAGAGCCGGCGCCAATGTATCGCCGACTCCCCGAAGTGCTCCTGCCGCGACGATGGAAGCAGCAAACATCGGCTCTGCAAGAAGTTCAATCCGCAGAACCTGCGCCCCAAGCCTCCGCACTTCCTCCACTGGCGTCATAAACGCAAAAACATATGGACAAAGAAAGTACATAATAAGGCCGCCAAGGCTCATGATTGCCATCCCCATAAAAGTAGTGAGCCACCCGAATGAGCGCACGAGATCTTCCCGTTTCGCCCCATAAGCCTGTCCGACCAGTGTTGTCGCAGCTCCCTGAATACCATATCCCGGCATATAGCAGAGTGCCTCTGCCGTGACTGCAAATGAATTCGCTGCTAGAGCATTCGTCCCGAGCGGAGCGACAATTCCGGTAGTATAAACCTGCGCGCTGCAGCTTGCCGTCTGCTCCAGCGCCATCGGTAATCCGATACGTACGGCATTCTTAAGGATTTCCCGATTTCTCTCCCTGTCCTGTTCCCGGCTTCGTTCCTTACCCCGCTTTTCCGTATATCTTACGGATAAAACAGGCGGCTTCTTCCACACGCAGATAATAGATAGCATCATTGTAACAGCGAACGACAGGGCTGTTCCAAGGGCTGCGCCCGCAACACCCAGGCCGGCTCCGGGCATGGTTATCCCCACGGCCGCCTTGTGTGTCGGGAAAATAAGAAAATAATTGAAGACCACATCAAACCCGCACATCAGGGAAGACAGGATACCCGGTGTCTTCATATTTCCAGTACACTGCAGCGCCCCGGTGTGAAGAAAATACATCTGCCGTACCGGAATAAATACAGCATAAATTCCAAAATACGATGCTGCCATTGAAACAACTTCCCGTGAACTGCCAAGCCAGCGCGGCAGCATGGGAGACAGCAGCACAGCCACCGCACAGAGGATAAGTGAATATATAAGTGAATATAAGAGTGCACATTTCATGATTCGGCGGGCACGCTGTCCGTCGCCAGCGCCACAGGCATGTGCAATCTGAACATTAAACCCTCCTGCGGCAGCACTAATCAGTCCCCCAATCAGCCATGTACTTGACGCTACAAGGCCAATGGATGCACTGGCCGCTGCTCCGAGAGAACCAACCATGGCAGAATCGATATACTGCATTACGATTTCCGAGATTTGCGCCAGAATCCCCGGCACTGATAGCTCCCATACAATTCGTATTTTTTCCTGCAGTGAAAGCATAGTAAGTTCTTGTATATTCAGCTGAAAACTATTTTTATGCATAAAATTTCAACCCCAGCAAAACGCTGCAGCATCCTGACCGGAAGTAAAACTACAACGTCAGTATTTTAGTCAGATGCAAAACTGCAGCGACAGTATTTAAGTTAGATGCAAAACTCCAGCGGCAGTATTTTAATCAGAAGCAAAACTGCAGCGACAGTATTTAAGTTAGAAGTAAAACTGCAGCGACAGCATTAAAATTCGAAAAAACTGTTATCCGCCGCCGCAGCCAACATCGCAAGTATATCAAATCGCAGCAGTATTGTCTCTCCTCCTGGTACTTTCCCCGGTCAAAGCCCGCAAAGGCTCTGCTCTATATTGCCCAAAACCACGAAATGGTTCTCTGTGACCGCAATATAGCAGAGCTGCGGGACATCCTGAACCGTAAGGCACCCAAATATCTGCCGGATGCAGAAGTACTGCCTGCAGAAATGTCTTATGAACGATTCCCGCAGTTGACCATGCGGAAAAGCTGATACGTGATGCAAAAGACCAGCCAATACTGAATGCCGCCATCGTCTCCGATATAGATGTGATCCTGACCGGAGATAAAGACTTTTTAAGTCTCGATATGGAACATCCAAAATGTATAACGGCTGCACAGTTCTTTGAGTATGAAGGCGTGAAGGAATGACCTCTGCGCCTTTTCTTCTGCAAGTATATTGCTTTGGTTCGCCATCATAATGGTTAAATGCCTCTTTCCAGATCTGTCTGGAGCAGACATACGTCCCGGCATATCCATCCAGCCATCCATGAACCTGCCCTGCCATCGTATTTTCCTTCATGAACGTTTTCCGGTATTCAATGATCTGCCCCTCCATTACTTTTGGAAGTTTCAGAAGGCTGCCTTTGTCCTTACAGGAATTGGAGATGACCATTGCATTCGTCCAAAGCCGGTTGAAATCTGCCCTCGATTCTTCTTCATTATCAAGAAGATGCTTGTCCGTGCTGACGAAAAAAAGGACCGCCGGCAGGCGATCCTTTGAATATAATTTTTCTGTTTTAAAAGTATAGCGGATTGATTTAATATTTTATTTCCGGCAGCCCCATGTACGCGAGCATTCCGTTGACAGCATTTTTTGCTCCGCTTACCGCATGTACAACGGTCTTAGGTCCTGTCACCACATCCCCGGCGCTGAATACACCGCTCGTGGTTGTCATATTGTGCTCATCCACAAGCAAAAACCCTCTGTCATCACATTCCAGCTCGGCTGTCGTACGCAGAATCCTGTGTCTTACGCCCTGGCTGATGGCAATGATGGCAGAGTCCGCGGGGAAGAACTGTTCCTCCCCGGTGCAGCCTGCATAGTGTCCCTTTTCATCAAATACACAATCACGGAAAACAGGGCCTTCCGGTGTAAAACGCTGAATACCTTTTCCATATTCAATTGTCGCGCCTTCCAGCTCAGCATAGCCGATTTCGATTGAATTTGCCCTGGCATTTTTGTCCTGTGAAAACAGAGTCACTTCCCCGGCACCCTGTCTCAGTGCTGTACGTGCCACATCAACGGCCGTATTGCCGGCTCCGATGATGGCCACACGGCGCCCCAGATCGTAATACGTATGATTGGCAAGATAGTCAAAGCCATAATGAACATTCGGCAGCGTTTCGCCGGGAATGTCCAATCCCTTCGGTTTCCAGGCCCCGGTGCCTACAAAGACTGTCTCATATCCGTCGCGAAAAAGATCCTTGATCTTCAGTACGGCTCCGATCGCCGTATTCGGGCGGATGTGAATCCCCATTTTCAGCATCCGTTTTCTGTACCTCTGAAATATCTCTTTCGGGAGTCGGAAATCCGGGATTCCATATTCCGGAACCCCACCGATCTGATTGTTTGATTCGAAAATAGTAACATCAACTCCGGATAATGCCAGCAAAATTGCCGCTGTCATTCCGGCGGGACCGGAGCCGACCACCGCAGCCTTTTTTCCGGTTGCCGGCGCGCATGTCAGATTGCAGCGATCCATGTAATAATCCGAAACAAAATGCTCAATTTCATAGAAATGTACCGGAGTGCTCTTAATCCCCTGAATGCAGTGCCCTGCGCACTGCATCTGATGATCACACACCTGTGCGCATACAACAGACATAGGATTATTTCTGAACAGCCGTTCACCTGCCTCCATCAGTTTTCTTTCCTTAAAAAGTCCGATTATTCCCGGGATATCCGTATGAACCGGACATCCTTCCTGACAGCGCGGCTTCCTGCACAAAAGGCATCGATTAGCCTCCTCTACCAAATGAATTGCCATCGTAACCTCCCTTATCGATGAAATCATCACCGAAACTACTACCCAATAACAGTTTCCGGCCGAAAAGCTTCCCGCCCATTTATACTTTAAGCGAGTCCTTCAGGAAAGTCTAATTCCAAAAAGTAATTTCATTATGAGAGGTAATAATAATCCCGGGGCAATCATCATCCCATTATTAATGACGATAAATCTAAATCAGGTCTTAGACAACATGATCATAAATAACATTTTCCGGTTCACTGTATCCATACCTTTGAGCAGTCATACATTCTGACACCTCCGATTACCCTTTCTTCTCCGCCTACTTCAATCTCCTGTCGTTTGGACTCCTGTCTTCTATAAACCATCCCCTGCGCTGTCGTCATTGCCGCTTTTTCTTCTGCTTCGCCGCTTCCTCTGCTTCCCATCGCACAATTGATAAAAGTATTGTCCTCAATACAGACATTTTCAAAATGGAATACATGGATCGGCGGAAACAGATAGTTTCTGAATGTACAGCCCCGTACCGTAAATCCGTCTCCGACTGCCTTAAAAGGCTGGTAGTGGCTTCCAATCGCAGAATATCCGCCGTCAAAAACGCATCCTTCAATCCGGACATCCCTGCAGGGTGTATTGTCGTAGGGCTGCTCGTTCGGTTCCGAAACTCCGTCATCGGATATTCCGTCGATGTGAAGCTGTTCTGCATTCGCTCTTCGCTTTTCTGTATCAGCGAAGCCAATATACTCTGTAAAATGTACATTCTCCACCCGTACACCGCTGACCGCCGCAAACGTAACGCAGTGCTTTCCGCTGACACGCCGGATGGTTGCGTTGCGAAGGGTAATATTGCCTGCATGGGAGAACTTGATCAGCTTTCTATATTTATCGGTTGTTGTGGATGCTCCATCCCAGATCCCGCCATCAATAACGATATCATGTACATTCCCGTATCCCGGTGTCATCTTATCCGTGTAGCTCTTCAAAATAATTCGATACTGATCTGTCCGGCGCATCACCGTATCCGGTTGAAGAGCCAGCGTAGTATTCGAATAGACAACAAGACACCGGTCTATGAGAAAGATGCCGGATGCAAGACGGATTTCAAGCCGCTCTCCCGGTTTCAGACCGCGTGCTTTGTCCAGCTGTGCCTGAAGCTGTATCCGGTCGTACGGCGCGAAGCCTGAAGGTTTTATTTCAATTATTTTATTTTGAATCGACGTTTCCTGCACAAACTTTTTTCTGCACAAGTTTTTCAGTCTGTTCCACATAAATATTTCTTTTTTCCATAAAAGGCCGGCACAGGGCCGGCTTTTATAGTTTTACTATCCCAGTATTGTAAACTGCTCCGGCTCCTGCAGGCCCAAACTTCCTTCTTAAAACAAGTTTCGCGGATCTGTAAATGTATATCCTGTCAGTGACTCCGCAACGCCTTTGTGAGTGATTTTTCCATCATAAGTGTTTATTGAAGAATAGATTACGTCATTGTCACGGCAAGCCTGCTCCAATCCTT
>Ga0256406_1001777_pt1 | contig 33212 bp, 29 predicted proteins | sample RumenRJG_03DNA_FD_185986 | JGI IMG/M metagenome (GOLD analysis project Ga0256406, IMG submission 185986) | Bovine rumen microbial communities from Lethbridge, Alberta, Canada - RJG_03 | ecosystem: Host-associated > Mammals > Digestive system > Stomach > Rumen | place: Canada: Alberta | collected...
GATATCCTCCTTTCAAAATGAAGTGGTTGGTAGCCATCTTCATTTTACTAAAGGAGGATCTTTTAGTATAGCTAAAAGCTTTTCTGAACCCCACGCATAGCGCGGGGTTTTCAAACCCGACAATAAAAAAAGTACCGCCCCGTGAGGGCGGTACTTTTTTGTCATACGTCATAGGTCATACGTCATACGCTAAAGGATAAAATTCGCCATTAGGCTCATTTTATTGATTCTATTCAAAGCCTGCGTCAGCAGGCTTCCATCGGCCAGAGACCAGAGACTAGAGACATAGGGCGGTGTATACCGCCCGGTAGCCAAAAAGGGGCTGTGATTTTTCACAGCCCCTTTTCTTATTTCCCGGTCCGGCCGCGCTGGGTCAGGGGTACACCCTGTTTGCACAGCGGGCAGTCTTCCGGCTTATAGGCTTCCACGTCCAAGCGCAGCAGCGGTTCCATCCGCACACCGAAGTCCACTTTGCCGCCGCTCCGGTCCACCAGATAGCCCACGCCCACGGGCACGCCGCCTTCGCTCTTCACCACGTCCAGCACTTCGCGTACGCTGCCGCCGGTGGTCACGATGTCTTCCACCACCAGCACTCTCGTGCCCGGTTTGATGGCGAAACCGCGTTTGAAGGTCATCTTCCCGTTCACCCGTTCGGTGAAGAAGAATTTCGTCCCCAGGTTCTTGGCCACTTCATAGGCCAGCAGGATGCCGCCGGTCATGGGCCCTACCACCAGTTCCACGTTGTCGTTGATGAAACGGGCAGCGATTTCCTTGCACAGGGCTTCCGTGTAGCGGGGATGCTGCAGCACGTTGAATTTTTCCACATACAGCGGGCTGTGCAGACCGCTGGTCAGCAGGAAGTGGCCGTGCATCACGGCGTTGGTTTCTTCCAGCATATGCAAAACGGTATTTTCGTTCATTATTTCCAGGCTCCTTCCATTTCTTCCAGGATCTTCCGGACAGCTTCCTGCTTGTCCTCGGCTTTCGTAATGGGCCGGCCCACCACCAGATGGGTGGACCCGTTCTTGATGGCCGCGGCCGGGGTAGCGATCCGGCTCTGGTCATTGGTGGCCGCCCAGGCCGGGCGCACCCCCGGCGTCACGATCAGGAAATCTTCCCCGCAGCGCTGCCGGATGCCGGCGGCTTCCCGCGGCGAAGCCACGACCCCGTCCAGGCCGCTTTCCTTCGTCAGGGCCGCCAGATCCAGGACTTCTTCCCCGATGGGTTTCGCATAGTTCAGCGGCTTCCACTGGGCCTCATCCATACTGGTAAGCACGGTGACGGCAATCAGCTTCGGAGCGGGTTTCCCCAGTTCCTTCGCTGCTTCCCGCACGGCCTTCACCCCTTCGGCCATCATCTTCGGCCCGCCCACGGCGTGCACGTTCATGATGTCGGCGCCCAGCCGGGTCAGCACGGCCAGGCTGTGGGCCACCGTATTGGGGATGTCCTGGAGCTTCAGGTCCAGGAACACCTTCTTGTTCTTGTCTTTCAGGTAGCGGATGATGTCCGGGCCTGCGCCGTAGAACAGTTCCATCCCTACCTTATAAAAGGTCACTGCATCGCCCAGTTCCTCCACCAGGGCCCTGGCCTGGTCAAAGGTGGGATAATCCAGTGCCGTGATCAGTCTGTCTCTAACGTCCATGGTGCCTCCTCAGGCTTTCTTGGGCAGGGCCTGGCCCCGCAGTTCGTCCAGGCTCCTGACGCCGTTTTCCTCCAGATACTGCTGGATGCCGTAGCTGATCTGTTCTGCCAGGTCCGGCTGGGTGAAGTTGCAGGTCCCCACCGCCACCGCCGTGGCACCGGCCAGGATGAACTCGATGGCGTCCTGCCAGCAGCTGATGCCACCCATGCCGATGAGGGGCACCTTCACGGCCTGAGCCACCTGGTACACCATGCGCACGGCCACCGGCCGCACCGCAGGGCCCGACAGGCCGCCCACCACGTTGCCCAGCACCGGGCGCCGCTTCTGGATGTCGATCTTCATGCCCACCAGGGTGTTGATCAGGCTGATGGCGTCCGTACCGGCGGCTTCCACCGCCCGGGCGATCTCCGTGATGTCCGTCACGTTGGGAGACAGCTTCGTGATCACCGGTTTGCGGGTATGGGCTTTGGCGGCCTTCACCACTTTGCCGGCCTCGTGGCAGTCCGTGCCGAAGGCCAGGCCACCCTGGGCCACGTTGGGACAGGAAATATTCAGCTCGATGGCGTCCACGCCGTCTACGTCCAGCAGTTCTGCCAGCTGTCCGTATTCCTCGGCGCTGTCCCCGTCGATGTTCACAATCACCGGGGTCTTCGTCACCTTGCGCAGGTGGGGCAGGGTTTCCTTCAGGAAGAATTCCACCCCCGGGTTCTCCAGGCCCACGCAGTTCAAGACGCCCGCCGGGGTCTCCACCAGCCGCTGGCCCTTGTTGCCGGGCCGGGGCTTTAACGTGGTGCCCTTCACGGTAATGGCGCCGATGTGGTCCAGATCCAGGAAATCGGTGAATTCCAGCCCGAACCCGAAGGTGCCGGAGGCCGTGGTCACCGGGGTCTTCATGGCGACCCCTGCCAGGTTCACCGCCAGACGCGGATCTTCATAGGGTTTTACCATTCTACGACCTCCTGGCTCCAGAACACCGGGCCGTCCTTGCAGATCTTCATCCGCTTGCCGCCCTTGCCCTCGCAGGAGCAGGACAGGCAGGCGCCCAGGCCGCAGCCCATGTATTTTTCCAGGGATACCTGGCAGGGCACCCCGTACTGGTTCACCACTTCCACCACAGCCTTCATCATGGGAGAAGGACCGCACACGTACACGCAGTCATACTTGCCAGTTTTCAAAAGGTCCGGCAGCACGGCGTTCACCGTGCCCTTCACCCCGTAGGAGCCGTCGTCCGTGGTCTCATACTGGTTCGCAGTCTTGTCCTTGAACAGGTCCGCCCAGAACACTTCCGCCTTTGTCCGGCCGCCCACGATCACTTCCATGTTGTGGTCCGGGGCTGCCTGGGCCAGAAAATGCAGCGGGGCCAGGCCCACACCGCCGCCCACCAGCAGTCCGTGTTTGGCCGAAAGATCGAACCCGTGGCCCAGGGGTCCCACCACGCTGATTTCCGCGCCCGTTTCCAGGGCATCCATCAGCTCGGTGGTCTCCCCCACCACCCGGTAGATCAGGGAAAAATTCCCTTTGGCCACGTCCACGCCCGCCACGCCGAAGGGACGGCGCAGCAGCGGTTCGTGGAGTTTGTTCACCCGCACCGTGACGAACTGGCCCGGCTGGGCTTTCTCCGCCACACTGGGCAGGTGGATTTCCATGCGGCGGATGTCATGGCTCAGGGTTTCCTGAGCCACGACGGTGCCGCTTTCAAATACAGCAGTCATAGCTTACTCCGATTTCAGATCCTGCAGAGCCACCACGCTCACCACGTGACGACGCCGCATAGCCCCGATGGCATGTTCCAGGGCACGGGCCGTATCCAGGCTGGTCAGGCAGGGAATGGCATGTTCTACCGTAGAACGGCGGATCTTGAACCCGTCTCTCGTGGCATCGCTGCCGTGGGTCAGGGTGTTGATCACCATGCAGATGCGGCCTTCCTTGATGTCGTCCAGCAGGTTCGGCGTACCGGCGCTGGCCTTTTCCACCCGGCCTACATGGATGCCCTTGCCTTCCAGGAACTTGGCGGTACCGGCAGTAGCCACCAGTTCGTAGCCCAGGTCGGCAAACCCTTCGGCGATGGGCACCACTTCTTCCTTATCCTGGTCCGCAACGGTGATCAGGATGGCGCCGCTCTTGGGGATGTGGGTACCGGCAGCGATGAAGGCCTTGTACAGGGCTCTCGGGAACTGCGGGTCGATGCACATCACTTCGCCGGTGGATTTCATTTCCGGCCCCAGGGTGATATCCACATCGGTCATCTTGTTGAAGCTGAACACCGGTGCCTTGACGGCGTAGTAGTCCGGGAACAGTTTCAGGCCCGGCTTGAAGCCCTGTTCCTTCAGGGAAACGCCCATGGCGCACTTCGTAGCCACGTCCACCATGGAAACGCCGGTGACCTTGCTCAGGAACGGCACCGTACGGCTGCTCCGGGGGTTCACTTCGATCACATACAGTTTTTCGTCCCGGACGATGTACTGGATGTTGATCATGCCGTGTACTTCCAGGCCCAGAGCCAGTTTCTGGGTGAAGTCCACAATCTGTTCAATGACGTATTCGCTGAGGGTGCGGGGCGGATACACGGCGATGGAGTCACCGGAGTGGACCCCGGCCCGTTCGATGTGTTCCATGATGCCCGGCATCAGCACGTCTTTGCCGTCGCAGATGGCATCCACTTCCACTTCGGTGCCCATCAGGTAATGGTCCACCAGTACAGGGTGTTCGTGGGAAGCCTTTACGGCGTTGTTCATGTAATATTTCAGTTCGTCATCGTTGTAGACGATTTCCATGGCCCGGCCGCCCAGCACGTAGGAAGGACGTACCATCACAGGGTAGCCCACATCGTTGGCGGCCTTCAGAGCGCCGTCGATGTCGAATACGGTGTGGCCTTTCGGACGGGGGATGCCCACCTGGGTCAGCAGTTCGTCGAACCGTTCCCGGTCTTCAGCCCGGTCGATGCTGTCCACGGAGCTGCCCAGGATCTTCACGCCGCAGTCATGCAGCGGACCTGCCAGGTTGATGGCGGTCTGGCCGCCGAATTGCACGATGACCCCTTCCGGTTTTTCCCGGTCGATGACGTTCAGCACGTCTTCCAGGGTCAGGGGTTCGAAGTACAACCGGTCGGCGGTATCGAAGTCGGTGGAAACGGTTTCCGGGTTGTTGTTCACGATGATGGTTTCGTAGCCCAGATCCTTCAGCGCCCATACAGAGTGTACGGAGCAGTAGTCGAATTCCACGCCCTGGCCGATCCGGATGGGGCCGGAGCCCAGTACCATGACCTTCTTCTTGTCCGTGTCTTCCACTTCGTCTTCCACACCGTAGGTGGAATAGTAGTACGGAGTTTCGGCATCGAATTCAGCGGCGCAGGTATCCACCATCTTATATACAGGGGTGATGCCCATTTCTTTCCGGATGGCCCGGATTTCCAGCCCGATCTTCCCCACCAGTTTTCCGATGGTTTCATCCGCAAAGCCGCGTTTCTTCACTTCGCGCATCAGTTCCGGCGTCAGTTCTTCGCTCTTCAGGCGGTTTTCCAGTTCCACGATGTGGCGGATCTTCCGCAGGAAGAATTCGTCGATCTTCGTGATGGCATGGGCCTGGTCCACGGTCATGCCTCTCCGGAAGGCTTCGGCGATGGTGAAGAGCCGTTCGTCGTCCACCTTGCGGACTTTGTCGAACACTTCCTGGTCGGTCAGCTTATGCAGTTCCGGCATATCCATATGGATCAGGCCGATTTCCAGGCAGCGGACGGCTTTCAACAGGCCGGCTTCGATGTTCCGTTCGATGGCCATGACTTCGCCGGTGGCCTTCATCTGGGTGCCCAGGGTATGGTCGGCGTTGACGAATTTGTCGAAAGGCCAGCGGGGAATCTTGATGACGCAGTAGTCCAGGGTCGGTTCGAAGCAGGCGGACGTCTTCTTCGTCACAGCGTTTTCGATTTCATCCAGCGTGTAGCCGGCAGCAATCTTGGCGGCCACTTTGGCGATGGGGTAACCGGTTGCCTTGGAAGCCAGGGCGGAAGAACGGCTGACACGGGGGTTCACTTCGATGACGATGTATTCCTCGCTGTCCGGGTTCAGGGCGTACTGCACGTTGCAGGCGCCTTCCACCCCCAGTTCCCGCACGATGTCGATAGCCGCGGTCCGCAGCATCTGCACTTCCCGGTCCGTCAGGGTCTGGCAGGGTGCCACTACGATGGAGTCACCGGTATGCACGCCTACGGGGTCGATGTTTTCCATATTGCAGACGGTGATGCAGTTGTCTTCATGGTCCCGCACCACTTCGTATTCGATTTCCTTCCAGCCGGCCACGGAGCGTTCGATCAGGGCCTGGCCGATCAGGGAGTACATCAGGCCTTTCGTGGTGATGTCATCCAGCTGATCCATGTTGTGGGCAATACCGCCGCCGGTGCCGCCCAGGGTGTAGGCCGGACGCACGATCAGGGGGAAGCCCACCTTTTTGGCGAATTCCTTGGCTGCATCCACGCTCTCCACGATGGTGCTCTGGGGAATGGGCTGGTGCAGTTTTTCCATGGTTTCCTTGAACAGTTCCCGGTCTTCTGCCTTCATAATGCTGGGGATCTGGGTGCCCAGGAGCTGTACGTTGTATTTCTTCAGGATGCCTTTTTTATCCAGTTCGATGGCCAGGTTCAGGCCGATCTGGCCGCCCAGGGTCGCCAGCAGGGAATCCGGACGTTCCTTGGCGATGATGGCTTCCAGGAATTCCACATCCAGGGGTTCCACATACACCCGGTCGGCGATGTGCACATCCGTCATGATGGTGGCCGGGTTGGAGTTCACCAGCACCACTTCCAGCCCTTCTTCTTTCAGGGCACGGCAGGCCTGGGTACCGCTGTAGTCGAACTCAGCAGCCTGACCGATGATGATCGGGCCGGACCCGATGACCATGACTTTCTTTACGTTTTCCTTCTTTGGCATAATCAGTGTCCTCCCATCATCTTGATGAACCGGTCAAACAGGTATCCGTTGCCGCTGGGGCCGGGGGATGCCTCCGGGTGGTACTGCACGGTAAACGTGGGATGCTTCAGGTAGCGCAGCCCTTCGATGGTGTTATCGTTCAGGGAACGGTTGATCACTTCGATGGGCAGGCCCTTCAGGGAATCTTCGTCCACCATGAACCCGTGGTTCTGGGAGGTGATGCAGATCTTGTGATCCACCAGGTCCCGCACCGGCTGGTTGATGCCCCGGTGGCCGAACAGCATCTTCTTCGTCTTGGCGCCGTTGGCCAGTGCCATGACCTGATGGCCCATGCAGATGCCGAAGATGGGTTTCTTGCCGATCATTTTCTTGATGTTCTCGATTTCCACGGTCAAGTCCGCCGGGTCGCCGGGGCCGTTGCTCAGGAAGATGCCGTCCGGATCGATGGCCAGCACGTCTTCCGCCGGGGTTTCAGCCGGGAACACGGTGAGCTTGCAGCCCTTCTCCACCAGGCATTCCAGGATGTGGCGCTTCACGCCGTAGTCCAGCACGGCCACGGAGTATTTGGCGTCGTCCGGGCCCATGGTGTACACCTCTTTCGTGGTCACCTGCTGCACCTGGTCGTGTTCGATGGGCGTAGCCAGCAGCTTCTGCACTTCTTCATCGGGGGTATCGGCCGGTACCAGCACGCCCTGCAGCGTACCGTAGGACCGGATCCGACGGGTGATGGCCCGGGTATCCACGCCGGTCAGCACCGGGATGTCATTCTTTTCCAGGAACTGCATCACCGTGCCCTCATCCCGCCAGCTGGAGGGTTCGTCGCACAGTTCGCTGACGATCAGCCCTTTGTAGCAGCAGCGGTCGCTCTGGTTGAAGATATCGTTGCAGCCGTAGTTGCCGATCAGGGGATAGGTGAAGATGACGATCTGCCCGCAGAAGGAGGGGTCCGTCAGGGTTTCCTGATACCCCGTCATGCCCGTGGTGAATACCACTTCGCCCACGGCCTTGTGGGTGCTGTACAGGGTGCCTTCATAGACGCTGCCGTCTTTCAATACCAACTTGCCTTTTACTTTTTGCATACTACACCGTCTTTCATCACAAACTGGCCATCGACCATGGTCGCCACTGCCATACCCTTGCAGTGCTTGCCGTTAAAGGGGGTCACTTTCCCCCGGGTATAGAATTTGCTGGAGTCCACCGTCCATTCCTTGTTGAGGTCCAGGATGGTCACATCCGCGTTGCTGCCTACTTTCAGGCTGCCGGCCGGCAGGTTCATGATCCGGGCCGGGCTGGAGCTCATTTTATCTACAATCTCGTTGATGGTGAATTCACCCGTATGGTACAGGTCGGTCAGTACCACGCCCACGGACGTTTCCAGGCCGCAGAAGCCATTGGGAGCATACCGGAATTCCACATCCTTTTCTTCCGGTGCATGAGGCGCATGGTCCGTGACGATGGCGTCGATGGTGCCATCCTTCAGGCCGGCCCGCAGGGCTTCCATATGGTCCCGGCTGCGCAGGGGCGGAGACACTCTCGTTGCGGTGCTGTACCCCATGCAGGCTTCGTCCGTCAGGGTCAGGTGGTGCACCGTGGCTTCGCAGGTGATGTTCACCCCTCGAGCCTTAGCCTTGCGCACGATGTCCACAGCCCCCTTGCTGGCGATGTGGGCGATGTGGATGTGGGCACCGGTGTATTCGGCGATGGCCGCATCCCGGGCCACACAGATATCTTCGGCGATGGAGGGGATGCCGGGCACACCCAGGCGGGCGGAAACGGCCCCTTCATGCATATAGCCTTCGTGGTTCATGTCTTCGTCGATGTCGTGGCAGATCAGGGGTTTGTCGAAGGCGGTCACATACTGGGCGGCCAGGTTCATCACCGTGGCGCTCTGCACATAATGGCCATCGTCGGAAAAGCCCATGACACCCCGCTGGGCCATATCGCCCATTTCGCTGAGTTCCTTGCCCTTTTCACCCTTCGTGATGGCGCCGATGACTTCCACGTGCACATAGCCTTCTTCTTTGGCCCGTTTCTGGATGCCGCTGACCACGATGGAGGTATCGATCACCGGTTTCGTGTTGGGCATGCAGGCCACCCGGGTGATGCCGCCGTGGGCAGCAGCCATGGTCCCGGTCACCAGGTCTTCTTTGGCTTCCAGGCCCGGTTCCCGCATGTGGGTGTGCAGGTCGATGAAGCCGGGAGCTACCACCAGGCCCGTGGCATCGAACACGTCATCAGCGGCTGCGTCGATGTGCGGTGCCTCTTCCACGATCTTGCCGTCTTCCACCAGGATATCCAGCACGGCGTCCAGGTTCTGGCTGGGGTCTACCACTCGTCCGTTCTTAATTAGCGTTTTCAACTGGTTTTCCTCCCATAATCGTCAAGAATAACACGGCCATCCGCACAGCGACCCCGTTGGTCACCTGCTCCCGAATCACAGCCTGATCGCTGTAACCCGTATCCCAGGAGATTTCCAGGCCCCGGTTCATGGGACCCGGATGCATCACCAGGCAGTCCGGTTTGGCCAGTTTCATCCGTTCTTCGTTCACGCCGTAGATGCGGGCGTATTCACGGGGCGTCGGGAACATGCCCATGTCCTGCCGTTCCAGCTGGATCCGCAGCACGTCCACCACGTCGGCGCCCTCGATGGCGTCTTCCACCCGTTTGTCCACGGTCACACCCAGGGCCTGGATGTCATGGGGGATCAGAGTCATGGGGCCGGCCACGTGCACATCGGCGCCCAGCTTCGTCCAGGCTGCGATGTTGCTGCGGGCCACCCGGCTGTACAGGATGTCGCCGATGATGGCCATCTTCATGCCCTTGAACTTCTTGCCGTGTTCCAGGATGGTGAACATGTCCAGGAGGCCCTGGGTGGGATGGGCGTGCGCCCCGTCCCCGGCGTTGATCACCACCGGCGTGGCGATGTCGGCAGCATATTTGGCGGCGCCTTCCACCGGGTGCCGCATGACGATGGCATCGCAGGCCATGCTCTGCATGGTCAGGATGGTGTCCTTCAGGCATTCGCCCTTCTTCACACTGGAGGTCCCGGTGTTCAGGTTGATCACATCGGCGCCCAGGTACTTGCCGGCCAGTTCAAAAGAGCTGCGGGTCCGGGTGCTGTTTTCATAGAACAGGTTCACAATGGATTTGCCACGAAGCGAGGGCAGTTTCTTGATGTCTCGCTTCATGACCTTCTTCATCTCTGCTGCCGTTCGCATGATCAGATCGTATTCCTCTACGGACAGGGACGCAAGGTCCAACAAGTCCCGTCCAGACAGGCTGACTGCCGCCTTTGTCATGTTATTGCCTCCTATGGAAAATCAGGTTGGTGGTCGGGGCCCGGCCAAGCCGCCCCCGTTCAATAAAAATAAGCCTTCTCGTCCTAAGACAAGAAGGCTTCTAAAAACTGCTTCTGAAATAAAAGTCCCTTTCTTAGTCTCACAGGACTAGGTTAAAAGGTTGCATTTGAAGTTAGTGTAAGTGTAGCACGGACAGAGATAAATGTCAAGGAATGAGACCGCCCCTTGTCCTCCCCTGAAAGGGGAGGGGAACCAGCCGAATGGCTGGTGGAGGGGTCCAATATCAGACGTAAGACTTACATCGAGTGTGAGACCCCCTACCCGCAAGCGGGGTCCTTCCCCCTTTCCCACAGGACTAGGAAGTTCCTGTTCGTCACTTCCGTCGCAGGGGGACACAACCGCTCTGCCATCGCCACACAAGCTGACATCTGACATCTGGTATCTGACTTCTTTATTTCTTATTCCCAAAATGCTCCACCAGGGTGGCGATGGTGCCGGCCGTTCTCGGCAGCACGTCTTCGTTGAAGTCGAAGTCGCTCTGGTGATGGCCGGCGGCTTCTTCTGTACCGTACAGCATGTACACCGCCTGGCCGCCGTGCTCCTGCACCCGGCTCATGAAGTAGCAGCAGTCCTCACTGCCGCTGACCTTCTGCTGCAGGTCCACATGGCCGTACACGCCCAGGCCCTGCACCAGGTCGTAGATTTCCTTGCCCATGGCCGGGGAGGAATCGGAAGTGGTGGCGCTGCCCATGGGTTCGATCTTCACATCCACGTCGTACATCATGGCCGCCGCCCGGACCATCCGTTTGGCCTCTTTGGCCATGAAGTCATTCACTTCGGCGGTCTCGCCCCGGGTCTCGAACTTGATCAGGCCGTTGGCGGGCACCACGTTCCGGCCGGTACCGGCTTCCAGGATGCCCACGTTGATGCGGCTGGCCCCGCCGCTGTGCCGGGCGATGGTGTGCAGGGAAATGGCGGCCTGGGCCGCTGCCAGCAGGGCGTTCTTCCCTTTTTCCGGATCGGCGCCGGCGTGGCTGGGTTTGCCGGTGAACACGGCATCCAGCTTATCCGTCGCCAGGAAGCCCTGGGTCATGCACACCAGAGAGTTATCGTGGTAGTTCCCCAAGCCGATGTGGCCGCTGATGAAGTAATCCACATCGTCTACGATGCCGCTCTGGACCATGCTCTTGGCCCCGACCACACCCTCTTCGCCGGGCTGGAAGCAGATCTTCAGGGTACCGGCCATTTCGTCCTTGTGTTCGGCCACCAGTTTGGCTACGGCCAGGCCGATGGTGGCGTGCCCGTCATGGCCGCAGGCGTGCATCAGGCCTTCGTGCTGGGACTGGAATCCCAGGGCGCTGGGCCGGTGGCAGGGTTTCGGGTCTTCGCTCACGAACAGGGAGTCGATGTCGAACCGCAGGGCCACGGTCTTGCCCGGTTTCTTGAAATGCATGACGCCCACGCAGCCGGTCATGCCGCCGGCCATCTTGTCCACCAGCACCGGGTTGGCCCCTTCCTTGATGGCCCGCTGGGCACATTTCTTCAGGGTGGCTTCATCGGGCACCAGCATCCGGGCCGCCGGGTCCAGGATTTCCTTGCCCATGAGCACTTCGTAGCCCCATTCCTGCAATTTCGTGGCAATGATGGACGTGGTGCGGAATTCCGTCCAGGCCGTTTCCGGGTGGGCATGCAGGTCCCGCCGCATATGGATCATGTCGTCCTTCATAGCCATTGCTTCATCATAAAAAGTCATCGGTATTCCCCCTCATGATTGAAATTGATCTTGCCGGCGCCAGCCGGCTTCCTCTTGTCACTAACCACTAACCACTAATCACTTTCTCTTCACTTCCACCTCAAACGTCCTGTGCCAGGGTAGCTTATACTCGTATTGCTCCACCTTCTTGCCCAGCACCGGTTCCGCAGTGGTCTTCATCTTTTCCTTCACCAGCTGCTCCGCCTGTTCCGTCTGGTCATCGGTGAGCTTGCCATCGGTCCATTGCTTAGGCCAGATCAATTCTTTTCGCACTTCCTGCCGTACTTGGCTCTGATACGCCCAGTCGTCCAGGTACCGGATAGTCAGCAGGTCCTGCCGGTCCGCGTCCGTCAGATACGGCCGCAGCAGCCCCTGGCCCAGGGCGTACCCCAGGCTGTTGCTGGCGGTGTTCCAGCCCGCATAGGAGCCCAGCTGATAGCCCAACGGCCCCCGTTCATCCTGATAGCCGGTGAACAGACCCTTCACCAGAGCGTTGCTGCCCCCGTTGCCGAAGGCGATGTCTGCCACGCCGGTATTGGCCCCCTGCAGCACGTAGTCCCGGGTCCGGTTCAAAAACCGCTGGCCCGGTTCGTCCAGGGCATCCGTGTTGGCTGCCGTATCGGCCCCCACCGTCACGCCGGTGAAGGGCGTGTAGATGCCCAGCACCAGGTCCGCCCGCTTGTCGAACTGAGCAGGGTACCCGCCGGCCGCCAGCACATGCTGCCGGTAGCTGGTGCGGATGGGGCTGTCCTCGTAGCTGGCCACGGTGTCCGGTCCTTTTCCTTCATTATAATAGGCATAGACGAGCGGCGTCACGCCCCGAGCCTTGTTCAACGCCCGGTTCAAGAGGGTCATGCCCAGTTCGTCCGCTCCGGAGAACGACCGCAGCTTGTAGCCGTAGGCCTTGTCCACCCCTTCCAGCAGCACCGCCGCGTCCCGGTGGGCTTCCGAATAAGGCGCCGAATCATCCCGGCCCAGCAGCAGGTAATCCAGGCTGCCCTGCCCCAGCCCGTCCGCCAGGTTCCGCAGCACCGTCAGGTTCTTCCAGCGCCGGTCCAGCAGGTCCTTCCGGATATCTGCCGGGATTTCTGCTTCCAGCTGCTGCAGTTCCTTCTTTTCCTTTTTCTTCAACAGACCCAGCCGGTCCCGGTCCCGCAACGCGCCCCACTGGAACAGTTTCGGCCCGTACTGGCCGTAGTAAGCCGGTTCCGCCGGGGCACTGCTCCATTTGGGCGACCGCATGATGGTGGCAAAGCCATAGAGCGGCACGCCGGGATGTTTCGTCTTGAAGGCCAGCAGGGCTTTCGTCCGGGCCTCCAGGGTGCTTTCCGGCAGTTCGTGGGTGCGGGAAGGCACCAGGCCACCGTAGATCAGGCTGTCCGTGGAGACAACGGCCCCGTCCGCCCCCTTTGCATGGGCGTCCAGCCATTGGAGCAGCTTGTCCGGGTCTCCATTCTGCCGGTCGCTGGAAAGCAGCGCCAGGGGTGGCGTCTCCACCGTTACTCCGGCTTTGCGGAAGCTCTCCACCGTATATTCCAGAGAGACCGGGCGGTTGTCCAGGGGCACGAACAGCAATTTTTCCGCCGCTGCCGGCCCGCACCCGGCCAGAAAGGCCAAGAAAGTCATTCCGATTTGTTTACACCAACCCAAGCTCTCACCTCGTTTCCTGTAACGAAATCATTATACCATAAGTAAGGGGGTGTGAAAATGCTTTCACACCCCTTGCGTAACGGGCCCAACGGGCCCTGTCTCTGGTCACTGGTCTCTGGCCGATGGTGAAAATTTGCCGCTGGCAAATTTTATGGAATGTACGACAACAGGAAAGTCCGCCCCCTGTGGGGGCGGGGGACCAGCCGTAAGGCTGGTGGTGGGGTTTGAGGCCGCCAGGCCGATTGATTTTCACACCAAAACTACGGGAGCATTCCCCAACTTGTGGTATCGGCTATCGCCGATGACCCCTCCACCATTGCGCCGATGCGCAACGGTCCCCCTCCCCCACAGGGGGAGGACTTGGTAATGCCAATCCGTTCTTCACTCTGCACTTCTTCCATTCTGCCGGCGCCAGCCGGCTTCCCTGCTGCACTAACCACTAACCACCAGCCACTTCACCACTAAAACTATCTGCATCCCCAGCAGCACCGGCACTCCAATCGTGAACATGGCATGCTTCGTTTTATGCCGGAACACCTTCATGGCGAGGAACGCCCCCACACTGCCGAAGCAGGCCGCCGCCAACAGCAGCTGCCACTCGGGCACCCGCCAGGCTCCCTTTCGGGCACAGCGCTTGTCGTACCCGTATAACAAAAAGGTGAGCCCGTTCATCAGGCCCACCCCGATCCAGAACAGTTCCGTTCCATTCATAAGGCACATTTCCCGTCTTCGCAGGTTTGCGGAGGCTGGGCGTCGGCCACGATCTTGATGGGAGACGCCGTGGTCTTGCCGTCCCGGTTCCGCAGATCCATGCCGCAGCCGGTCCACATAAGGCCCAGAAGCCCCAGGGCCACTACAGCCAGTATTTTTTTATGGTTTGTCATATCCATTCACTCCTTTGCTATAGGTGACAGGCCAGGGACGGGTTTACCGGGCGACACGGCTGACGCCGGTCTTGGTAAACCCCTACGGATTACAACCACACTTCCACTTTGTTTCCGTAGGGGTCTACCAACGGTAGACCCGCCCCGTAACGTACGGTGCGACCGTAACGCCCGGAGACTCCGACCGCACAGCACCAGCCACTACTCACTAGCCACTAATCACTAAATCTCTCACAGCTCCCCGGTCCCGTACTTGAACAGGGCCTCGTTGATTTCGTACAGGTCCGGTTTGCCCCGTTCCAGGAAATAGGACACGATCACGTCGTCCTTGATGCTGGGCGACAGGCTGTACCCGGCCGCCTGGAGCAGCTCCTCCGTTTCCTCCAGGCTCAGCTGCAGCGCCACGGCCAGGGCCAGGGCCGTTTTCTTCGTGGGATGATAATCCTTGTGGCTGCGGATCTTGGAGAACAGCTTCCGGTCCAGGTTGGCCCGCTTGTACACATCCGTATCCTTCAGTCCACGGGCGTCGATCAGGGCCAATACCTGCTGGGAAAAGCTCTTCTGTACCTGCCCCAGAGCCGCCTGCAGCGACAGAGCGCCCTTCCCCTTCGGCTGGAGGCTGGCGAACTGATGCACCTCCATGGACGCATCCATGGCACCCGTTTCCAGAGAATAGCAGATCCCTTCGTCCCGTTTCCGCTGCACCTGCCGCTGGCACCGGGGTTCCGGCCGGTAATAGGTGTGGATGTAATGATACAGTTCCCGCTCCACCCGCTCGCCCAGCTCCACGGCATTCTTGTCGAACAGGGCCAGGTACACGTCCAGGTCTTTATCGTATTCTGCCAGGAAGCCGGTGATGGTCTGCCGGGCCACCGCCAGGGCCTCGTCCCGGGGATAGCCGAAGATGCCCGAGGAAATCAGGGGAAAGGCGATGGAACGGCAGCCGTTTGCCACAGCCAGTTCCAGGGACGACCGGTAGCAGCCGGCCAGCTGTTCTTTCTCGTGGTGCTGCCCACCCTGCCAGATGGGCCCCACCGCGTGGATGATATATTTGGCCTTCAGGCCGTAGCCGCCGGTGATGGCCGCTTTTCCCGTGGGCACAGGGGCCTTTTTCAGGCATTCTTCCTGCAGGTCCTGGGCCCGGCTGCCCACGGCCCGGAAAATGGCCCCGCACACGCCGCCCCCGGCCAGCAGCTCCGAATTGGCCGCATTCACGATGGCGTCCGTATCCATTTGGGTCAGATCAGCATGGACAAGATGAAAAGGCACGAAAAACAGCTCCTTCCAGATAGGATACCTTTAGTATACCATATCTGGAAGGAGCTGTTTGCAAGTCACTAGTCACTAGTCTCTAGTCACTAGCTGAAGGATAAATTTGCTTTTGGCAAATTTCATCAAACAATTCAAGCCTGCATTTTATTTTTTCTGCCAGCAGCAATGCTGGCTTCCTTCAGCTGCAGACTAGTGACTGCGGACTAGTGACTGGCTCAGGCCTTACAGCACCTTCACCGCCTGGTTCTTCTCCCCGAATTTTTCCAGCAGCAGCTGTTTGATCTGGCCCCGGGGCGTGCCCTTCTTTTCTTCCAGTTTGATCAGCTTATAAGCCTGGAACAGCGGGGACGGCCCGATTTCAGAGCTGAAGAACCCGATGCCCTGGTTCCAGGCCAGCAGTTCGAACACATCGTCCAGAGCCCGGGAATCGATTCCGTGCATGTACGCTTTCACCAGTTCCCGGGTGGCCTGGCGCATCCGGCCGGCGCCCACGGCGTTGGCCAGGGACAGCAGCAGCCGCATTTCGTAGTTCAGATAGTGCCGCTCGTCGTTCCAGGTTTCATCCCAGAAGGCCACGGCAATCTGGCCCAGGTTCTTGTCGATCAGAGGGAAGTTCAGCAAAGCGGCCGGACCGAAGGGTTTCTTGCCGGAAGCTTCCTTCACTTCTTTCCGATAGAAGTAAATATGGAATTCCGAAGGCCCCTGCTGCTCCACTTCGTATTCGTACCCCCGGTCGGCCAGGGCTTCGTACAGGGGATAGGGCTGGAAATCCTGGATCAGATGCAGGCCCGCTCCCTGGGGCAGCGCATCCGCCTTTTTGAACAGACCCTGGGAGAAATTCCCCTGCAGGCTCCGCAGGTCGATCACCTGAAATTCGTCTTTGTTTGCCATCCATGCTTTATGTTCCATTGTTAAAAACCTCCCTGGTTTGAACTCTTTTGCTTACGAGATAAGAGTACCATAAAGCAAAAAGGATGAACGTTGTTAAAACAACGTTCATCCTTTTTAATGATTGATAGCCCGCGGCTCAGCTGCGATAATCGCATTTCTGGCACTGGGTCATGGTGTTATCATTGGTGTCCTTATAGAACAGGCCCGACCATTTGCAGATGTCCTGCAGGATGGGGACCACGGATTTCCCCTTTTCGCTCAGGGAATATTCCACCCGGGGCGGGATCTCGTCGTAGGATTTCCGCTCGATCATGCCGCTCTGCAGCAGTTCTTTCAGCGTAGTGGCCAGCACCGCGTCCGTGATGTTGGCCATTTCCTTCCGCAGCTGGCTGTACCGCAGGTTCTTTTTGGCGGCCAGTACGCAGATGATCCGGGATTTCCATTTTCCGCCGAAGATCTCCAGTCCGTATTCCAGCGGGCAGCGGATATCCGGCGGCAGCTTTTTCTTATACATGGGATGTCACTTCCTCTTTTCCTCTATTGTACCAAAAAAGAGGCCGCCGGGGGCCCCTTTTCTGCAGGTTTTTAGTCCAGGACTTTTTTGTTGTCAGCGCCCGGAGTGATGTCCTTGAAGGCCACAGGCACAACATTGGGGTTGCCGCGTTGATCCAGTTATCGATAGAAAGCCGAAACTTTGACATGATCCGTAGGGGCTACCCGCAGGGGAGCCCAACCGTGGCCTCCCGGAGGGTTCTTTTTATGGCCGGCGTCAGCCGGCTTCCTTATTGCACTAAGCACTAACCACTGCTTTCACGCCCTTCCAGGCTGACATCTGACATCTCAAAGCGAGCACCGCGAGCGCTCTGACTTCTTTTTCCCTGCCCTCTTCACTTCTTATACCCTTCCACCTCTTCCTTCCAGTCCTCCTGCCGCCTGTTCCCCTGGCGCATGAAGCTGACGGCGTTGGAGATGCATTGGTAAGCCAGCTTCTGGCCCCGGGCGTCGTTTACGAAGTTGGCCGCATCGTCCGCTTCCATGCCCAGGTGGGTGGCCGCCTCCACCGCATCCATGTTGGCCCCCAGGAACAGGAATTCCCAGCCGGCCTTCTTGCACCGGTGGATCAGGTCCTGGACCTGACGGAAGTTATACCTGCAGCTGCTGTTCTCGTACCCGTCGGTAATGATCATGACGATGGTCTTGCCCGGCCGGTACCCGCGGAGCATCTGCTGCTGGTTCTTCCACACGTGGCGCAGGGTGCCGCCCACCGCGTCCAGCAGGGCCGTACTGCCCCGGGGCACGTATTCCCGTTCTGTCAGGGGCCGCACCGCCTGTACCGGGCACCGGTCGTGGAGCACCTTCGTCTCGTGGTCGAACAGGATGGTGGTGAGCACCGCCTCTCCCGCTTCCTGCTGCTGGGCCTTCAGGAAATGATTGAACCCGCCGATGGTGTCGCTTTCCAGTCCGCTCATGGAACCGCTCCGGTCCAGGATGCACACCAGTTCTGTCAATGACTTTCTCATTTGTTCTCTCATGAAAATGACCTCCCTTGTTCTTGTTACCTGTAGTGTACCAAAAACAGGGAGGCCAGAGGTCGCCGCCAAAGCGACAAAAAGGGGGTGTGAAAAATGCTTTTCACACCCCCGTCATACGTCATAGGTCATACGTCATACGCCGAATGAAGCCAGCTACCGCTGGCAAAAAATAGAGGAGCTGTGATTTTTTTCACAGCTCCGTTTTCTCATTATCCACTTGTTCTTCCGGTTTCGTTTCCGGCTCCGCTTTCTTTGCCGGTTCGTCCAGCCGGGCCACGATGATGTCCACCTTGTCCACCACGAAGTCGGTGATCTTCACCACTTCCGTCACCACCGCTTCCCGCAGGTTCTCGATGGCTTCGGGGATGTTGGCGTCGCAGGCCACGGACACCTTCAGGGTGAAGGACACATGGCCCCGGGTCACGGTGCCGTTCTCGTCCACTTCCGCGTCGGTCTTTTCCACGCCGATGGTGGGCACGTTCTTGCCGGTCAGGCCCTTGGCAAAGCCCATGAGGCCGCCGCCCCCCGATTCACACAGGGAAACGGACGGTACCCTGGCTGCCGTAAGGCGCACCAGCTGCATGAACACTTCTTCACAGATGATGGTCTTGCCCTGGATCATCACGATCCCTCCTTTTGCCTATGAAAAAAGCTGCCGTCGCCGGCAGCTCCTTTTTATCTGAATTCCACTTTTAAATGCTGCCGATCCACCAGTTTGTGGTACTTGTACTTGGGATACCCCACCAGCAGCGTCCCTACGATGACCTGCTTCTTGGGCACGTCCAGCAGTTCCCGCAGCGGTTCGTAATCGCACTGGGCGCAGGTCTGGATGAAGCCCATGATGGTGGTGCCCAGCCCCAGGGTGGGCGCGTACAGTTCCGCATAGGCCCAGGCCTGTTCGCAGTTGCTGATGCCGGTCTGGTTCAGCCGGCGGGCCAGAGCGAACACCAGCTGCTTGGCATTGCGGCCGATGATGTCGGTGCCGCCCCGGTAGGTTTCCAGCACTTTCCGGAAGTACCGGGCCCGGGGAGAGTTATTGTCGATCTCTTCCTGCATCCAGTCGGCCACGCAGTCCGTGATCTTCTTGATCAGTTCCCGGTCGGAGACCACGATGTAGTACAGGCCCTGGGAATTGGCAGCCGTGGGTGCATACCGGCAGATGTCCAGCAGTTGGCGCATCTTGTCTTCGCTCACCAGTTCATCGGTGAAATTCCGGATGCTGCGGCGCATGCGCAGGAAGTTATAGGCCGTCTGGGAATCCAGCACAGGCATGGGGATGGGGTCCATTTCTTCCCGGGGGCAGCGGATGTTGTCAAGAGCGCCGGTGGGGCAGACAGAAACACAATGACCACAGGACATGCAGGACCGGTCATTGATGCATACAGGACCGTTTTCCTGCATTTCAATGATGCAGCTGGGACAAACTTTGGAACAGATCCCACACTTTACGCATTTTTCTTGATCAACGGTCAGAATATCAACCAAATAAAACACCTCATATCTCTCGGTTTACAGCAGCCGCCGGGAATCAGCGAACGCCTGAAAATAGATTTAAAAAAAGCCGGACATCCGTCCGGCATGGTTTACAAATGGCTCCCCGAGTAAGACTCGAACTTACAACAACTCGATTAACAGTCGAGTGCTCTACCATTGAGCTATCGGGGAATCTCAACGAAGATTATTCTACACGAAAACGGGGTTTGTGTCAACAACTTTTTAAAGTTTTTTAGAAAAAAGTTGGGGGAAGGAAGAAATTTGCCCCAGCAAATTTCCTCCTTCAGCTAGTGACTAGTGACTAGTGACTGCTTTTACTTCACCCACACAATCGTTGCCCCGAAACCGCCTTCGTTGAGCGGTGCCATCTCGGTCTTCTTCACGTTGGGATGCTGGTCCAGGTATTCCAAGAGCCCTTTCCGCAGCATGCCCGTGCCCTTGCCGTGCACCAGGCGGAACCGGTCCATACCGGCCAGCAGGGCATCGTCGATGGCCTTGTCCACGTACGGGATGGCCTCGTCCACGGTCTTGCCCCGCACGTCGATCTGCACGGTGGCATCCTGGGCCTTCTTCACAAACAGGTTGTGGCCCTGGCTGGTACTGCGTTTCAGGGTCCGGTGGGTACTCCTGGGCTGGCTGGGCGCTTCTTTCAGCAGCAGGCAGTCCTTCAGCTTCAGGTTCATCTTCATGACCCCGATGCGCACCTGTACCTCGTTGCCGTTCAGGGCGGTGATGACGCCGCTCTGGCCCAGCTTCTTCACATAGACCCGTTTGCCCACGGCTGCGTTGCCGCTGGTGAGTCCCTGGCCTTCGGGCAAAGGCTTGCCGTCGATGCTGAAGTTCTTGTTCAGCACCTTCCTGCTCATTTCGGCCAGCTGTTCCACCTTGCGGCTTTCCACCATGTCCTGGTTGGCCCGCAGTTCCTTTAGGATGCTGGTGGATTCCCGCCGGGCGTTCCGGTACAGCTCGTCGGCCTGTTCCCGGGCCTTGCGCAGGATGGCGTTCCGGCTCTTTTCCAGCTTGTCCCGTTCCTGCTTCAGTTCGTTCTTCATGTATTCGGCTTCCCGGCGCAGGCTTTCAATCTCGTCCTTGCGGCTTTCGTATTCCCGCCGTTCGCCTTCCAGGTTCTGCAGCACCCGTTCCATGTTGCTGTGGCCTTCGCCGATGAACGTCTTGGCCTCGTCCAGGATCTCCTGGGGCAGGCCCAGCCGCTTGCTGATGTAGAACGCGTTGGAGGAGCCGGGCACGCCCATGAGCAACTTATACGTAGGCCGCAGGGTCTCCGGGTCGAATTCCACGCTGGCGTTCTCCATTCCCTCGTGCTCGTAGGCGAACGTCTTCAGTTCGCTGTAGTGGGTGGTCATGATGGTGAGCACCTTTTTGTTGTACAGGTACTCGATCATGGCCATGGCCAGGGCGGCGCCTTCCGTGGGGTCCGTCCCCACGCACACTTCGTCCACCAGCACCAGGTCCCCTTCCCGCACGTCCTTCAGGATGGAAATCATGTTCTTCATGTGGCCGGAGAACGTGGACAGGCTCTGCTCAATGCTCTGCTCGTCGCCGATGTCCGCGTACACCCCGCCGAACACGGGCAGGATGGCTTCGGCCGCCGGTACGAACATACCGGCCTGGGCCATGAGGGCGAACAGGCCCACGGTCTTCAGGGCCACGGTCTTACCACCGGTGTTGGGGCCGGTGATCAGGAGCGTGGTGAAATCGTCCCCCAGGTTGATATCCAGGGGCACCACCTTGTTCTGGTCCAGCAGGGGATGGCGGCCCTTCGTGATGCGCAGGCGCTGCTGCAGGATCATCATGGGCCGGCAGCAGTGCAGCTTCTGGGCCAGGTTGGCCTTGGCACCGATCAGGTCGATCTGGGCCACTACACCCAGGGATTCCAGGATGTTATCCGCTTCGCTGCCCACGTGCCCGGTCAGGGTCCGCAGGATCCGCTCCACTTCGGCCTGCTCTTCCAGCATGTATTTCTTGATGTCGTTGTTCAGGTTCACCACAGCCATGGGTTCCACGAACAGCGTGGCCCCGCTGGCGCTCTGGTCGTGGACCACGCCCGGGAAGTTCAGCCGGTATTCCTGCTTGATGGGGATGACGTACCGGTCTTCCCGCATGGTCACCAGGGCGTCCTGGAAGTATTTCTGGTTCAGGGGGTCGTGGAGCAGACTGTTCAGCTTGTCCTTCACCCGGTTCTTGGCGGCCAGGATGCCCGTACGCAGCCCCTGCAGCTTCACAGAGGCGTTGTCCTTGATGTTGCCCTTTTCGTCCAGGGCACTGGACAGCTGTTTGGAAAGCCGGGAGAAATCCCCCAGCTGGGGCCCGTAGTCCCGCAGGGCCGGGGCGTTTTCCGTGTCTTCCGTCAGGAACTGCTTCAGGCTGCGGATGCCGTCGATGGCGTCGCCGATGGCCTTGAAGTCTTCCGGTTCCAGGATGCTGCCCACCTTCGTGCGCTTCACCAGGGGGCTGATGTCCGTGATGCCCCCGAGCGGCAGGCGCTTGCCTTCGTCCAGCAGCTGCACGGCTTCGGCGGTTTCCTCCTGGGCCAGCTTCACCTGCTCGAAACGGCTGGAGCTGACCAGGTCCAGGGCCAGTTTCTGCCCCAGGGAGGTGCCGGCCTGCTCGGCCAGCATGGCCTTCACCTTATCGAATTCCAATGTATTGACTGCAAATTTTGCCATAGGATCTCCTTACCAACCTGTCCGCCCCCAGTGGGGGAGGGGGACCGTTGCGCTTCAGCGCAATGGTGGTGGGGTCATCGGCGATAGCCGATACCATAAGTTGGGTAATAATTTCGCACCTTCCGTTCGAAATTCATTCGGCCTTACGGCCTCAGACCCCTCCACCGTGCTTCGCACGGTCCCCCTCCCCCACAGGGGGAGGACTGGTTTCTATCGAATTACAGTACACCCCGGAAATAATGGCCCCGGGTGGTGTGGGGACGGTTCTCCTCCACTTTCGTGTCCCCGTCCAGCACGCCCCGGTACAGGGCCACCAGTTCACCCAGCTCTTCCGCCGTATAGCTGCGGCAGTCCATGCGCAGCCGGGCAATGCCCGCCTTTTCCATTTCGGGCACGTTGGCCAGCATGGAGAGAGGATGGCCGTTCAGCACGTGCATGCGGCCGAACTGGTCCTGCTTCAGGGGGAACCGTTCCTTCTTCCGGTCTTCCAGAAAGCCCGGTTCTTTGCACTTGAACGTGCAGGCGCCCTTGTCCAGATGGCCCAGGAAGCTGCCTTCCACGCAGTATTCGCTCACCATCATCTCCAGGGCCCCTTCGGCCAGGCACTCCAGGGGCAGCGGGCTCTTCTTCACCAGGCCCGTCACCTGCTGCAGCGTCAGTTCCGGCGACAGAGTGATGCCGCTGAAGCCCTGTTCCTGCCAGAACAGGATGCTCTGGCTGTTGAACGTATTCATATTGTAGTCCAGCCACAGGGGTACGCCCGTCTCCCGGGCCATTTCCACCAGACCGTTGTTGGCAATGAGGAAGGCGTCCGGTTCCAGGGCCGCCCACTGGGCCAGAGCATTCTGGTAGTACTTCAGCTGGCCTTCGCTGACGATCCGGCTGGTGGCGGCCAGCCACTTCTTGCCCCGGCTGCGCACCCACCCGGCGATGGTCTTGTAGTCGTCCAGGGTCAAAAGCGGCAGGGTGTAGCTGTCCCCGCCGATGATCAGTACATCGGCACCGGCGTCCAGGGCCACCTTGGCCTTTTCCAGGGTATCCACGTGCACGCTGAGTTCACTGTGCTTGCGCTGGCCGTGGTTCACCCGCTGGTCCAGCACGCTGTTGTGCCACACGGCCTTCTTCCGGGGCGGCAGGAATGCATTCAGCCGTTTTTCCGTCAGTTCTTCCACGGCCGCCCGGCGGGCTTCGTTGATCTCGCTCATGGGCACCATGACGCCCTCATCCAGGTCACAGCTCAGTTCGCCCAGGGAGAATTCTGTGGTCCCCAGCCGATCCACCTGCTTTTTCACAGCGGCTTCGTCCAGTGCATGCTTCCGGGCTTTTTCCACGATGAAGCTGGTCAGGGCCTTCCCCTGGTTCCCTTCTTCGTCCGTGACCAGGATTTCCATGGGCTGCCCCAGATGGGCGGTCACCTGCACATACAGGGGGATCCGTTTCTTGTGATCTTCGCCGAAGAACTGGGCCGCATACTGCATGAGCTGGTTGTCGTAGGTGCGGAATACCCGGTCGTTCAGGCGGATGCCCCGGGGTACGGGGATGGTCACCAGGCTGCCCGTGCGGGCCACCGGCACCTCTTTGCCGTTCACCTTCATGTGTTCCACGGTGGTGCCTACCCGGCCGCCCACGCTGACCCAGAATTCCAGTCCGTCGCCCAGATGCAGGTCCTTGTCCAGCTTTACGGTGCCGGTGGTGTGGTCCTTGGACAGGGACTGCACCCGGCCGATGAGCACGCCCCGGTTGTTGGGCCGGCGGTCGCTCATCATGGTGCGGCCCGGACGGCCCACCATGTACGCCGTGGTGAAATCCCGGTTGAAGATCTGCTCGATGTTCTGCTTGTCCTCGGCGGTCACATGATAATGGCCGTCGATATAGCTGTCGAAGGCCCGGCGGTAGATGTCCGTCACCACGGCCACGTATTCCGGCCGCTTCATCCGGCCTTCGATTTTGAAGCTCTTCACCCCGGTCTGGATCAACTGGGGCAAAATGTCCAGGGTATTCAAGTCTTTGGGGGACAGCAGGTAATGGCCGGCGTCCACCTTGGCCAGCATGTCCTTCCCTTCCTTGTTCACCAGGGTATAGGGCAGGCGGCAGGGCTGGGCACAACGGCCCCGGTTGCCGCTGCGGCCCCCGATCAGGCTGCTCATGAGGCACTGGCCGCTGTAGCAGATGCACAGAGCCCCGTGCATGAAGTTTTCGATCTTGCTGGGGGTCTTCGTGCAGATGGTCTTCAGGTCCTTCAGGCTGGTTTCCCGGGCGGGCACGGCCTGGGCCATGCCGTTGTGGTACGTGAACATGACGCCGGCAGAGTTGGTGACCGTCATCTGGGTACTGGCGTGCAGGGGCAGTTCCGGAGCCACCTTCCGGGCAATCCGGATGATACCCATGTCCTGGACGATGATGCCGTCCACACCGATGTTGCTCAAAAAGCACAGGTATTCGCCCACAGCGGGCAGTTCCTCGTCGTCCACCAGGGTGTTCACCGTTACGTAGATGCGCACCCGGTGCAGGTGGGCGAAGCGGATGGCCCGGGTCATTTCCTCAGGGCCGAAGTTATCCGCATAGGCCCGGGCGCCGAAATGGCTGCCGCCCAGATACACGGCGGCTGCGCCGGCGAACACGGCGGCTTCCAGGGCTTCCCAGGTGCCGGCCGGTGCCAGCAGTTCAAGATCTTTGCGTTCCATTCTATTCTCCTTCAATCGGGGCACAAAAAAGGGGCCCCCATCCCTCTCCAATTGTTTCAATGCTTACATCCGTAATTTATAATTTTATCATTTTTAGGGTGCTTTTGCTACTAAAAAAGGGATGTGAAAAAATCCACATCCCCAAACATATAAATGATGGAAAATCGTCAGGCCACAGATGGGCGTCCCTTTGTCCTTCCCTGAAAGGGAAGGGGGACCGTCCGAATGGACGGTGGATGGGTCTCACATCAGGTGTAAGACCCCCTACCCGCAAGCGGGTCCTTTCCCCCTTTCAGGGGGACACAGGATTCCTGCCGGCGGAACGCTGGCTTCCATCGGCTGAAGACTAGTGACTAGAGACTAGTGACTCATTTCAACAAATTATCATCCTCGAAGTAATCGATGCGCATGGCGTGGCGCACTTCGGCCAGGGTCTTGGCGGCCTTTTCCTCGGCCCGGGCGGTGCCCTGTTTCAAAATGTCCACCACTTCCGGCTTGCGGGCTTCCCAGTATTCCCGGCGTTCCCGGATGGGGCCCAGCACGCTCTGCAGCACGCTATTCAGGAACTTCTTGATCTTCATGTCGCCCAGGCCGCCCTTCTGGTAATGGGCTTTCAGCTCATCCAGGTTCGCATAGTCCGGCAGGAATTCCGCGAAGTGGTCCGGGGTGCTGAAGGCATCCAGATAGGTGAATACCGGGTTCCCTTCCACATGGCCCGGGTCGCTGACCTGGATGTGGGTGGGGTCGGTATACATGCTCATGACCTTCTTCTTGATGGTGGCCGCATCGTCGCTCAGATAGATGCAGTTGCCCAGGGATTTGCTCATCTTGGCCTTGCCATCCAGGCCGGGCAGCCGCAGGCAGGCTTTATTGGAAGGCAGCACGATTTCCGGTTCCGTCAGGGTTTCGCCGTACACCCGGTTGAACTTCTGCACGATTTCCCGGCACTGCTCCAGCATGGGTTCCTGATCTTCACCAGCAGGCACATGGGTGGCATGGAAGGCCGTGATGTCCGCTGCCTGGCTGACCGGATAGCAGAAGAAGCCCAGAGGTACACTGGCTTCAAAGTTCTTCTGCTGGATTTCCGCTTTTACGGTCGGATTCCGCTGCACCCGGGCCACGGTCACCAGATCCATATAATAGGTAGTCAATTCGAACAGTTCCGGGATCAGGCTCTGGATGAAGATGGTGGCCTTTTCCGGATCGATACCCACAGCCAGGTAATCCAGGGCTACCTGCAGCACGTTCTGCCGCACCTTTTCCGGGTTCTCCGCATTGTCCGTCAGAGCCTGGGCATCGGCGATCATGAAATACACTTCGTCGAATTTACCGCTGTTCTGCAGCAGCACCCGTTCCTTCAGGCTCCCTACGTAATGGCCTACATGGAGGTGCCCCGTGGGCCGGTCCCCGGTCAGAATGATTTTCGTCATGACGCAATCTCTCCTTTATTTCGTAATGGCTACATGCCGTCGTTCTTACATATAGTATTAACTATACTATGAATGGCCGGTTTCTTCAAGGCCTCCCCCAAAAGTCCATACTGAAAAAACACTTGTATTTTTCTTGCGAATTGTATATACTAAAAAACGGTCAATTGCACAAATTTTCTAATTACTAGGAAGGAAGTAGAAATTCATGAATGCACTCATCCATCGTCTCAAGAAGGTCCCGCTGATCCACCAGATTGCCGTGGGCCTCGTCATCGGCATCCTGATCGCCGTATTCGTCCCGGCCATCGTGCCCATCGTCAGCATCTTCGGGGATCTGTTCGTCAAAGCCCTGAAAGGGGTAGCTCCGCTCCTGGTGTTCATCCTGGTCATGAATGCCATGGTGCAGCGCAAAGAGGGCGGCGACACCAACATGAAACCCATCATCACCCTGTATGTGATCGGTACCTTCGCCGCTTCCATCGTGGGCGTGACCCTGTCGTTCCTGTTCCCCCAGACCCTGGTGCTGCAGCTGGGCAACAGCAAGGTGAACCCGCCCAGTGGCATCGCGGAAGTGGTACACAACCTGATCCTGAACATCGTGGACAGCCCGGTGCATGCCCTGTTGACCGCCAACTACATCGGCATCCTGGCCTGGGCCGTGATCATCGGTATGGCCCTGCACACCTGTGCCGGCAATGAAACGAAACACATGCTGGAAGACCTGAGTAACGGCATCACGAAAGTGGTCACCTGGGTCATCCACCTGGCACCCCTGGGCATCATGGGCCTGGTAACCCAGAGCATCAGCGCCAGCGGCCTGTCCGCCATTGTTTCCTACTTCAGCCTGCTGGGTGTGCTGCTGGGTTCCTACTTCCTGGTAGCGCTGGTCATGAACCCCCTCATCGTGTACCTGAACGTCCACAAGAACCCCTATCCCCTGGTGCTGGCCACCATTAAAGAAAGCGGCATCTATGCGTTCTTCACCCGCAGCTCCGCCGCCAACATCCCGGTGAACCTGGACCTGTGCAAACGGCTGGGGCTGAACCCGGATACGTACACCATCTCTATTCCCCTGGGTGCCACCATCAACATGGCCGGTGCCTCCATCACCATTTCGGTGCTGGCTCTGGCTGCCGCCCATACGCTGGGGGTCTCCGTTGACCTGCCCACGGCCCTGCTGCTGTGCATCGTGGCGACGGTGGGTGCCTGCGGGGCATCCGGTGTGGCCGGCGGTTCCCTGCTGCTGATCCCCGTGGCCTGTGCCTCCTTCGGCATCGGTAACGACATCGCCATGCAGGTGGTGGGCGTGGGCTTCATCATCAGCATCATCGAAGATGCCTGCGAAACGGCCCTGAACAGCAGCAGTGACGTGCTGTTCACCGCCACCGCCGAATACGCCAGCCGGGCCAGAAAAGGCACGCTGAAGGCGGAAGACATGGTGCCGAAAGAAGAAGTCGAGGATTGACATCAAACGGTAAGCCTGCAGCCGAACAAACTGCTCCCGGGGCCATGAGCCATGAGCTGTGAGTCTTGGGCCGAAGGTAAAAAGAAGGGATGTGGATTTGATTCCACATCCCTTCTTTTATTTATCAATTATTTCGCTCTTACCGTCGCCACTTCCGGTTCCAGTTCCTCTTCATATTCGGAATCGAACCGTTCATTCAGGTAGTTGCTGTAGATGTAGGCCAGGACAGCACCGGAGATGTTGTGCCAGGCACTGAAGATGGCACCGGGGACGCCAGCCATGGGCATGGAGGCGAAATGGGCTTTGGCCAGGCCCGTTGCCAGGCCGGAGTTCTGCATCCCCACTTCGATGGACAGGGCCACCATCTGTTTCCAGTTCATGCCGGTTGCCTTGCCGATGGCAAAGCCCAGGGCATAGCCCAGCACGTTGTGCAGGATCACGACCAGCAGGATGATGCCGGCGCTGTTCAGGATGGCGTTGCGGCTGGCACCGATGATCCCGGCGATCAGGAAGGAGATGACCAGAGAAGAAACAGCGGGCAGGTAATCAACGGCTTCCTTGGCGAATTTCGGGAAGAAGTTCTTCACAGCCAGGCCGATGGCGATGGGGACGAACACGATTTGCAGGATGGAAACGAACATGCCCACCGGATCAAAGGAGATCTGCTTGCCGATGATCAAATAAGTCAGCAGCGGGGTCATGATGGGAGACAGCACCGTGGAGCAGCTGGTCATGGTCACGGAGAACGGAACGTCCCCATGGCTCATGAACGTGATCACGTTGGAGCTGGTGCCGCCGGGGCAGGTCCCCACCAGCACAACGCCCACGGTCAGGGCCGGATCCAGATGGAAGGCCTTGGACAGGCAGAAGGCCAGGAACGGCATGACGAAGTACTGGGCGCACACACCGAAGAAGATGTTCTTGGGCTGCTTCAGCACCAGGGCGAAGTCATGCAGGCTGGTGGTCATGCCCATGCCGAACATGATGATGCCCAGCATGACGCTCAAAATGGAGACGCCGTAGGCCTTGCCCAGCACCCAGGAGAACGCATGGGGCTGCGTCAGGCCGATGCCCAGGAACACCAGGGCGATCACGCCGAAATACTTACCGATCATTGCACAAACCTTTTTCAAACTCATTGCATAAGTCCCTCTTTCCTTTTGGCAATCAAAAAATCCGTCCCTCCAAAAAGAAGGGACGGATTAGAAGAATCCGCGATACCACCCTGATTTCCACAGGCATTGCTGTCCATGGACACTCACAACGTACCATCATACGCGTTTCCTGTAACGGGGATCGGCCGTACGCGCTTAATGACCTGCTTCAGCGCTTCTCTTCCGGGAGGATTTTCCTTTTCGAGGTCCAGCCGGTTCGCACCAACCACCGGCTCTCTGCATGTTCCATTCAAAAAGTACTCGTTCCCATCATCAGATTTCACAAAGGGATGTGAAGTTTTGATTGCTTTCTTTAAAAAGTATGCCTATATACTACCCTCGTTCCCGGAAGTTGTCAAGGAAAAAGAAAAATATTTTTTATGGGTTAAATAACTGTAACAGATGTTGCAGGTTTTGTAGACAATGTGTCCCCCTGAAAGGGGGAAAGGACCCGCTTGCGGGTAGAGGGTCATACACCCAATGTAAAACCCATCCACCGTCCATTCGGACGGTCCCCCTTCCCTTTCAGGGAAGGACAGGATTTTTACTCCTGGTAGAATTTCACAACCCGTTTTACGTGTTCAACCATAGGAGCGCTGAATCCTTCCAAATCCTCTTCCGTGATGACTCCTTCCAGGATCAATCTAATCATATTCTCCGCCATTTTGGAACGGGCCATGATACAGGTAACACCGCATTTTCGTTTGTCCTCTTTGATTTTTTCTTCCAGCTTCCAGAACTTCTCTCCATTACATTCGGGACCATCGATGAGTTCTTTGTAGCCTTCGAGAATCTGGTGTATGAAATTTTCCTGCCAGACAGGCCGAAGTTTTTTGAACAGCCGCCAATCGGCTTCAGTATAATGATCAAAGCGCATGGAATTGCCCTCCTCTTATTCATCAGTTGCTTACAACCTGTTGGTGGGCGGTTCACCGAACCGCCCCTACGATTTTAACCCAATTTGCTTTAAGCAAATTGGTTCCTTCTGCGTATGACATATGACGCATGACGTATGACGTTTCCCTATTTCTATTTCTCCCGGCTGCACTTTTCGGCGTCCATAGCCAGGGCGAACATGAGCACGTACAGGGCGTTTCTAGGGTCGCCGATATCCAGCACGTACGTGTCGCTGAGATGGAGCAGCTCCTTGCTCACCGTGGCCACCCATTCGCCGTGGGCGTCCGTAATGGTATAATCCCATTCCATCAGGTTGCCGTCCACCTGCCAGCCGTTGAAGTCGATGTCGAACCCCGGGCTGAACAGGGTCAGCTTCTTTTTGATCCGGCCGATGTATTTTCCGTTCTCGTACAATTCGAAGGCCGGCAGGAACGTGAGGATCTTTTCCCGCACCAGGCCCACTTCGTTTCCGCGAGCGTCACAGATCTTCAACTTGTGGCCCCAGGCCAGCTGGCCCTTCACCACAAACACCGTATTGCCGTTTTCGTCGTAGATATCGTAACTGTCGAACCAGGAAAAGATCCGCTGCCTGAACAGCAATTTCATGGGGCATCCCTCCTTTTTCGGATATTATACCACAGATTGCGCGGGCATACGCCCGCGAACCCACCACCATTGCGCTAAAGCGCAACGGTCCCCCGCCCTTGAAAAGGGCGGATATAAAAGAAAAACGAGTTGCCTCAGTGGCAGCTCGTTTTTTCTTTTACGATATCCAGGATGTGGTTCCCCACTTCTTCCTTTGTCATCAGGTCCAGGCCCTTGATGGTGCCGTCGGGGAACAGCAGCTTCACCACGTTGGTGTCGGTGCTGAAGCCGGCCCCTTTCATGGTCACATCGTTGGCCACGATCATATCCAGGTTCTTCTTCTTCACCTTGGCCGCCGCGTTTTCCAGCAGGTTCTGGGTCTCGGCCGCAAAGCCCACCAGCAGCTGGCCCTTTTTCTGCTCACCCAATAACTTCAAAATGTCCGGGTTCTTGTCCAGGGACAGTTCCAGGGTCGCATCGTTCTTCTTGATCTTCTGCTCCGCCTGGTGGTGGGGCTTGTAATCCGCCACCGCAGCCGCCATGATCACCACGTCCACATTGGGGTACACCCCCAGCACGGCGTCCAGCATCTCCTGGGTGGTCTCCACGCTGGTGAAGGCCACGTTCCGGGGCGGCCGCAGGGCCGTCGGGCCGGACACCAGGGTCACTTCCGCACCCCGGCGGGCCGCATCCCGGGCAATGGCATAGCCCATCTTGCCGCTGGACCGGTTGCCGATGAACCGAACCGGGTCGATGGCTTCCCGGGTGCCCCCGGCCGTCACCAAGATCCGCAGACCCCGCAGGTCCCCTTCCCGGCGGGCCAGAAAGGCGTCGATGAATGCCTTGATGTCCTCCGGTTCCGGCATCCGCCCGGAGCCGTTCACCCCGCAGGCCAGATGACCGGCCGCACTGGGCATGATGGTGATGCCGTCCTTGCGCAGGGTCTCCAGGTTCCGCACCGTGGCCGGGTTCTCCAGCATGTTCGTATTCATGGCCGGGCAGATGATCTTCGGCTTGTCGCAGGCCAGCAGCGTGGTGGACAGCAGGTCGTCCGCAATGCCGTTGGCCATCTTGGCGATCATATCGGCCGTGGCCGGAGCCACCACCATCACGTCGCACCAGCGGCCGATGGCCACGTGTTCCACGTTGAATTCCGCATTGCCGGCCCACAGGCTGGTGGCAACGGGGCTGCCGCTGATTTCCTTGAACAGGAGCGGCGAAACCAGATGGGTGGCCGCATCGGTCATGATGACCCGCACCTGGGCACCGGCCTGCACCAGCCGGCTCACCAGGGTCACCGATTTATAGACGGCAATGCCCCCGGTCACCCCTAACGCAATCTTTTTCCCTTCCAGCATGGGTGTGCTCCTTTGGTTATTTCTGCTTGTTCTTTTCCATTTCCTTGACTTCTTCCGGCGTGGCGATGGTCACCAGGCCTTCGGCGATTTCCTTCAGGGCGATGGAAACCGGTTTGTTGGAATCGCACTTCACCAGGGCAGGTGCCCCATCCACCAGCTGACGGGCCCGTTTGGAAGCCATGATCACCAGGGCATACTTGCTGCCTACTTTGTCGGCCAGATAATCGATAGAAGGATCAATCATAGACATAGTTCATACTCTCCTTTACTTCTCCTGCGGTTTGTCACAGTCACAAGTGCCGTTATGGCAGATTTCGTCAACGATATAATAGGTGCGGCCCACCCGCAGGTGTTCCACATCGATGATTTTGCTCACTTTGTCCGTGGCCTTTTCCACTTCGTCGTTCACCACGATATAATCGTACTTGGAGGCGTAGGCCAGTTCGCTGGTGGCCGCGCTCAGCCGCCGTTTGATCACGTCCACGGCGTCGGTGCCCCGGTTGTAGATCCGTTTGGACAGTTCATCCAGAGAAGGAGGTACGATGAACACGAACACACCGTCCGGGAAGCTCTTCTTCACCTGCAGGGCCCCCTGGGGGTCGATTTCCAGGATCACATCCAGCCCTTCGGCCAGCTTGTCCATCACGTATTTCCGCGGAGTCCCGTAGTAGTTGCCGTACACGGAAGCGTGTTCCAAAAGGCCCCCCTTGCGGATCATGTCCTCGAACTCATCCCGGGTCTTGAAGAAGTAGTTCACGCCGTCCACTTCCCCTTTGCGGGGCTGACGGGTGGTGCAGGATACGGAGTAGGCCATATGGTCCCGTTTTTCCCGCAGTCTTGCACAGATGGTGCCCTTCCCCGCACCACTGGGGCCGCTGAGTACCAGCAGAATCCCTTCCGGTTTATTCATTTTCTTCCTCCTTCTCTTCTGCCGCATCCTCCGGAGCATCCTGGTTGAACCGGTTGGCAATGGTCTCCGGCTGCAGGGCCGACAGCACGATGTGGCCGCTGTCCATGATCAGTACAGCCCGCGTGCGCCGGCCATAGGTGGCATCAATGACAACACCCTTGTCTCTCCCGTCCTGGATGATCCGTTTGATGGGAGCGCTCTCCGGGCCGATGATGGTAATGACCCGCTGGGCGGATACGATGTTCCCAAAGCCGATGTTGATCAATTTGATGTCCATAAATTCTCTCCTAGTCTTATTGAATATTTTGGATCTGCTCGCGCACTTTCTCGATTTCGCTCTTCATGTCGACGATGGTCTGGATCATCTGGGCATCTCCCGCCTTGGACGCGATGGTATTGGCCTCCCGGTTCATTTCCTGCACCAGGAAGTCCATCCGCCGCCCCACAGGCTTTTCTTCCGCCAGCAGCCGGTTGAACTGATCCAGATGGCTGTGGAGCCGCACCATTTCTTCCGTCACGTTCACCCGATCCGCGTAAATGGCCGTCTCCTGGATGATCCGGCTCTCGTCCAGGGGCCCGGTGCCCGCGTCTGCCAGCAACTCCTTCAGCTGCCGGGTCAGCCGCTCCCGATAGGCCTTTACCGTTTCCGGAGCCCGCTGCTGCAACGTCTCCAGCTGGCTTTCGATGCGCCCGATCCGCGCCG
>Ga0256406_1001780_pt1 | contig 33157 bp, 27 predicted proteins | sample RumenRJG_03DNA_FD_185986 | JGI IMG/M metagenome (GOLD analysis project Ga0256406, IMG submission 185986) | Bovine rumen microbial communities from Lethbridge, Alberta, Canada - RJG_03 | ecosystem: Host-associated > Mammals > Digestive system > Stomach > Rumen | place: Canada: Alberta | collected...
CCTTTGAAGAACTGACCCCCACTCTCTTGCGGGAAATGATCGAGAAAATTGTGGTGCATGAGTGCAGCTATGATGAGAACGGCACCCGCAGGCAGGACATTGAGATTTATTACAGCTTTGTCGGCAAAATTGACTTGCCCGAAGCCTAACGCCCGACCTATCCGACACAATGGCCAAGTGCCGGATAGGAACGGCAAAATTTTTTACACTTCTATTACTTCTTTATCGCACATCAGCAAAGTCGCAGGGAATGAAGCAGCTGATGGCAGGAGGCGGCGTTGCCCTGATCGGCACGACGCTGGTTCCCCTGCTGTCCGGACTGTTTGGCTGATCTATTGATCCTTACTTTCTCGCTCTTATCCTTTGGGATCAAGAGCGAGAAAGTAAGGCGATGAGATGAATTGATTTGATTACAGATATGGCTTCAGAGTTTCGATCAGATGATGGATCATCGTTCCTGGAGTGGATCTGCTGGGTGTCTTTCCCGTATTAATCTCTTCCAACATATTAGCATTCCGGATCGCATCATCCATGTAAGGCCGGAGGACATCAAACATATCCGTCCGGTTTTTATAATAGGTTCCAAGGTTTTTTGACTTCAGGCTTTCGGTAAGTTTCGGCCAGTATTCATCCCGATGGAGGTCCGCCTGCAGGAACATGAAATGGAGCAGAAACCATAACTCGATGCACTGGTTGGACCATATAGGATGATACCTGGTTTCGTCTGTGCTTTCTGCGGCACATAGCTCTGCAGTACGGTCAAAGTGCTCAGGCGGGAAATCGTCCTTGTCAAAGACCAGCCAGACATGCTTATAAACGTTGTTGCTCCGGGCTACGTCTTTCACCGCCCGGTTAAAGAGGTTTACCGTGTTGTCGCCTTTACCCGAGATATCCAGATGGATGCGATCCCGGTACTTGGCATCAATCGTCTCTTTGATTTTCTCGAAATACTTCGGTTCGGTTTTCGTCCCTTCGGAAACGATCAGATGATATTCCGGAGAGATCATCTGCCGGGAATCACGACGGGGCTTCATCCAGGACTTGCCCATGTCCGATTTTTTAGGAGGCTTACGGCTCATCGTCACACCTCCCAGCTCAGCATATTCCTGAGGTAGGGGTCAGCCCCATACCGACCTTCCAGATACTGCTTATCATAAGCTGCGGTATTGTTGATAGGATCGTTATTCTCCTTGCGGAGCTCAGAGAGAGAATAGACCTCACTGCTGTTTTCCGAATTCAAAGCGGCGAACCAGATTTCGTCCCTGCGGAAGATGCTGTTCTTCATTGTGGACATGTCGTGCGAAGTGAAGAGCAGCTGAGCTCCGTTTTTGTTGATCTCCGGGTTTGTAAAAAGCCGGATGACATAGCGGAGAAGCTTCGGATGCAGCTTGGCATCCAGTTCATCAACGATTACCAGACGTCCCTCCTTCAGGGCCATCAGGATGACCGGAAGAGCGGCAAAGAGCTTGCGGGTTCCGTCGGACTCACTGGAAAAGGGGAGCTCATAGAGCGTATCATGCAGGGTCCTCTGCAGGTAAAATTCATTGCTCTGCTGATCAAACCGGTACCCGGTGATGCCGATCCCCATGTCGTTCATCATGGTAAGGAACTGCTTCTTTGAAATGTCGTCATCGGAGAGAAGGATCTGCTGCTCGGCCAATGGATTCGCGTAGTTTCTGATGATGCACTCTTCAAACCAGCGGATGACTTCTGCAATCACGGGGATGGAATAGTTGATCGCAAGGAAGGAAAGCAAAGGCATCTTGGCATTTACTTCGGTGTTGATGTTCTTACTCCCGAGAATAGTTCCAAGGGAGATTCCTTCATGATTTCTTTCAAAGATCTTCGCTGCCCGGCTGGCCCCGAGCTTGCGGCGATAGAGTGTTTCCTCCTCTATTACGCCGCCCTGAAGCACAATATAGTAGCGATATTCATATTCACCGATGCGGAAAAACAGCTGGAAACGTGAAGGTTCCTCCCGGGAATCTTCATCGAACAGATAGGGGACACAGGATACCTTCTGCTGCATGATGAAACGGGCGTGATTCTTGCCAAGCTCATAGACGGGCTCAGTAACAAGGGAGATCACGCATCCCAGAGCGGCAAGAAGGTTGGACTTGCCTCCGCCATTCGGACCGTAGATCACACCAACCGGCAGGATATCATTTCCCTTTTCAGTCTTTATAAGGCTGTCCTTGAACTCAGAAAGAGCCGCAGCCTGGAAATCGAATGTGGTTTCATCTCGATAGGAGCGGAAGTTGCTGAATGAAAACTGGCATAACATGATAGCCACCTCCTTCAACTGGTCTCATTCATGCCAATGATAGCATGAACCCATTGAGAAATCAATATTTAAAGCCTAAATACAAAAAATAATTACGAAAAACGACTTTAAAACTGAATTTTGGGCAGCTTAGGAGAAATACGAACCCGTGAACCTTGAATCCTGAAGCTGAGCTGAATACTACATAGCCTGTGTTCATTAAACCGAACGCGGGCTATTTTTTATGTCCTTTTCTGCAGGTGCACATGCAGATAAAGGGCATTTTTGTTTTCAAACCATATCAAACCGGTGGAGAACCTGCCGGTAACAAGAAGGAGGACTCTAATATGGCATTTTTCAACAGCGCGATCACAGTATTGCAGACACTGGTTGTAGCCCTTGGCGCAGGTCTCGGCATCTGGGGAGCCATCAACCTGTTGGAAGGTTATGGCAACGACAACCCCGGCGCGAAGTCGCAGGGAATGAAGCAGCTGATGGCGGGCGGCGGAGTCGCCCTGATCGGCACGACGCTGGTACCGCTTCTTTCGGGCCTGTTTGGTTAAGACACGGGAGGTAACGCCTTTTGAACACAATTCTCGAACAGATTACGGAGTGGCTCAAAGGGATGCTCATTGACGGCATCATGAACAATCTGTCGGGGATGTTCGACGCGGTCAACCAGCAGGTTGGCGACGTGGCGGCTCAGGTAGGGAGATCACCCTCGGCCTTTTCGCCGGGGGTCTTCTCCATGGTACGGAACGTGTCAGAGTCCGTCATCATCCCGATTGCAGGCATGATCCTCACCTTCATCGCCTGCTATGAGCTGATCCAGATGATTATCGATCACAATAACCTGTCCAACTTTGAGACCTGGATTTTCTTCAAATGGGTCTTCAAGACCTTCGTGGCAGTTCTGCTGATCACGAACACTTTCAATATCACCATGGCTGTCTTTGATGTGGCCCAGCATGTGGTGAACGCCAGTGCCGGAATCATCTCCGGCAGTACGGCGGTAGATGCCTCAACGCTGGAAAGCATGCGGGAGACACTGGAGGAAATGGAACTTGGGCCGCTTCTTGGGTTGTTCCTGCAATCTTTTGTGGTACAGCTGTGCTCCATGATCCTCTCGGTCGTGATCTTCGTCATCGTCTATGGCCGTATGGTGGAGATTTATCTCATGACCAGCCTTGCGCCGATCCCGTTTGCAACCTTCGGAAACCGGGAGCAGAGCCAGATCGGGCAGAACTATCTCCGCTCGCTCTTTGCCCTCGGCTTCCAGGGTTTCCTCATCATGATCTGCGTCGGCATCTATGCGGTGCTCGTGCAGACAGTATCCTTCTCGGATGACATTATCGCATCCATCTGGGGTGTGATGGGGTACACGGTGCTGCTGTGCTTCTCCCTGTTCAAGACGGGAGGCCTGGCCAAGAGCGTGCTATCAGCGCATTGAGCCTGAATCAGAAAATCCATTTTTGCAGTAGAAACCATGAACGCCGGTGCATCCGGCAGAAAGGAGGGAACGGCTTTGGCTGCGTATATCCCGGTCCCGAGAGATTTATCAAGGGTCAAGTCCAAGGTGTTTTTCAACCTGACGAAAAGGCAGCTCATCTGCTTTGGCGGCGCAGCGCTGATCGGTGTTCCGGCCTTCTTCCTGATGAAGAAGGTGACAGGAAATATCAGCCTGTCCGTCATGTGCATGATGGTCCTTATGCTGCCGCTGTTCTTTCTCGCCATGTATGAGCGGGACGGACAGCCCTTTGAAGTCGTTGCAAGGCACTTTATCGAAAGCAAATTCATCCGCCCGAAGATCCGGCCTTACCAGACAGATAACTACTATTCGATCCTGGAGAGGCAGGCACAGGCAGAAAAGGAGGTAAACCAGATTGTTCGGAAGAAACAAAAGAACATCCCGAAAAAGCGCAAAAGGAAAACCGGCGGAAATCCGTCTGCCGGCAGGCCTCACAAAGCGTGAGCAGAGGCAGGTAAAGGAGATCATCGAGCGGGCGAGGAAGGATGACGGGGTGCCGCGCACGGCCCAGCAGTCGATTCCTTTCCAGCGGATGTTCCCGGACGGCATCTGCCGGGTTTCGGATAACTATTACACCAAGACGATCCATTATCAGGACATCAACTATCAGTTGGCGCAGGACGAGGATAAAACGGCCATTTTTGAGGAATGGTGCAGTTTCCTCAACTTCTTCGACAGCTCCATTCACTTTGAACTGTCCTTTCTGAATATGGCGACCGATGCCGAAAGCTTTGAACAGAGCATCCGGATCCCTTTCCAGAAGGACGCATTCAATTCCGTCCGGAGCGAATACAGCCAGATGCTGAAGACCCAGCTGGAGCAGGGCAACAACGGCCTGACCAAGACCAAGTACCTGACATTCGGTATTGAGGCGGACAGCATGCGGCAGGCAAAGCCCCGGCTCATCCATGTGCAGAATGACCTTCTCAACAACTTCCGCAGACTCGGTGTCAGGGCCAGGGCACTGAACGGCAAGGAACGCCTGCAGCTCATGCATGACATGTTCCACCTGGACGAAAGCGACAGGTTTTATTTTGAATGGGCATGGCTTCCGAAGACAGGCCTCTCGGTGAAGGATTTCATCGCGCCGACGGCTTTTGCCTTTCCCGGCAGCCGGAGCTTTCAGATGGGCAGCATCTACGGTGCCATGAGCTACCTGGCCATTACGGCTTCGGATCTGTCGGATGAACTGCTGAAAGATTTCCTCGATATGGAGTCCACGCAGATCCTGACGATTCATCTTCAGGCGGTAGACCAGACGGAGGCGATCAAGCAGATCAAGCATACGATCACAGAGCTGGACCGTTCCAAGATCGAGGAACAGAAAAAAGCCATCCGGTCCGGCTATGACATGGATATCCTGCCGAGCGACCTGGTGACTTACGGAACGGACGCGAAGAACTTCCTGAAGGAACTGCAGAGCCAGAATGAGCGTATGTTCCGCATCACCTTCCTTGTGATGAATACAGGGAAGACGCCGCAGGAGCTGGAGACCAACTATTTCCAGGCATCCAGTATCGCCCAGAAGCACAGCTGCAACCTGCGCAGGCTGGATTTCCAGCAGGAGAACGCCCTGATGAGCAGCCTTCCGCTGGCACAGAACCTGATCACCATCGAGCGGCAGATGACCAGCAGCGCGACCGGCATCATGATCCCGTTTACGACCCAGGAGCTTTTCCAGAACGGAAAGGAAGCCCTGTACTATGGCCTGAATGCCATTTCCAACAACCTGATCATGGTGGACAGGAAGCTTCTGAAAAACCCGAACGGCCTGATCCTGGGCACGCCGGGTTCCGGCAAATCCTTCAGTGCCAAGCGTGAGATCACCAATGCCTTCCTGGTGACGGATGACGACATTATCATCTGCGATCCAGAAGCGGAGTATTCCCCGCTGGTGCACCGGTTTAACGGCCAGGTCATCAAGATCAGCCCTACCAGCACGCAGTATATCAATCCCATGGATATCAATGCGAACTATTCGGAGGAGGATAACCCGATCGCCCTGAAGGCGGACTTTATCCTTTCCCTCTGCGAGCTGATCGTCGGCGGCAAGGAAGGCCTGCAGCCGGTGGAAAAGACCGTCATTGACCGCTGTGTCCATCAGATCTATCAGGGCTATTTCAATGACCCGAAGCCGGAGAACATGCCGCTTCTGGAAGATCTCTACAACGCCCTTCTGGAACAGGAAGAGAAGGAAGCCCACCATGTGGCGACCGCGCTGGAGATCTATGTCAAAGGCTCCCTGAACCTGTTCAACCATCGGACAAACGTGGATGTGAGCAACCGTCTGGTCTGCTATGACATCAAGGAACTGGGCAAGCAGCTGAAGAAGATCGGAATGTTAATAGTGCAGGATCAGGTCTGGGGCCGTGTCACGGCCAACCGTGACGCAGGCAAGACCACCCGCTACTACATGGACGAATTCCATCTGCTGCTCCGTGAGGAACAGACGGCGGCCTATTCCGTGGAGATATGGAAGAGGTTCCGTAAGTGGGGCGGCATCCCGACCGGCATTACGCAGAACGTGAAGGACCTGCTGTCCTCCCGCGAGGTGGAAAATATCTTCGAGAACAGCGACTTTCTGTATATGCTCAACCAGGCTTCCGGCGACCGTGCGATCCTGGCCAAACAACTGAATATCTCCCCTCATCAGTTATCTTATGTGACGCAGTCCGGCGAAGGCGAAGGGCTGCTTTTTTATGGCAATGTCATCCTTCCTTTCGTGGATCACTTCCCGACGGATCTGGAGCTTTACAAGATCATGACTACGAAATGGATCGACAACTCCGTCCAGAAGGATGGGTGATATGGGAGGTGTGAATGAAGAAGCAGACGACAAAACTTCATTTCACCGGGGAAGACCTGAGAAATGAATCGGTAAAGAAAGCCGCTGAGAAAGCGGAAAAGGCTGCCGGCAAGGCGGATGAGGCGAAAGCCCGCCTGCCGAGCAGAAAGCTGCGTACCAAGAAGGCATCTGCGGAAGCAGAAGGTGCCAAGCTTCGTTTCGGCAAGAAAGAGATCGTGGAGGAAGTAAAAGCGCCGACTGCCCTGAAACAGAAAGTCATCATGAAAGGTGCTGTCTTTTCCGCAACGGCTAAAGTCCACCAGGAAGTCGCTGAGCATGAGGACGACAACGTGGGTGTGCAGGCCGTGAATGAAATGGAAGGGGCAGCGGAGACCGCGGCGCAGACAGCGGATACCGTCCGGTACAGCCATAAGCTGAAGGCCTATAAGCAGGCAGCAAAACTGGAGAGTAGGGCGGACAAGGCCAATATTGAGGCTCTGTATAAGAAGCGGATGGCAGAAAACCCGCAGGCGGCTACGAATCCGATCTCGAGGTGGCGGCAGAAGCAGGCTGTCAAAAAGGAGTATGCGGCGATCAAGGCCGGACAGGCATCTGCCGGAACGGCTGCTGCATCTTCGGTCGGAAGCTCCGGGGCGGCAGCCGGTGCCGGAAAGGCCGTGAAGGAAACCAAAGATATCGGTACGGTCGCTGCCAATTTTATAAAGCAGCACAGCCATATCCTTCTGGTGATCGGAGGCCTTGCCATGGTCATTGTCCTGATCTCCGGTTCTTTGTCTTCCTGTTCCATGCTGTTCGGCGGGACGGGAAATGCGGTCATCGGTACTTCTTATACAGCAGAAGATGAGGATATCCGGGGCGCGGACGAGGATTACAGTGCCATGGAAGAAGCCCTTCGGGAACGGATCCGGGAGATCGAGGAGGACAATCCGGACTATGACGAGTACGACATTGATATGTCGGAGATCGGCCATAACCCTTATGTCCTGGCGGCTTTCCTGACAGTTCTTTATGAGGACTATTCAAGGGCAGAAGTCCAGCGGACGCTCCGGGAACTCTTTGCGGCGCAGTATGAGTATTCCACCAGCCATCACACGGAAACCGTGACGGAGACCCGGCAGGTACGCGTCGGGGAATCCCTGGGCCAGGTGGTGACGAGCGGTTACTGCAACTGCCCGATCTGCTGCGGGATCTGGTCCGGCGGACCGACAGCCAGCGGCGTATATCCGACAGCGAACCACACGATTGCCGTGGATGCTTACAATCCCTTTGTCCCCATGGGAACGAAGGTCGTGATGAACGGTGTGGAGTATACGGTGGAGGATACCGGCAACTTTGACCGGTACGGCGTACAGTTTGATGTTTATTATGACAGCCACCAGACGGCGCAGAACCATGGGCATCAGACCTGGGAAGCCTATGTGGCGGACGACAACGGCTCCAATACCGTTGAAGTGACGCAGACGATCACGAAGAGAGTTCTGACCGTGGAGATCACGAACCACAGCCTGGAGACCGTGATTGAAAACTGGGGCCTGACGGATGACCAGATGGAACGCTACCGGCTGCTGGTTCAGCAGAAAGGCAACCGCGATTATCTCTTCCCGGACAGCATGTATGTCACACCGGGCGGAGGAATCCAGTACACGATCCCCGGAGAAGCCCTGACAGACGAGAAGTTCGCAAAGATGATCCATGAAGCGGAGAAATACCTGGGATATCCTTACGTGTGGGGCGGTTCATCCCCGTCCACCAGCTTTGACTGCTCCGGTTTTGTATGCTGGGTGATCAACAACTGCGGCAATGGCTGGAATGTAGGCAGGACGACAGCGGAAGGCCTTCGGCAGATGCTGCCGGCGATCCCGCCCAGTGAGGCGAAACCGGGGGACATCATCTTCTTTGAAAGAACCTATGACACGGTGGGCGCTTCGCATGTCGGTATTTACGTGGGAAATGGAATGATGATCCACTGCGGGTCGCCTATTCAGTATGCCTCGGTCAACTCAGACTATTTCAGGTCACATTTCATGTGTTACTGCAGGCTGCCATAAGGAGGGATGATTTTGGACGATACGAAACTGAAAAAGATCGGTTCGGAGCTTTCCAAAGCCCGTGCCAAACGGGACGAATGGGACAGGAAGGTAAAGGATCTGGAGCGCAGGTACCGGGAGGCGGAGAACACCTGTATCCATGACATGGTGCATGCGGCAAACCTGTCCCCGGAAGATCTTGCGGAACTGATCAAAAAAGCATTTCAGGCAGCTCCCGTCAGGGACGCTGCGGCTGTGATCCATCAGAACGAGGAGGATGAATAAGACATGAGAAAGAAAATGAGACTGATTGCAATGCTGTCAGCGATGATTTTAAGTGCCGGAACCATGAGCGTTCCGGCATTTGCAAATACTGGGGAAAATACAGGCGGTACCACAGAGGAAACAGTTATCTACGCTGAAGAGTTCGACGATGCAGATGGAGTAATCCCGGCAGAGGAGATCGGAAGCCCGGATAATAATATCCAGGCAGAGGAAAGTAAAACTTCACAATCTGATCATTCTGATTCTGGAACAACAGAAAAACCGGCAGAACCTGCCAATCCTGTCGAGGATATTACGGGAACAAAGCAGCCGGAAGGAACAATCGACCGCTCGGTGACCATCACGGATGACAGCGGCAGTGAGCTTACCATTCCGGTTTCCAATGTGGAGATGCTTCTGACCCTGATGGAAAAGCTGCAGGGCAAGGGGGAAGGAAAGCAGACCGGGACTGTTACAACGAACGGCGATGTCCTGAATGTCCGTACCGGCAGCAGCACGGATTATGACATCATCGACCAGCTGCGCAACGGCTCCATCGTGGAGGTCCTCGGAGAAGAGAACGGCTGGTACAAGATCCGTATCCCGGACAGCACCGGATTTGTCTGCGGCGATTATCTGTCCGTCAGTACAGCCCAGGAGGAACTGATTTCCAGGGATGATCTGAAGAACCTGCTGGAGATGGTGATGTCACAGGAAGGAGCCGGGAAGTCCCTGGCCCTCACTCCGGAAGGAAACCTGACACTGGTGGATGACGTTGGTAAGACGACCGGAGCGGGAAAACAGTTTGTCACGATGGTTACGAAGAACGGGAATTACTTTTACCTGGTCATCGACCGCGACGATAAGGGCGAAAGCACCGTGCATTTCCTGAATCAGGTGGATGAAAGAGACCTCTTCTCCCTGATGGATGAAGATGAAGCGGCAGCCATGAAGGAGGAACTGGCGGCAGAGGAAGCGGCAAAGGAGGCAGCGGAAAATCCTCCGATTGCTACTCCATCCGAAACGGAAACCGAAGTGCAGGAGCCTGAGAAAAAGCCTGCAGGCAGCATGCTTCCGGCACTGATCGTCCTCATTCTGGTCCTCGGCGGAGGTGGAGCCTTCTTCTTCCTCCAGCTGACAAAGAAAAAGAAAGCGGAAGCGGTCAGACCGGATCCGGATGCGGATTACGAGGAAGAGGATGACAGTGACTTTGACTATCCCATGAATGATGAGGATACCGGATCTGAGGAAACCGGCGAAGATGACAGCGATTACTATGACGAGTCCGGGGACGACGAGCCTGTCTGACCAAAAAGGACATCGCCGCTGAAAAAAATGGATCAGTCATGAACATCCGGGCAGGGATTTTTCCCTGCCCGGGGAAAGGAGCAGCAATGGAAAAGCAGGAAATGACGATTGAGGAACTCAGGGAGTATATAAAAACACTTCCTGATAACGTGATCGTCCGGGTAACGGTGATGGAGGGAGACGATGGCAGCTCAGAGCGGGAAGCAATATGAACTGAAGGAAGTGGTCCTTCGGCTGGCGGAAGGGCGGAGCCTGTATTCTGACCAGGCAATCTCCAATGCTGATGCAGCCGTCGATGTGATGCGGAAGGAACTGATGCAGCAGGATCGAGAAGTACTTTGTGTGGTCAACCTGAATGCAAAGATGAAGCCGATCAACTTCAATATCGTGAGTGTCGGAAATCTGACCCAGACGGTCGCGGATATCCCGTTTATCACAAAGAGCGCGATCTGTTCCGGAGCGTCGTCCACGATCCTTCTTCATACCCATCCAAGTGGCGATCCGACCCCGAGCAGGGAGGATGTGGAACTCACAAAGCGTGTTGTGGAAGCCGGGAAACTGATCGGGATCAGCTGCGTAGACCATGTGATTGTCGGATGCGGCACCGGACACACCTTCAGCATGAGGGAACAGGGAACGGTCGATTTTGACCCGACATATCGCGGCATTGCAGCGGAAAGCATTATGAACGTTGCCGAAGAAAGCGGCAGCTATCACGGAAAGGAGCAGAACATGGATAACAGGACGGAAAAGAAGATGGAGGAAATCAGCATCAAGTTTGGAAAGGGATTGGCAGAGCCGTTTACAGGTAAAGACGGCAAGGAATATATGCGCATTCTGATCCCGAATCAGGACAAAGGCGACCATACGCCCTGGGCGTCCTTCGTACTGCCGGCCAAGTCCGTGCATGAGAACAAGTACGGGAAAGGCCTCTGGGCGAAGATCCCGGCTGATGGAACCACAACGGTCACGAAAGCGGTGCAGGTGGGCGAGCAGGATGGCAAACGGATCTGGGAGAATCAGAAAACCGCAGTCCCGAACAGGGAGCTGAAGGCCAGAGTGGAAGCTTACAAGAGCAGAGATCGTGAATCTGCACGCGGAAAGCTGGAACAGCTGACAGCGCAGGTGGCGGAAAAGCTCTCTCCAAACACTGACAGACCCAGAGCGAGGGCGGCAGGGATGGAGAAGTGATCAAAAAGGGCGGCCAGTGCCGCCCGGTACATAGTATTCGCAGGTTGGGAACAAAGTTGGGATTAAAGTTGGGAATAACGAGTCTGTGGATACTCCAGGGCTTCGCAAATCAATGTGAAGCTTTTACCGCTATCAAACAGAAAGGAGCGTGTGTTTATGGGATATCGTTTGGCCCTGGCGGAGAAGCCATCTGTTGCCCAGGCAATCGCAAAGGTGCTTGGTGCTACAAAACGATGTGATGGATATCTGGAGGGGAATGGCTGGCTGGTCAGCTGGTGCGTAGGGCATCTGGTAGAACTGGCCGAACCGGAAAGCTATGATGAGAAGTACAGCAAATGGAGATATGAAGACCTTCCTATCTTCCCGGAGAAATGGAAGTATGAGATCTCTGCCTCAACCAGAAAGCAGTTTGCCATTGTCAAGCAGCTGATGAACCGGGAGGATATCACGAAACCAAAAATAAATCTACGTTATAGATAATACCGTAAAGAGAAGGAGGGACATCGAGAAGGGGGAATACTCCTCGGAAAGCTTTATGGAAGAGATCACTGGTATGATCGACTCTCTGGTCAAAACCTATGAAGTAGTAAAAGACGCGGATGTCCTTCTCCCCTCCCGCAGCGTAATAGGCAGATGCCCACACTGTGGCAGGGAGGTCGTAGAGCGCAGGAAAGGATGGTTCTGTGATAACCGGGACTGCCGGTTTGCCCTCTGGAAGGACAATGCCTTCTTTGACAGTATCGGCAAAAAGCTGACCAAAGGGACAGCAGAGAAGCTGCTTTCTTCCGGGAAGATCCGGCTTACCGGCTGTAAATCCAAGCGGACCGGGAAGACCTATGATACAACGCTCCTTCTTGAAACAGAAGCGGACGGGAGGGCAAAGTTCCGGATGGATTTCGGGAAAGGCGGCGGGAAATGAGCAGAAGAAACCGTCTGACACTGGCTGAGCAGGAAACCATTATTCTCTGGGACAACGAGCTGGATATCGCCAGTGTCTATACCCATGACCAGAGGATCGCCAACAAACTGAAGGAACTGGCAAAGAAGTACCCGAACCAGTTCCGGCTGAAAGAAAAAGGACCACACCGCTCTGTGACGTATGAAGTTCCCAAGCGGTGCGTCAATATCCGCCCTCCCTACAACGAGGCGCGGAGACAGCAGCAGATCAAAGATGCCACAGCAGGCGGCACATTATTTAAGACGGAGGAAGAACATGAAGATTCAGAAATGGGATGAGATCAACGGAACCGGCAGCAGTGAAGAGCGCATGGAAGCATTTCTCACCAGTGAAAATGATACCTATGCAATCCTGCAGCTAAGCTTCGACCAGCCTGAAGTGACTGCTTATGAGCGGTTTGAATCCTTAAACGGTCTGGCCAGACAGGGAAAGCAGCCGAACATTGACCATTATGAAGTCGTTTACACAGCTCCCCTTTTGCCCTACAAGGACCTGGGCACCATGCTGGAGGAAATGTACACGAAATTCAATATCGATCACCCGGAGGACTTCCGGGGTCACAGCCTTTCGGTCAGTGACATCGTAGCAATCCGGCAGAACGGCATTGTATCCTGCCATTACGTGGATTCCATCGGTTTCAAGGAACTTCCCGAGTTCCTGAAACCCGAGAATTACCTGAAGAATGCGGAGATGGCCATGGAGGATGACTATGGGATGATCGACGGCATTAATCCCGAAGAAATAGTTATCCCGAAAAAAGACAGGCATAGTTTCGATTTTTCCTTGTAAATCATTGAAAACCTCCTTTTAGAAAAGGGTTATCCCGACTAAATTTCGGGATAACCCTTCGAGCTACTTAAGTCCAAATAGTTTCCTGATAAGTTCATCATCTCCTTTCCACCGAGAGTCAGTGCTTCCACGGGTTTCTATATTCGCATCAGTTGTACCCATTGCTTTACTGATTGCTACCCGTTTCATTTCTGTATCGGCATAGGCATATATCTGAGAGGTGTTTACATCTGCATGCCCAAGGAGTTCTGAAACAAGGATCAGAGGGACTCCGTTTCGATACCACGCTATCGCTCGTGTGTGGCGAAACTGATGAGGGTGAACTGAATTCGGGATATCATCGCAGGTCTTTCTTGCCGATGCGGCATACTTTTTGAGAAAAGCAGCAACTGTGTCCGGAGACATCTGGCAGTGAACGCCGTGAATCACTGTATAAAAAAGAAAATCATTTTTGTTCCTGCTGTTTTCAGGATGAAAGCGATCCAGATATGTCCGCAAATGAGCCACCGTTTTTTCCATCAGGGGAACTGTACGGGTTTTACTTCCTTTACCTGTCAGATAGACATAAGGACTTTTACCCTCAAGAACAAGATCCTTAAGCTTGAGATCAAGCATTTCCTGACATCTGGCAGCCGTATCATACATCAGTATCATGAAACAACTATTGCGGACACCGGTTCGGGTACTTCTGTCAGGCTGCTCAAGTAGTGCTTTTAACGCATTGTCCGAAAAGAATTCGACAACCCTGGACTCACATTTCCTGACAGGAACCTTTCCTATGTCAGCCTGAACGTATATGTTGGCAGGATCTGAAATGGCAGCATACCTGACAAAAGATCGTATCGCCATAAGACGCTGATTACATGTGGTATCTGAGCAGTTTCTTTCTGTCTGGAGCCACTCCATATAACCAGAAACATTATCTTTGCTCAGCAGTTGGAACGAGAGAGAATGAAGAGGTATGTTTTTGCGTTCGTGAAGATACTCAAAAAATAAGTTTAGTGCAATGCGATAAGAGCGCACCGTATTCTCGCTGAAGCGACGCTGCTTTGGCAAATATACAGTCAGGAAATCCCGCACCGTTTTTAAGAATTCAATGTCCTGATATTTCATTCAATCCACCTCCGGAAAAAGGGACGAAAACTGGTTCCAATCGAGTCCCGCTAAGGTTGGAAAGATTTCCGGTACAAGGTGGATATAGTACGCTGTCTGGGACAAATGAGCATGCCCCATATACGTGCTGAGGAAAGGAAGGCAGGCATCAAGATCTCTGCCTTCCTTCATCCACTGATAGAGCTTTTTCGTTGCAAAAGTATGTCTGAAATCATAAATTCGCGGAGTATTCCCATTCATCGTTGCAGAGAGGCCTGTCCGCATCCAGTAGCGCCTGAAATTCGCTTCAATAGAGGTTGACTGGTAGCAGGTTCTTGCGCCGGAAGGGAAAAAGTATTCATTTTCGGGGGCTTTCTTTTCGATTACCTTTGAATACTTTTTGCAGAGCGTTAGCATTTCCGGTGAAAGAGGGACATATCTGTCTTTATGCTGCTTTGATTCTGGAATGAACAGCACACCTTCTTCCAGGTCTATATCACAGCGTTTTACCAGTCGCCCCTCCTGGGGACGGAGCCCACAGGAGTAAATCAGCCGAAACAATACAGGCATGACATACTGTTCAAAACTGTTGGGATGGATATGATTGTCTATGACGTCCATTTCATGGAAAATCATGGATAACTCGTCATCTGTAAATATATGCGGCATATATCGTGCAGACGACTGTTTCACAAACTCGTTAGGAATGATATATGCTTCTATGCCTTTCCTCTGCATATATTTCCCGAGTTCACGCACTGGAGCCATTCTTTTTGCTGTGGATACAGACTTCTTTTCGCCGGGAAGGCGTGTTGTCCACTCCAACCCCATGGCCTTGGTTATGGTGATTTCATCAGGATATTTTTCGAGGCAAAAATCATCAAATAGTTTCAGGACACGTTCGCCATAACCAAATGAATAGCCAAGGGCCTTCTTTTGACTTACAAGACCATCAATAAAGCTGGCAAGGTTACTGGAATAGACACTCATAAATACACCGCCTTCCTGCATTCAATACCAGTTAAAGGAAGGGCGCAGTCCCGTAAATGTTCCATATCGATGGACATATACTGTTTGGTTGAATTACGGCTGCCATGGCCCAACACCTCGCTGATTGTATCCAAAGGGACCTCATTAACAAGCATCTCCCGTCCAAGGGATCGCCGGAAACTGTGAAAACCTTTACGCTCAGATTTGTTCCACGTCACGCCACTCATAGCTGCATATTTTTGGACCATGCGGCTTCCGATACAGGATCCAACCTTCAGGTTTTTAAAGGGAGCAACTGCTCTTAAAAACACGAACTCAGAATCCGATTGAGGCCGCGCATTCAAGATATAGTCGGCTATCGCGTCTCCGGTTTCCTGGTCGAGGGGAAGGATAAGCTGGCGCTTTGTTTTATGCTGTGTAATACGAATCTCTGCCTCTCTCCAGTAGATATTATTAAGTTTGAGGTTAAGCACATCTATCTGACGAAGGCCCGTATGAACAGCGAGTGTTATCATTGCATAGTTGCGTTTGCCTAAAGCCGTATCTTTATCAATAGCCTTCAGGATGCTCTGAATTTCATCATTATTAAATCCTTGCTTTACCCTCTGCTTAGTCGCGGGTCTAACATTTAAGACGACGGAAAGATCTGTTTCCATTAAGCCTGTTTCAACGCAAAACTTAAGAAAGCATCTTAAAACACAAAGCGGTTCACTTAAACCGGCAGTCCATTTACTCTGCAATACGAGCAGGTAGGCTTCAACGGTATTTTTTTCTATCCTTGAAAAGGCCTTTACATCAGCACTTTCAAGATATAACAAAAAGTTCCGGACAACAGATTTTTCAAATCTGATAGTCAGCTCTGAACAGCCATTGGCCTTTCTCTGAAAAAGGAATTCACTCATGCCTGCCAAGAATAGACCGCACGGTTCCTGAACACAGCGGGAGCGCTCATTTACGTACTGAACGCTCCCTGTTGAAACGTACATTTGCATCAGATCATGGGTCCTTCTTATCATTCGGAAACGTCGTTCTGACAACATACCGGCGGCTGCAAGACTTTCGGCTTCCGAAACCAGAAGCCGAGCTGCCTGTTCAGAGTATTTGCCATTAGAAAAATGATTCTGAAAGAAGTCAAGTCCGTATCTGTGATAATTGTACAAGGTATCATCAGAATAACCTTGCATGTTTAAGAATGCTTCAACAGCACGGATAACGTCTTCCATGGGAAGGTTAGTATACATATCGTTCTCCTTAAAACTGATAGTCGGATCTGGGCCCGCCGGCTACCAGTTTATCAGAGGGCGATTTATTATCCCGAAGTTTTGGTGAAAAAGAAGGAGGAAACACAATGATTCATAAGGAAATTGATTTTAATATCGGAATAACTAATTCTTCGGTATTAATTCCGTTATCCCGATATCGGAATAACGGCATTATCAATAACGGCAAGGCAGACCGGATCAGGGAAACTGAGGAGAAGCGGCCTTCCGTGCTGGAACAGCTGAAGGCGGAGCCGCCGCAGATCGACCATCCGGAGAGACCCCGCAGGCCGGAAGAAAGGAATATCGTATGAAGCTGACAAAGGATGAAGAGATGCTCGTCCTGCTTTACGGGGACGGCACCAGGGAAGGACTTCAGAAAGCGCTTATGGAAATGCAGAAGACCCTGCAGGCAGATGAAACAGAGCTGAGAGAAATGACAGAGCAGCTTCTTGAGAAGCTTCGGCATATGTCTGACAGGTATTTTAAGAAGCTGACGGAAGGATAACGGAGGAGATTCATGGCAAATAAAATGCAGTTCTACGCGCAGATGGCGGAGGACGCGGCAAGACAGATCACAGGGAGCCGGGAGCAGTGGACAGCGTTTTTACGGACTGCAGCCCGGCTTTATAAATACCCCTATCACGAACAGCTGATGATCTTTGCCCAGCGTCCGGATGCGACAGCCTGCGCGGAATATGATCTTTGGAACGATACCATGCGAAGATACGTCCGGCGCGGATCGAAAGGGATCGCCCTGATCGATACCAGAGGTGACCGGCCAAGGCTGCGGTATGTCTTTGATGTATCGGATACCGGGGAGCGGAAAAACTCCCGCCCGGTGCAGCTGTGGGAGATGAAGGAGGAATACCGGGAGCCCATCATGCAGGCCCTGGAGCAGGCATTTGAAGTGAGTCGGGAGGGGCAGTCCCTGGAATCCATGATCTATGCGGCGGCGGAACGGCTTGCCGCAGATTACTGGGACAACTACAGCCGGCAGATCCTCGACATCGTTGAGGATAGTTACCTGGCAGGCTATGATGGATTTGAAACCGGAGTGGCATTCCGGAGGGCGGCGGCAACCAGCATTGCCTACTGCCTGTACAGCCGATGCACGGATGATCCGGACAGCTACTTCGAACACGAGGATTTCCTGGACATCTTTGATTTCAATACCCGGCAGGCAGCCAATACGCTGGGGACAGCAGTCAGCAGCCTGTCCGCACAGATCTTCCGGGAGATTGAAGTCACCACAAGAAACTATGAGCGCACGAAGGCGGCGCAGCAGGCACTGGAAGAAGAATACAAAAGAGAACCTGAAACAGTGCAGGCTGTGTCAGGGACGATAACAGAAGGGAGCGAAAGCCATGATGAAGGAAGTAACGTACACGCAGAAGGGGGATTATCTGATCCCGGACATTCAGATGGAGACGGCAGAAGCTCAGCCTCTCGGGAAATACGGGAGGATGCGGAGAGCCTTTCTGGAGGAGAACAATCCGATGCTGTTAAACGACCTGATTCTGTCGGAGAAGTTATTTCTGCATCTCTGGGAGATCCAGCGGACAGCCACCGCGCGGATAGATCAGCTGATGATGCAGCTTCTGCAGAAGGATCCGGCTCCGGACAAGAAGATCGATCCGATGGCCTGGACGCAGCATATGAACAGTCTGAAAGCACAGGCGGAGGAGATCGTGACAGCGGAACTTATCACCAGTTAAGCTTCACAGATCTGATTCCATCGGAAAAGGAACAGATTCAGAGAATTGATACAGCAGCTGAGATGGCGGAGAGCGAAAAGCCCTCCGCCTTTTCCATTTCTGATGATGAGGTAAACCGTGTACTGCAGAACGGTTCCGGTTTTGCCAATGGCAAGATGCGGATCCAGACCCTCTATGCCAGTGAACACGATCCAAAGAAACGGGCGGATTACCTGAAGGATGAGTACGGCCTGGGCGGCAGAAGCTGGACGTTTTCAGATGGCTCCCGGGGATTTGTCGATTACAGCGCCAGGGGAATGCTGATCCGGAACTATGAGCACGATGTGGAGCGCAGGCTCCGCTGGCCGGAAGTGGAAAAGATGCTCGACGCTTTGTTTCGGGACGGCAGATACCTGTCCGAACAGGAACAGGCTGAGTATGACCGCCTGCAGGAGGATTATGCAGGGTTTGGCGGCATTCCTCTGCCATCTCCGGCACATGCTTTTCCGTCGATAGAAGACCTCACACGGAAGCAGGAGGAAGAGGAGCTGGGAGCAGCCCAGAATGCCGGCCAGAATGACCAAATGGGTGTCACAGAGGAGAGTACTCAGGAAGTGGATCTTTCTGGTACAGAGGCCGGGCAAACGCAGGAGGAAATTACCACAGAAACCCTTACGGAAGATCTTCCAGGCATCAATTTCCGCATCACCGATGATCATCTCGGGGAAGGCGGTCCAAAGGAGAAGTTTGCCCGGAACATCGAAGCTATTGAGACGCTTTTCATACTGGAAGCGGAAAACCGCAACGCTACACCGGAAGAGCAGGAGATCCTTTCCCGGTATGTCGGCTGGGGCGGCCTTGCGGATGCCTTTGATCCCAATAAGGACAACTGGGCAAAAGAGTATGCACAGCTGAAGGCCCTGCTTCCGGAGCAGGAGTATGAAATGGCGCGGGCCTCTACCCTGAATGCTCACTATACCAGCCCGACAGTCATCCGGGCTATCTATGATGCCCTTGGACAGATGGGCTTCAAATCCGGAAATATTCTGGAGCCTGCCATGGGCATCGGCAATTTCTTCGGGATGCTGCCGGAGTCGATGCAGGACAGCCGCCTGTACGGCGTGGAACTCGATTCCATTACGGGCAGGATCGCGCAGAAGCTCTATCCGGAAGCCGAGATCACGGTGGCAGGTTTTGAGACGACCGACCGCAGGGATTTTTACGATCTTGCTGTAGGCAATGTTCCTTTCGGAAATTACAGAGTCAGCGACAAGCCCTATGACCGGCTGGGCTTTTCCATTCATAACTACTTCTTTGCCAAGGCGCTGGATCAGGTACGCCCTGGCGGCATTGTGGCCTTTGTGACCAGCCGCTACACCATGGACCAGCAGTCGCCGGAGGTAAGAAAGTACCTTGCGCAGAGAGCGGAGCTTCTGGGGGCCATCCGTCTGCCGAACAATGCTTTCCGTGCCAATGCCGGGACAGATGTCGTGTCGGATATCATCTTCCTGCAAAAGCGGGATCACCCGATCGACATTGAACCGGACTGGGTACACCTCGGACAAACGCCGGAAGGACTGATACTGAACAGCTATTTCATCGATCACCCGGAGATGGTTCTGGGGCAGCTTACGACAGAGAGCACTCAGTACGGAAAAGAGGAATGCACGGTGCTCCCTGTTTCCGGAGTGGAGCTCTCCGAACAGCTGAAAGAGGCAGTTTCCCATATCCGGGGCAGCTACACGCCGCAGGCGATTACGGAGCAGGACTTCGGAGACGTGCCGGATTCGATTCCGGCGGATCCGAATGTGAAAAACTTCTCCTATACGGTGGTCTCCGGAGAAGTCTTCTTCCGGGAGAACTCCGTTATGCGGCCGGTTGACCTGAACGAAAAGATGAAAGGCCGGATCAAGGGACTGGTCGCCCTTCGGCAGATCGTGAATGAACTGATCGACTATCAGATGAATGACTATCCGGAGGAGGATATCGCGGCAAAACAGCGGGAACTGAACACAGCTTACGACGCTTTCACGGCGGAGTATGGGATCATCAATAACCGTGCCAATGCCCAGGCATTTGCCGAGGACTCTTCCTATTACCTGCTCTGCTCACTGGAGAATATCAATGAAGACGGCGAGCTGGAGAGCAAGGCGGATATGTTCACGAAACGAACCATACGTCCGGAGCGGAAGGTCACCAGTGTGGACACGCCCAGTGAAGCCCTTGCTATCTCCATCGGGGAGAAAGGCCGGGTGGATCTTCCCTATATGGCGGAGCTTCTTGGTACACCCGGAGAGTACCGTGAGATCATTGCGGAGCTGCAGGGAGTCATTTTCAAAGATCCAATGGCAGAAGTGGAGATCGGCAAAGGCTGGCAGACAGCGGATGAATATCTGTCCGGTGAAGTCCGGCACAAGCTGAAGCTGGCGAGGATTGCTGCGGAGAGTGATCCCTTCTTCCGGATCAATGTCACAGCGCTGGAGCAGGCCCAGCCCAAAGACCTGGATGCCTCGGAGATCGATGTGCGGCTGGGGGCAACCTGGCTGGACACGGATATCATCCAGCAGTTCATGCAGGAGACCTTTGAAATGCCCTATTATCTGCGGAGATCCATCGAGGTGAAATATTCCCCTTATACCGCAGAGTGGCGGATCAACGGCAAGACCAATCCCAGCTACAATGATGTGGCTGCTTACGTGACCTACGGCACCGACCGGGCCAATGCCTATAAGATCCTGGAGGAAACGCTGAACCTGAAGGATATCCGGATCTACGATACGGTAGAGGATGCGGAAGGAAAGAAGCGCCGTGTCCTGAACAAGAAGGAAACGACTCTTGCCCAGCAGAAGCAGCAGGCCATCAAGGATGCCTTCCGGGACTGGGTTTGGAAGGATCCGCAGCGCCGGGAACAGCTGGTGCAGAAATACAATGAGCTTTTCAATTCCACCCGTCCCCGGGAGTATGATGGGTCCCATATCCATTTCGTGGGAATGAACCCGGATATCAAACTGCGGGAGCATCAGCTGGGCGCGATCGCGCATGTACTTTATGGCGGGAATACCCTGTTGGCTCATGAGGTCGGCGCAGGCAAAACCTTTGAGATGGCGGCCTCTGCCATGGAGAGCAAACGTCTGGGTTTATCACAGAAAGCGCTCTTTGTGGTGCCGAACCATCTGACACTCCAGTGGGCGAATGAATTCCTGCGGCTCTATCCCAGTGCCAAGCTGTTGGTGGCCAGCAAGCGTGATTTCGAGACCAAAAACCGGAAGAAGTTCTGCGCCCGGATCGCCACCGGCGATTATGACGCCGTGATCATCGGACACTCGCAGTTTGAGAAGATTCCGATTTCCGCACAGCGGCAGGAACGGCTTCTCCGGGAACAGATCGATGAGATCACGGAAGCTATCAGTGAGCTGAAATACAGTCACGGGGAGAACTTTTCCATCAAGCAGATGGAGAAAACAAGGAAGTCCCTGCAGACCAGGCTCGACAAGCTCCTGAATGAGGGAAAGAAGGATGATGTGATCACCTTTGAGCAGCTGGGCGTAGACCGGCTGTATGTGGACGAGAGCCATGCCTTCAAAAACCTGTTTCTTTACACGAAGATGCGGAACGTGGCAGGCCTGTCCACCTCGGAGGCACAGAAGTCCTCGGATATGTTTATGAAATGCCGGTACATGGATGAGATCACCGGCGGCAGGGGTGTCGTGTTCGCTACCGGCACACCGGTCAGCAATTCCATGACGGAGCTTTACACGGTCATGCGCTATTTACAGTACGGGACGCTGCAGCAGAAAGGGCTATCGCACTTTGACTGCTGGGCTTCCACCTTCGGAGAAACCACCACGGCCATTGAACTGGCCCCGGAAGGAACCGGCTACCGTGCCAGGACACGATTCGCCAAGTTCTTTAATCTGCCGGAGCTCATGTCCATGTTCAAGGAAGTGGCGGATATCAAGACCAGCGATCAGCTGGATCTGCCGGTTCCTGATGCAAAGTTTGAAACGGTGGTGGTGCAGCCTTCTGAGATTCAGAAGGACATGGTGGCTTCGCTTTCCGAGAGAGCGGCCAGGGTGCACAGCGGCAGCGTGGATCCGTCCGTGGACAACATGCTGAAGATCACTTCCGACGGCAGGAAGATCGGCCTCGACCAGAGACTCATGAACCCGCTTCTCCCGGATGATTCGGGCAGCAAGCTCAACGCCTGTGTGAACAATGTGCTCAAGATCTGGGAAGACGGAAAAGACCGGAAGCTGACACAGCTGGTGTTCTGCGACCTTTCCACGCCGAAGAATGACGGAACTTTCAATGTCTACGATGATATCAAGACAAAACTGATGGCATCCGGTGTCCCGGAAGCAGAAATCGCATTTATCCATGATGCCGACACAGAGGCAAAGAAGAAAGAGCTGTTTGTCAAGGTCCGCACCGGGCAGGTGCGCGTGCTTCTTGGCAGCACTCAGAAGATGGGAGCCGGTACGAATGTGCAGGACCGCCTGATCGCTGTCCACCATCTGGATGTGGGATGGCGTCCTGCAGATATGACCCAGAGGAACGGACGCATCATCCGGCAGGGAAATCAGAATCCGGAAGTCAAAGTATTTCAATATGTGACGGAGGGAACCTTCGACGCTTACCTCTATCAGACACTGGAGAATAAGCAGAAATTCATCAGCCAGATCATGACCAGCAAATCGCCGGTACGTTCCTGTGACGATGTGGATGAGCAGGCCCTTTCCTACGCGGAGATCAAAGCACTGTGCGCTGGCAATCCGCTGATCCGGGAAAAGATGGATCTGGATGTGGACGTGGCAAGACTGAAAGTGCTGAAAGCAGACCACCAGAGCAAGCAGTACCGGCTGGAGGATAAGCTGCTGAAATATTTCCCAGCAGAGATCGAACGGAACAAGGGGTATATCGCAGGGTTCCAGAGGGATCTGAAAACCGTGGAAGCACATCCACTGCCAAAAGAGGATTTTGTCGGGATGGAAGTGAAGGGCAGGAAATTTACGGACAAAGAAGCGGCAGGAGAGGCAATCCTTGCCGCCTGCAAAGAATATAAAGGCAGTGATGCAGCTGTTCCCATCGGCAGCTACCGGGGCTTTACCATGGAACTCACCTATGACAGCTTCCGGAAGGATTTCGAAATCATCCTGAAGGGCAGTATGAGTCACCGGACCACCCTGGGGACGGATGCCAGGGGAAATATCACTCGCCTGGATAACTGCCTTGCGGCCATGCCGGACCGGATGCAGAAAGTGCAGGATACACTGGACAATCTGTATCAGCAGCAGGCGGCGGCAAAGGAAGAATCCGGAAAGCCCTTCCCGCAGGAAGAGGAGCTCAGGGAAAAGAGCGCCAGACTCGCAGAGCTGGATGCAGCCCTGAATATGGATGAGCGGGATGTGCCGGTTGCCGGAGAAGATCTTTCTGATGTAGCGGAAGTCGCAGAGACCAAAGCAGTCTACGGGAAGCCCTCGGTGCTGGCGCAGCTGAAAGAGAAGATGGAGCAGGCCGCCGGAGAGCCTCATCATAACAGGCCCAGAGAGGCGGTGGCTCTGTGATGGAGAAAAGAGATGAGATCCTGATCCTCCGGGTATCCCCCTCCGACAAGGAACGGATCCGGATGAAGATGGAGGAACTTGGCATTTCGAACATGAGCGCCTATATCCGCAAGATGGCACTGGACGGGTACTGCGTGAACCTGGATCTTACCGATGTGAAGGAACTGGTACACCTGCTCCGCCAGTGCAGCAATAACCTGAACCAGTATGTGAAGAAAGCGCATCAGACCGGGAGCATCTATGAAGAAGATGTCCGGGACCTGAAAGAGAGATTTGATGAGTTCTGGAGAATCGGGAAAGAGCTGTTGACAAAGCTCTCCACGATCTGGTGACCGGCGGCGACATCGTTGCCGGTTTCACCATGTAAGACTACAATGAAGCCAGAAGGAGGAAACGGCGATGAGAGTGATACGGAAATTTGCAAAAATCATGATACTTCCCCTGATGCTGCTGATCGGCATCCTACACTTTGTACTGAATACGGCAACGAAGCTTTCCAGCTATCTGATCGGGCCGCTGATGCTCCTGATCTTCGGATGCGGCGTATACACGGTTGTGAAACAGCTGTGGAGCCAGACCTTTCTCCTTGCACTGATGGAGGGAGCCTGCTTCCTGGTCCTGTTCGGCGCAAGCTTTGTGATCGTCACACTGGAAAGCTGGAATCGCCATCTGGCAGTGTTCCTGCACTCCTGAAAACTGTGAAGAGAAGCAAATGATATACCGGCGGTTCTGTGGAGATCTTTTCTGCAGGGCTGCCGGCCTTTTTTGTAAAAAAGGGAAGGCGGTGAGAGGATGGCGGCGACCAGGCTGATCGCAATGCATGTGAATAAAGGGAAGACGCTGGCGCAGTGTCTGGAGGCCAGGACGGATTACGCGCAGAACCCGGAAAAGACGGAAAAAGGAAATCTGGTCACTGCCTATGAATGCGATCCCATGACCTGTGACGAAGAGTTCCTGCTTTCCAAACGGCAGTACCGGCAGTTTACAGGACGTGATCAGAGGGGGGATGTGATCGCCTATCAGATCCGGCAGTCCTTCAAACCCGGAGAGATCACTGCCGAGGAAGCAAACCGTGTCGGCTATGAGCTGGCCCTGGCATTTACCAAAGGCAGACACGCCTTCATCGTTGCCACGCATACCGACCGGGCCCATATTCATAATCATATCATTTTCAATTCCACTTCCCTGGACTGCAGGAGGAAGTTCCGGGATTTCCATCGTTCCAATATGGCCCTGCAGAAGGTCAGCGACCGGATCTGCCTGGAGCACGGATTGTCCGTCATTGAACCGAAGCCGTACCATGAGCGGGTGAAGCGGACAGATTATCCGAAGCAGCCAAAACTGCGAGATCATATCTGCGACGAGATCGACAGGATCCTCTCCGGAAAGCCGAAGGACTTTGAAGATTTCCTCCATCGGCTGGAGCTGGCGGGGTATGAGATCAAGCGGGGAAAACAGATTTCGGTAAAGGGAGCCGGACAGAAACGGTTCATCCGGCTGCGGTCTCTGGGAGAAGGGTATACGGAAAACGATATTCGTGACCGGATTGCCGGGAGGGTGATCCATACCAGAAGCCGGAGCAGTCAGGCTCATGAGAAGCCCCGCTTCAATCTGCTGATCGACATCCAGCAGCGGATGCAGCAGGGGAAGGGAGCCGGTTATGAACGCTGGGCGAAGGTTTATAACCTGAAGCAGATGTCGGAGACCTTCCTGTTTATGCGGGAGAAGCACATCGAGAGTTTTGAAGATCTGTATGAGAAGACCGATGCGGCTGTTGTTCGTTTCAATGACTTAAGCAGCAGGATCAAAGCAGCGGAATCGCAGATGGCCGCGAACCTGGCCCTGCAGAAACACATCCAGAACTATGCAAAGACCAGGGATGTTTACGAAGCTTACCGGAAGTCCGGCTACAGCAAAAAGTTCTTTGAAGAGCATCGGGCAGAGATCACGCTTCACAAGGCAGCGAAGGAAGCTTTCAATGCAGCCGGGGGAACCAAGCTGCCAACAATCAAAGAGCTCCGGCAGGAATACGCGCAGCTGATCGTTCAGAAAAAGGAAGCCTACAAAGGCTACCGGGAAGCAAAACGGGAAATGCAGGAGCTGCTGAAGGCCAGACAGAACGTGGAGCAGTTCTACGGAGATGACCTGAAGAAAGAACGGGAAGCTGCCAGACAGCAGAGGAAAGAATTGTAACAGTAGTGATGAGAAGGGCAGGGCAGAAATGGATGGATTCCGGATCTGCCTTGCCCTGCTTTTTTATTATATGTGATTGTGATCAGCGGAGTGAAACGACGCTCAGCCTGACAACGAAGTTGGCAATCATACGGGGATTGGGGATGTCCCCAACAAGCCGGTTTCGCAAATCTGGCCGGAGGCCTGGTTTGACGGAACGGAGCATCTGTATATACAGATGCCCAGCTTGCCAGTTTGTGAAACACCATATGAGCCTACACATTTCGATAAATCATTCTTCTCGAAGCATAAATTCACATGGCCGCATCCAAAAAGTGATGCGAACGCACTAAAAATAGTGGAAAACAGAGCTGCCTTATGCTATAATGCATCTTGGATTATGCTGCACTCACTGAGACTCAGAAGATGAGGTATAGATTATGGCTGTTTCCTACAAAAGATTATTCAAGATGCTTATCGACAAAGATATTAAAAAGATGGACTTTTGCGAAATGACCGGAATCAGTTACTCGACGTTCCGGAAACTGACACATGGGGAAAATGTGCAGGTTGGAATACTGGAAACGATATGCCTCAAGATGGATTGTCAGCTGAGCGATATTGCGGAAATTCTTCCTGACCCCGAACCAAGTCCTGAAAACGGGACAGATGAACGTGTATAGTAGCGTTGGGATACTGGAAATATTCATAAAGGCAGGGATAGGACATTATGATTGAGTATGCTCCGGGTATGAGAACCATCATTCGAGACGAAGAATGGATGGTTAAGAAGATTGAGACAAACAGCCTTGGCAATAAGGCTTTATATTGCGTAGGAATTTCTCCGCTTGTAAAGGATAAAGAAGCGATCTTTCTGACGGATCTGGAAGAGATTCAGATTGTAAATCCTGCAGAGGTTAAGTTGGTGCCGGATCATTCTGCGCGGTTCAGAAGATCACTCTTGTATCTTGAAAGTCAGTGGCGGCAGAAGATTCCTACGGATACCAATATCCATATCGGCTATAAGGCGGCAATGGATCCGATGCCGTATCAGCTGGATCCCGCAAAACTGTCGCTGCAGCGGCCGCGTCAGAGAATCCTGATCGCGGATACAGTAGGCCTCGGTAAAACACTGGAGGCCGGCATTTTGATGTCGGAGCTGATTGCCAGGGGAAAGGGAAAGAGAATTCTGGTTGTCACGGTAAAGAGCATGATGACACAGTTCCAGAAGGAAATGTGGAACCGTTTTACGATTCCGCTTGTCCGCCTGGATTCTAATCGTATCCAGAAGATTCGTGCAAGCCTTCCGTCCAATTACAATCCGTTCTTTTATTACGATAAGACCATCGTCTCAATAGATACTTTGAAAAGAGATGTAGAATACCGGACGCATCTGGAGAACGCATACTGGGACATTATAGTAATCGATGAGGCGCAGAATGTGGCGGACCGTGGAGATCACCAGGCACAGCGTTCCCGTCTTGCGAAGCTTTTGGCTGATCGGTCCGATACGATGATTATGCTTTCTGCTACGCCGCACGACGGCCGGGCGAAGAGCTTTGCATCTCTGATGAACATGCTTGATCCGACAGCAATCGCTAATCCTGAGGAGTATACACCTGAGGATATTAAGGGACTTTGTATCCGTCGATTCAAGAAGGATGTAAAAGATCAGGTAAGCGGTGCGTTCCTGGAAAGAACTGTTCACCTGGAGCGCTGCCATGCTTCTGCAAGGGAAGAGTACGCCTATGAGATTTTCTCAGATATGGAACTGCAGATGGATGTCGGTCGTGAGCGTGGCAGCAGCCATCTGTTTAAGACAAGTCTGGAGAAATCCCTGTTCTCCAGCCCGGCTGCCTGCATTAAGAGCATCGATGCCAGACTTGCAAAACTGAACAAAAAGTATGGTTTTGGAGATATCAAGGATATCGGCAAACTGGAATCCCTGCGTGACGCTCTTCAGAGAATCAAGCCGCAGGACTTTTCCCGATATCAGAAGCTCCTTGAACTGCTGAGAAGTCCAGAATATGGATGGGACAGCAATGCGACAGACGATCGACTTGTGATCTTTACTGAGCGCATTGAAACCATGAAATATCTTGCGGAGCATCTTCGTGAGGATTTAACCATTCCTGCCAATGCGATTCAGGAGATTTCCGGCGGAATGAGTGATGCACAGCAGCAGGAGATCGTCGAAAACTTTGGCCGGACAGAATCCCCAATCCGCGTACTTGTTGCATCTGACGTGGCCTCGGAAGGCCTGAACCTCCATTACCTGAGCCACAGGATGATTCATTTTGATATCCCGTGGTCGCTTATGGTGTTCCAGCAGAGAAATGGCCGTATCGATCGCTACGGACAACAGAAGCGTCCTGACATTCGATACATGATGATTGAAAGTGACAATAAACGCATTAAGGGTGACATGCGTATTATTGAGATTCTGATTACGAAAGAGGAGCAGGCGTTGAAGAACATCGGAGACCCTGCACTCCTTCTTGGCAAGTTTACCATCGAGGATGAGGAACTTGTCGTTATCGAAGCTATCGAAAACGGCTCCGACGCGGGCGCTTTCGAGGAAATTTTGGATAATGGCGAAGAAGAATTTGATCCTTTCGAAGAACTGATGCGTGGGGCAGAAGAAGCTGAAGAGGAGAGAACCGAAAAGTCAAAAACTGTATCCGATGAAACATTGTTCACGGATATTGATTACCTATCACAGGCTTTATCTTATCTGAACCAGTCAGAAAGTCATCCGGTAGAGAGACTTGGCACGGTATCCGGTTTGGATATCAAGATTACGGAAGATATGAGAAGGCGTTTAAGAGCGCTTGTGCCGGAAGAGGCTCTTCCACAGGGGGAGACGCTGCGCCTGTCTGACGATACAAAGTTTGTCATGGATGAGATGCGTCGCAGTATGCAGAACAACATGGCTGACACTGCCTGGCCGAAAACACAGTACCTGTGGCAGCTGCATCCGATTTTTACATGGGTGAATGATAAGGCAGGACTATTATTCGACAGAGGCCAGGCTCCGATCGTGGGATTGACTGGTACACTTCCTGCAGGAGAAATGATTTTTGTGATTTCAGGCAGTATCCCGAATCAGAAATCAACACCACTGGTGGATGAATGGTTTGGCCTTGTATTCCGTGATGGTAAATACATAGAGACGATCGATATGCATGAGGTTATCCGCAGAACGGGTATCCGCAGCGGAAGTCTTTCCAATATCGATGCAATTACCGAAAACAAAATTGAAGAAGCAGAAGCGCTTCGAGAAGAGGCGGTAACGCATGCGCGTGAATTCCTTGGAAAGAAGTTTAAAGAATATCAGAAGCGCATGGAACCGCTTTTGGATGAAGAAGTGGAAAAGCTGATCACACTTCAGGATAAGCATAAGAAATATTATCAGCTGACTCTGTTTGAGCATGAGAGAAAGCTGGAAGAAAAAGAACGAAGTGTAGATGAGCTCTTCGAAGAGTTTATCAATTGGGTAACGGAGACTTTGACGATACAGGATAATCCCTATATCCGGATCATTACAGTTCTGACGGGGGTGGCATCATGAGTATGGATTTGACTGGCATTACCAACAAGAACGAATACTATACGAATCATTACTTTGCAACGGTATTCGAGGAGAATGCCGGAGAAACGATCAGCGCCTGGAATGCTGCATCCCGGGAGTCGGAAGAGGTTCGTACTCCCTGGTCGCTGCTTCGTCGTCATGCGGCACAGTTTTATGCGGCTCATGACCGTTATATTCGTTCCTCCCTTAGCATGCAGACCTTATATTCTATCAAGGATCTGGCGGATACTTACCTGAATTCTCTGGGTTATCCTGCAGCCGCACCGCTGAATGTTGCTGTTGATGACACCTTGTCTGTTCCGGTGTATCTGGAGATGAAAAAACAGAACGGAGCTCCGCTTCTTTGGGTTGTGCTGATGGCCTCTGCAGAGACGGATGCCGGCATCATGGAAAGCTTCTCCTTTGATGCATCTGGCCTTGATGAAACTTCATACGGCACGATATATAAGGGAACGCTTGGAACTATAGCTGGTGAGGACCTGGCAACCAAGATCCTGTTTGGACAGCAGGAGCCTCCGCGCTTTCTGATCCTGATAGGGATGAACCAGATTGCCCTGATAGACCGGAACAAATGGAATGAAAAGCGATATCTGCAGTTTGAACTGGAAGAAATCTTTTCACGCCTTGAAAATACAACGCTGCAGGCTATGTCTGTTCTTCTGCATAAGGAGTCTTTGTGCCCGGATGATGGAAAGATACTTCTGGATGAACTCGATGAACAGAGTCAGAGAAATGCTTCCGGCGTCTCACAGGATCTGAAGTATGCCCTGCGGGAGAGCATCGAGCTGCTTGGCAATGAAGTCCTTTATGATATGCGAACCAGGCTGGGCAGAGATCTGGAAGCAAATCCGGTAGATGCAGGGCAGTTGACGATTGAGTGCCTGCGATACATGTACCGTATGCTGTTCGTGCTGTTTATCGAAGCGCGGCCGGAATTGGGCTATGCCCCAATCAAGGCACAAAGCTATTATACCGGTTATTCTCTGGAGAGCCTTCGAGATATCGCAGACAATATCCGGGACGATATCAGTGAAGTCGGAAACGGCTATTATCTCCATGAGACCCTGGCGAAACTCTATGATCTGATCTACAACGGTTATCCTAAGACAGAGGAAGAGTTGGAGAAGGCAACAGGAGCGGACAGCTTGCATGATATGTTCTTGGTTGCGCCCCTGAAAGCACATATCTTTGATCCGGAATATACGAAGATGATCACGGAGGCAAAGCTGCGCAACAGCTGCATGCTTAGGATCATTGAACTGATGAGTCTTACCAAGTCCACCGGCAGAAGGAACAGCCGGCGTGGGCGTATTTCCTATGCAAATCTGGGAATTAACCAGATGGGTGCAGTGTACGAGGCACTGCTTTCCTATCGCGGATTCATCGCCGAGCATGATCTCTATGAAGTGAAGCGGGCCGGGGACAGTTTCAACGAGCTGGATGTCGGATATTTTGTCTCGGAAAGCGAATTGGATCAGTATACAGAGGACGAGCGTGTCCGCTATGAATCCGGAGAGAAAAAAGGCAAGCTCCGCATGTATGAGAAAGGCACCTTCATCTATCGTCTTGCCGGACGGGAACGTGAGAAATCCGCATCCTACTATACGCCGGAAGTGCTGACGAAATGCCTGGTGAAGTATGCCCTGAAGGAACTGCTGGATGGGAAAACAGCGGATCAGATTCTGAATCTGACAATCTGCGAGCCGGCTATGGGAAGTGCAGCCTTCCTAAATGAGGCCATCAATCAGCTGGCAGAAGCTTATATTTCGCGGAAAGAGCAGGAGACCGGCACCATCATCAGCTATGAGGATCGTTTTAACGAGCTTCAGAAGGTGAAAATGTACATCGCCGACCGTAATGTATACGGTATCGACCTTAACCCGGTTGCCGTGGAGCTGGCAGAGGTTTCCCTGTGGCTGAATACCATCTATGAGGGCGGTTTCGTTCCGTGGTTCGGAACACAGCTGGTAAACGGCAACTCTCTGATCGGTGCAAGACGGCAGGTGTATTCGGAAGCTTCCCTACAGACATCTTCCAAAGGCCTGCACTGGTACGAGAATGCTCCAGAACGGGTTCCGCTGGAGACAGAACGTAAGAAGCGCCGCGGCAATGCACAGATTTATCATTTCCTGTTGGGTGATCCCGGTATGTGCAGCTACTCTGATAAGGTGATTAAGCAGCTGGAGCCGGACAACATCAAGAAAATGAAAGACTGGAATAAGAAGTTCACAGCTCCGTATACGGACAGTGAGCTGGAATCATTGCGCCAGTTAAGTCTTACTGTGGATGAACTGTGGGAGAACCAGATCAAGCTGCGTCAAACAGTTGAAGAAGAAACCCAGGATGCCCTTGCCATCTTTGGCAAAGAAGACGCGGGTGAAGACTCTCATACCACGATTCGCCAAAAAGACCTGATTTATTCCAAACTGTACAAGTCAGAACATATGAAAAACGCCGGTCCGTATGCAAGGTTGAAGTTTGCTATGGACTATTGGTGCGCGCTCTGGTTCTGGCCGATCGATCAGGCCGAGCTACTTCCTACCAGAAGTGAATTCTTCAATGATCTGAATCTAATCCTGGTGGGCACATTCTCTACGAAAGGCAACAGCAATATGCTGCAGTATCAGCAGCTCAGCCTGTTCCCGACCGAGCAGGAGGAGATTGTCTCCAGAATTAATGAACTGTTTCCGGGGCAGAGTGAAGTGGATATCGATAACCTCTGTGCATTGTTCCCGCGCCTAGCATTGGTGAGACAGATTGCAGAGCAGAACCATTTTATGCACTGGGAGTTGGAGTTTGCTGACCTCTTTGCGGAGAAGGGAGGCTTTGACCTGGTAATCGGGAATCCGCCGTGGGTAAAAATGGAATGGGATGAAACAGGAGTACTATCTGACAAAAATCCAATTTTCGCTATAAAAAATATGAAAGCGACAGAAGTGTCTAGTCATCGAGTAGAAGCACTTAAAGAAGGTAATTTGCGTTTTTCATATTTTAATGAATATGAATCTATGGCAGGTCAACAAACCTTCTTAGGCGCTAAAGAGAATTACCCAGATATAGCGGGCGCAATAAACCTATTTAAATGTTTCTTGCCACAAGCATGGCAATATGGAACTGAAAATGGGATTAGTGCATTTGTGCACCCAGATGGAGTATTTGACGATCCAAAAGGCGCTGAACTAAGAGAAAAAATATATACCCGTTTGAGAAAACATTTCCAATTTGAAAATGAACTCAACTTATTTGAGGGAACGAACGATCATGGTCGAATGAGGTTCTCATTGAATATTTATGGTAACAAATTTACGTCAGGTTTTGATGCAATAGCTAATCTATTTGATCCGAAAACAATAGATGAGTGTTATGACAGTTCCATAAAGGGTTATGTTGAAGGAATTAAAGATAAGGATGGTAACTGGAGTGTTAATGGACATCCACAAAGGATTGTGCATGTCGGACGCAAAGAATTAGAGCTTTATGCCAATCTTTTTGATGGAAGCGATGAATGGAAACAAGCAAGGCTTCCATCAAGATTGTGTCAAGTATTTTGTGTAAACATATTTCCTGATCAGTGTTACAGCTGATCAATGGTTGATGAAACTCGGTCGCATTTATTCCACGGTGTTCTTGACATGAGCCTCCATCGCACATGATATT
>Ga0256406_1001781_pt1 | contig 33156 bp, 28 predicted proteins | sample RumenRJG_03DNA_FD_185986 | JGI IMG/M metagenome (GOLD analysis project Ga0256406, IMG submission 185986) | Bovine rumen microbial communities from Lethbridge, Alberta, Canada - RJG_03 | ecosystem: Host-associated > Mammals > Digestive system > Stomach > Rumen | place: Canada: Alberta | collected...
TTGGTCAATGCGTCGCAGCCTGCATTGGACTGTACCTGAACGTGCACTATAACACAGAGCTCCATTTTTCGTTAAAGCGCGTAATGCGTCCGGCCGGCGCGATCATCGCGGAGATTTACGCGATCGGCATTCCGTCGATTCTCATGATGGCAATCGGATCGGTGATGACGTACTGCATGGATCTCATCCTCATTGCATTTTCGAGTACGGCAACCGCGGTGTTCGGTGTGTACTTCAAGCTCCAGAGCTTTTTCTTCATGCCAATCTTCGGCCTGAACAACGGGCTGATTCCGATGCTTGCCTACAATTTCGGGGCGCGGAAGCGGAAGCGGATCGACGAGACCTTTGCGTTTGCGTTTAAGCTGGCGGTTGTCATCATGCTGATCGGTACGGCAGTGTTCGAGATTTTCCCGGAGAAGCTGCTTCAGATGTTTAACGCTTCAGATGACATGCTTCGCATCGGTGTGCCGGCGCTCCGAATCATCGCGATTCATTTCGTGATTGCGGCGGTTGATATCGTCATGGGCGGCGGTTTCCAGGCTTTCGCGATGAGCATTTACTCGTTCTTTATTTCTCTTGGGCGGCAGCTCGTCGTGTTGATTCCGGTCGCCTGGCTGCTTGCGAAGACCGGCAATGTGAACAACGTCTGGTGGTGCTTCCTCATCGCTGAGTTCGCATCGTTCCTGATGTCGACCACGTTCTTCCGGAAGCTCTACCGCGAGCGAATCAAGCCGCTGGCAGCGTAAATGAGATAGTGGATTTCACTCGCAAATGTGCTCAAAGAGCTTCTCGAGGCCCGAAAGCTTGGAAATTGATAAGAAAAATTGAATCTGCATCGAGCGTAAAGGCAAACGAAATTATAGATGAAAATTACGCGAAAATGGAATTCATTTTCATATTGACAAATAAATATGAAGCTGTTATAGTATGCTCTGCTGTTTGAAATTGAAATCGGTTTTCATTTTCAAACAGCAGAGTTCTTTTTATTAAATAATTTTTGAGAGACTTGAATATGGCTTGCTACAATACGCATAGATGCGTATGTATAGAAGCACATATTCTTTAACCTGGAGGTGAACGGGATGGCGGGTTCCCGTGGAAATTATAAATCGAAGCATTATGATGAGCTGGTTTCTTGGTTTCAGACGATACCGGGGCAGCATGTGACGGTGCAGGAAATTTACGCGCATTTTGTCGAACGTGGCACGAACATCGGGATGACGACGCTGTACCGGCTTCTTGACCGGCTGACGGAGGAAGGAACAGTCGCGAAGTATACGGTTGATCCGACATCGCCGGCCTGCTATGAGCTGGTTAAGAGCAAGACAGGAAATGCTGCGGGCGGTGCAGATGAGCAGCCGGCCTGCTACCATTGCAAGTGCGAGATCTGCGGCAAGCTCATCCATCTTCATTGCGAGGAAATCAAGGAGCTGCAGGCACATCTCTTCCGCGAGCATCATTTCCAGCTGAACCCGATGCGGACGGTGATGTATGGCATCTGCGAGGACTGCCTGAAGGCACAGACCGTAAAGAAGATTGTGCCTTAACACTTCAGTGTAAGCCACATGCGTGGCGGCACGAAGCATTGGAATCATCAGAATTTGGTAGAACCTAAGCCCAGGAGGGGCCTACGATATGGAGCTTTTCATTACATTTTTTGCCGGGATTTCTATCCTGTTCGGCGCGGCGTTTATTCGCCTTTCACATAATACGGAGAAAATCGAGCATCTGTCCATCGCGATGGCGCTTAGTGCGCTTCTGTCTCTTATGATTTTTGATCTGCTTCCGGATGTTGCAGAGTCAGCGGAGGGCATCGGCTGGGTCGTGAGCCTCATTTTCGTCGTGGGCGGTGTGGCGCTTCTCAAGTTCCTGGACCATCTGGTTCCGGATCATGACGATAATGAGAAAAACCATGACACGGAGAACGCGGTGCACATCGGACTCATCTCGGCGCTGGCGGTCATCCTTCATAACATCGTAGAAGGGATGACAGTGTACAGCGTTTCGCTGGCCGATCCACGGCAGGGCTTCATCTTTGCTGTAGGCATTGCACTTCACAACATCCCAATGGGTATGCTCATCGAGTCGACGATGGAGAAGGAGACGAAGACCGCACACACGCTGGTGCTCAGTTCCGTCACGCTGTCGACCCTGTTCGGCGGACTCCTCATGCGCTCGATCAGCGGCTATCTTTCCGAGACGGTCATCGGTATCCTCGTCTGCGTCGCGACCGGCATGATCATCTACATCGTATTTTTAGAACTCCTCCCGCATGTGCTGAAGACGAAGGAGACTGTGCTGAATCTCATCGGCGCCGCGATGGGCTTCCTGCTTGTTTTCGCGAGTAGCATGATTGGCTAATCGAGTGAGTTTATAAGCCAGTACATATAAGAAATCACATCGCAAAAGGCTGTCGCGGATCCTGCGGCAGCCTTTTTCAATACCTACATCATTTAGCGAACCGCCGGATTTGTTAATTTATGTGCGGCACAGAAAGTGCGGAGTTCATCACGCGGCGATGACCGGAACATCGTGCTTTTGTGTACGGTAGAAAGATGTGGATGAAGTCATCATGCAGCAATCACGGCGACGTCGTGCTTCGTATACGGCAGGAAGGTATGCAGGATATCATCCGTCGCGACCTTTAGATAGGTTGTCGTCGTGCCGTCGCTGCAGCCGTAATATTTTTCCTTCAGCACATCTTCATCGAACACGATGTGCACATTGCGGTCCGGATCGACGAGTGCGCTGAATACGGTTGCGGCGCCGATTTTCGTTTCCAGCATCGACTGCATGAGCTCGGCCGGCGCGAACGACACATGAGAAACACCAAGCGCCTTCGAAAAATCCTTTCCTCGAAACGGCTTATCCCCGCAGGTGATGAAAAGGAAGAAATCGCTCTTCTGGTGATTGCAGAGAAACAGCGTCTTTACCATCTTCATGTCAAGCTTTTCATCGATCGCCGTACAGTCCTCCAACGAGTGCCTTACCGTATCAAAATGCTTCCACTTTCGACATCGCTCACGAGAAACATCGGCTTGATATTAAAGAGCAGCAAGGACGCCTCCATCGCGACGAAGACCTTTCTTCTGTATCTAAAATTCAGGGATGATGGTGCAATTACAGATTCTTTAACCGGCATCTTGAAAGAGAATGATATTGAGGACTGCAAGGCAGTAGCATTGGATCACAGATTCAATAAAGGCATCTGAAGTAGCTAAAAGAAGCCGTAAATGCTAGAATGAAAAGAGATTAAAAGAAGAACACAGCTTGTGCATCAAGTATCGTGAGATAGACGAGCTATGTAAGGTGAGTTGTACAAAAATTCCGCTGGGAAAGTTGGAGGGCTTCAGGTTGAAAAAGAAAATTTCCACTTCCACATACTCATTTGAAGATTTACGTCAGAATAATTGTATTTATGTCGACAAGACAAAATATTTATATGAGATGATTATGGCGCCTAAGGGGCAGTTTTTCTGTGCTCGCCCTAGAAGATTTGGAAAAAGTCTGATGATCTCGACGTTGGAGACATTGTTCCAGGGGAAGCGGTCGCTCTTTAAAGATCTTTTTATTGAAAAAGGATTTGATATCGATGGCAAGCCGATCGACTATGATTGGGAACAATTTCCAGTGATTCATATCAATCTTGCTAAATGTGACAGTTCTTCTCCGGAAAAGCTTGAAGCATGGCTGAAATACACACTTCGAAAAATAGCAAAAAGTTATGACATTGAACCGGAAAGCGATTATGCATCGATCATGTTTGAAAGTTTGATCGATCAGCTGGTCGAGAAAACGGGTAAAAAGGTTGTTCTCTTACTTGATGAATATGATAAACCGCTAACAGACAATATAAGAAACGGCAAAATCGAAGCAATTCGTACTGAACTCGAAGGTTTTTATAGTGTAATTAAGGGAGAAGAAGAAAATCTTCGTTTCACATTCATTACAGGTATCACGAAATTCAGTCAGGTGTCAATCTTCAGCAAATTGAATAACCTGACGGATATCAGCCGTGATAAAAAATATGCGGAGATGTTCGGCTATACGGAAGATGAGCTGCTTCAGTATTTTGGTGAATATATTGAAGAGGCACTTGCTTCTGATGTAAAGGATACAGAAGGAATTTCACTTGATAGAAAAGGCCTTCTTGACAGACTCAAATCGCAATATGATGGTTTTTGCTTTTTCCCTGGAACAGAGACTCTGTATAATCCTGTATCTGTTGGAAAATTTTTTAATGAAGGATGTCTTTTTAAGAATTATTGGTATGATACCGCAACGCCTGCTTTCCTTGTTGAACTGGCAAGAGAAAAGCCGCTTTATCTTAGTGATTCCGCCAATTTGATTGTTTCAGAATCAGCTATTTCTGCATTTAATGTAGTAGATTTCCAGAAATCGTCCTTCAGCAAGATTCAACTGATGGTGCTTTTGCTTCAGACAGGATACCTTACGATCGATGCCTGGGAGCCCGGTCATGGGGCCAAGGATCTTTTTTACAGATTACGGTTCCCAAATGATGAAGTAGCACTTTCGTTTGATCGGCTTTTGGTCCGTGCCTACACTGGATTAGATGAAGGTGATTCCATGCAGTATGTGCAGCGGATCACAAGTGCAGCATTTTCAGGAAATACACCGCAGATGATAGAACTGCTGAAAACGTTCTTTGCCGGATTTTCCTATCAAATCGATCAGCCAGATGAAGGACATTATCAAACCATCGTGTATTGCATTTTTAAGCTGTGCGGTATGCATATTGATATGGAGCATGCGACTAATATTGGAAGGATTGATGCAGCTCTTCATACAGGAAAACATCTTTACATCATAGAGTTCAAGTTTCAAAAGACAGCTGGTTTGGCAATCGAACAGATCGAGGAAAAGAAATATGCAGAGAAGTTTATCCTTCCTGCGCGCGAAAAGGGATGTCGGATTCATCTGCTCGGAATCAATTTCTCTGTCGAGGACAGAAATATCATTGATGATTATGTGGAAAAGTTGATATAGAGAATCTCGGTGTGACGACCATCGATTGAGCTTCTGCAGGAGGAAACGAGCATGAAGGTTTTACTGGTAAATGGCAGCTCGCACCCGGATGGATGTACGAACAGGGCACTTCAGGAGATCGCGAAGTCACTGAAGGAGGAGGGCATTGATTCCGAAGTTTATTTCATCGGAAACAAGCCACTGACAGACTGTATCGCGTGTCATAAATGCACAGAGCTTGGTAAGTGCGTTTTCGATGACTGCGTCAATGAATTTGCGGAGAAGGCGAAGGAAGCGGACGGCTTCGTGTTCGGCTCGCCGGTGTACTATGCGCATCCGTCAGGACGGCTCATCAGCTTTATGGATCGTCTGTTCTATTCATCCGGCGAGAATCTCGCGTTTAAGCCGGCAGCAGCGATCTTCTCCGCGAGAAGAAACGGCCAGGTCTGCTCGATGGATGTCATCAACAAATACTTCTCCATCAACCAGATGCCAATCGTGAGCACCACCTATTGGAACCACGTTTTTGGTGCGAAGAAGGAAGATGTAGAAGAAGACGTAGAGGGTCTCAACACGATGTACAATCTTGGCAAGAACATGGCCTGGATGCTGAAGCTCATCGAACTCGGCAAGAAAAACGGCCTTCCGCACCCGGAGAACGTACATCTTTTCACGAACTTCGTGCGGTAATATCAAATAACACATCAAAGATCAAAACAATGGTGGATCGACACAATGGTCGATCCACCATTGTTATTTATTCATAATCAAATTTCCCGTCGTTTTTCTCTTCAAGCGCATGAATCATATGGAGAGTGAATTCATTATAGGGTGTTGGGATCCCGAGTGCCTGTCCCATGCGGACGACAGCACCCGAAAACATCTCAATTTCTGTATGTCGATGCGCATCGAGGTCCTGCAATGTAGAATATCTGGCACTCGCACGAACCTTTGAACCAAATGCTTGATTTTCCTTTGATTTCGAGAGGTCGATGCCCTTCGCTGCAGCAATCTCGATGACTTCTTCACGAAGCTTAAGACGAAGGAAATTAACATGTTCGCTATCCCGATAGGCCCCGACGCCGCAGCCGATCATCGCCTGCGGGAGATTGTTCCCGACATTAAGAAGGAACTTGCTCCACATTTCCACCATGATCTCCGGACTTTCCCGATAGTGAAGACCGGTGCCACTGAAAAGCTGGTCCAATGCCTCCATCCGCGCACGACCGCTGGTTGCTGTTCTTACTGCCATTTGTGGGCAACCGGTAGACGAATTCGATTCTGCCGTTTGACCGTAACCAGGCTCCCCATAAATGATGCCGATGGTCGTTTCCGGGTCAAAATGGACGCTATGTTCCTTCCGCTCGGACGCAACCTTAATGAGAGAATACACGATCTGCTCCTTCGGCACGACTTCGCTGATGATCTCTTCACTGTCGATTCCGTTCATGAGACTGATGATTGTAGTGTGGTCATCGGCAACCGTTCTGATATCCTGCAGTGCCGGACGCAATGCCCCATATTTTAGTGTCACGATCAGAAGATCTGCACCATGTGCCTCATCCGGTGTTAAGACCTCCGGCTTATAAATTCGATCATTGATCATCAAGCCCTCTTTAGCCAGCCTTTCTTTTCTTGTTCCATCTGCCACAACGTAAAGCGCAATATCCTTTTTCTCAGAAAGCCCCCAGATCACATAAGATCCGACCGCGCCGGCTCCTAAGACTGCCACTCTTTTAAATTCCATTTGTCGTTGCCTCCTTTTACGATCCACATCATCGTGATTTAGTGCAATATTCGCTTTGTGATAATCATGAAATGCGTCATGTTATTTGTCAAACTGGTAGATCAGCCAGTCGACGGCTTCCTTGAGCCACTTTGCAACATGCGGATCGGGAAGCCGTCGCTTCTCAGGCTGCGATACCTCCTCCGTCGCGAGACTAAGACCATGCACGCCCTTCGGATAGATATGATATTCGACCGGAATATGCTTTCTGATCATTTCAGAGACAAACAGCATGGAATTTTCAACCGGTACCGCGTCATCCGTCTCCGTCTGCCAGATAAAGCAGGGCGGTATTTCCGACTCTTTTTGTGACAGCGCCTTTTCTAGTGAAAGCCAGCGTTTTGCCCGCTCGTATTCTTCTTCACTGCCGAAATTTTTCACAGCATCTTCACGTCTTCCGATGAGCCGCCGAATGCTTCCTTCATGCGCATGTTCATAGGCTGTCACGACCGGATAGGCAGCGATGATGCCATCCGGACGGATCAGAGATGATGGATTGTCGAACCAATTCTTTCCATTCCAGTCCGGGCCATCGTAATGCACTCCTAGACTGAGCGCGAGGTGTGCGCCGGCAGAAAACCCCATGAGATACACCGGCTCGCCCGGATATCGTTTCCTCGTTTCTGCAACTGCCCAGCTAAGCTGCTTGAGCGGCCGAAGCTTAAGCACTGGTGTGGTCACATCATATCGGAAAACAAGACTCCGAAAGCCGTACGTCCGGAACGCATTTGCGACGGGTTCTGATTCCCGCGGACTTAGATGCTCATACCCGCCACCCGGGATCACAAGCACTGTTCCGGGATGAGTCCCGGTGTAAGCATTGAGATGATCATCCGAAAGTGTGGCATCGAAAATTCCGTGTATCGTCATAGGATAAAAACCTCCTGAGAAGGATGATAAACATTAAGATATCATATTTCTGATGGTTTGTGTGCGAGATAGTAATAAACAACAAAACCCTTCGTCTGTATCGATGATAAATTCAGTGAATTTACTGCTTGCAAAATGTACGAAATCGGACGATAATACCACATGCTGAAAATATACGAAATCGGACAAAAGAGAGGCAAGGCTATGAATCGCACGGAAAACAGAAAAGACCTGATGCGGCGTTATGCGCATTTGAATGGTGAAATTAACGGTATCTATCATGACATTTCTGCGGCTGCCGGTATTTCGGACAGCGTTTCCTATATTTTGTACACGCTTTATGTCGAGGATCGGGATCTGACACTTTCGGAGCTTTGTGATCTCACAGGAACGGCGAAGCAGACACTTCATTCCGCGCTCACGAAGCTGGAAAAAGATGGAGTGATTACGATTATCCCGAAGGATAAGAAATCGAAGCTGATCTCATTGACAGGACCAGGGCGAGAATTTACGGAGAAAACCGCAAAGAAGGTTTCCGACGCGGAAAATGCGGTACTCGGCAGCTGGAGTGAGAAGGACGTGAAAACCTATATAGAACTTACGACACGCTTCCGTGACGGCCTTGAGGAACAGAAGAAGAGCATTATTTCTGAATTGAAATCGACATGATTTTTAAAACAGGAGAAAACATGATACAAGAACAGATTCTGGAAAATGAGAATAATACAAATGTCACAAGGGGTACGGAGGCAGTCGTCGCCGAGGTGGCTGCGCTGATCGTTTCCGCAGTCTTTCTCCTCCGGAACCGCACCCGCTACGGGTATTGACCACATTTATCTCATGATTTGAATGTTGTGACACTGGGTGACACCGGTGGCTGATGGAATAAGGCGATCACTACATCTATCTGCCATGTTCCTAAACCCATAACATTTAACGGGCAAAATATGCGCAGAGGACGAAGAAAATCACGATGACGACAGCGAGTAGAAAAATATGTCGGTCAAACCAGAGGCGGAGATCTCGAAGCTTATTCTCGACCGAGACACTTCGCTCTTCAAAACGAAAATATATATCATCGTGAAGCCGGGCCTTGATCTCGTCGTCAGGCTGAATCAACTCAATTAAAGATCCATGGCCTCCTGTCTCTTCCGTTGTGAATCCACGCACATGGCTGAGATAGTAGGCTTCTTTTTCTGCACGCGGTTTCTTAAGCAATGAATACAGCTCGTTGCTGACCGGAAAGGTGACACTGGATGCCACAGCTTCCTTCGATTTAATCCGACGCATCCCACGATAAAAGTAGTCATCGGTGGTTTTCTTTGCAAAGGATAAAAGTGATGATATAATATCAAAATTTGTTTCATCTTCTGCTGCCGGTTCTGCCCCGAAATAGAGAAACGTCTGCATCGTGATTTCCTCGGCGGCTGTACCATTCCCTGCCACCAGGAAAGCGTATTGATAGACATTTATAAAATATTTGTCGAATATTGTATCAAAATCGTCGCGAATATGCATAAATTCACACCTTTTTCACACAGATATATCTAATTATTTTAATACATATCATAAATTGCTTCTTGCCAAGGGTATCCCTAATTTGTATAATTTTATCATAGTTTTATCTATTGCGGGATGCAACCAGTAGAAGGAATAAGGCATTCAGCTGCCTTCGATGGTTCTTTGTTTCACACATCGCTTTCACTAGTTTTACAACTTAACAGAAGACCAAAGAAGGTTTGAAGGAGACTCCATATTATTAAACCAGGGAGACTCTTTGAAGCTTACTTTCTTTTACGTCTGCATCAGCAAATCAAGGAACCTGTAAACTTTTTATACACGGGGAGGAGAACAAATGAAAAAACGAGCATTGTCACTTGCAATGGCTGCGATCATGACACTGTCACTGGCAGCCTGCGGTGGTTCATCCACGTCGACGACGACAGCTGCAGCGGCTGCGGAGACTACGGCAGCAGGCGGATCTGGCGAAACACAGCCGGCTGAGACGGTTTCAACAGACGCAGGAGAGAAGGATAATGTCGCCACAACCGGCACAGACCTTGCAGCACTTGCAAGATCCGAAACGACGAATCCGAATGCAGGACAGGGCCTGTATCCTGGTACCGCAAAGAAGGGATCGATTACGGCGGAAGTTACGACGATGACCCAGATGAACACGATCCTCATGACCTATAACAATGAGTTCTCGATTGCACGTCACGGCTGGGATTGCCTCGTCAAGCTGAACGCAAAGAATGAGATCGTGCCGGCAGCCGCCGAATCCTGGGAGAAGTCGGATGATGGTATGAAGTGGACCTTCCACCTTCGTAAGGGCGCAAAGTGGGTCGATTCCACCGGCAAGGAAATCGGCGAAGTTAAGGCCAGTGATTTCGTTTTTGCCTGGTCCGAGCTTCTGAATCCGGACAATGCCGCCGAATATTATGCTTTTGCAACCATCTTCAAGAACGCACAGAAGTACTATGATTACAAGTCCGGTGCGTCTACAGAAGAAGTAAAGCTCGAGGATGTCGGCATGAAGGCCGTCGATGATTATACCCTCGAGATCGAGCTTGAGAATTACCTTCCGTACCTCCTTCAGTATCTGAAGTTTGAGGTTATGTCTCCGATCTGCCAGTCCTTCTACGAGCAGGTAGGCGCTGACAAGTACGGCACAAGCCCGGAGAACCTTGCGTTCAATGGTCCTTTCTATATGACCGAGTGGGTAACCGAGAACCGCGTCACCATGGCGAAGAACCCGACCTGGTGGGATGCAGATAATGTAGAGGTTGAGGAGCTTAACTTCGTGAAGTATTCCGATACCAACACCAAGTATAACGCATTCCTTGGCGGTGAACTCGATATGATGGATGTTACCGGTGAGCAGAGAGCAACCTTCGAAAGCGAAGGCTACAAGGTAACAAGCTACATCGGCGGCTACAGCTACTTCGCTTGGGTGAACAATACAGATGCTTCTGATTTCCGTTCGGCAAATCTTCGCCATGCGGTATCCGAGGCACTCGACAGACAGCAGCTTATCGACACCGTATTTAAGAATGAAAACGAGGTTCCGAAGTGCCTGACACTCGGTATCTCCGGCGTGAAGACAGAGACCTTCGCCGATGCAGTTGTTGCTGCGAATGGCGGCGAGAAGCTGTATCCGGATCATGCGGATCCTGCTAAGGCAAAGGAATATCTCGATGCGGCTCTTAAGGATCTCGGCTACACCGATCCGTCTCAGATCAACATTACGCTCATGACCTCCGAGGGCACACAGAATGAGCTCCTTTCCCAGGTGATGCAGGAGCAGATTCGCCAGAACCTCGGCGTCGAGATCAAGATCGAAGTCCTCACCATCACCGAGTGGCGTGCACGTCGTAACGCCCTTCAGTTCGACTTCTGTATGGGTGGCTGGGGCCCCGACTACAACGACCCTCTGACCGACCTCGAGCTTCTCGAATCCACAAACGGTAACAACCACACAGGTTATTCCAATGCTGATTACGACGCGCTCATTGCTTCCACGAAGGAAGAGAAGGACGCCGAGAAGCGTGAGCAGATCTTCATCGACTGCGAAAAGAAGATCCAGGAAGATATGCCGGTCATCCCGGTATACTGGAGACACGAAGATTATGTAGCAAGTGAAAAGCTGCTCGGCGGCTTCGTCAGAAAGCCGTTCCAGGCATATTATTTCACATATACTGATTTAGCAGACTAATAGATTTGTAAATCCCGGGGCTGCCGTTTTCGGCAGCCCTTTGTTCTTAAGGAGATGGTTATACATGCTGAAATACACCCTGAAGCGTATCGGCTATGCAGTCCTCACGCTGTTCGTGCTGATCACGCTCACCTTCTTTATGATGCGGATGCTCCCGGGCGATCCCTTCCTCGGTGATAAGACCGTAACCGGCACCGCACTCGAAAACATGAAGGCAAAATACGGCCTCGACAAGCCCGTGATCGTGCAGTACTTCATGTACATCGGAAACGTCTGCCGCGGCGACCTCGGCACCTCGATCACGTATTCGAAGCCGGTCAGAGACATCATCAATGAAGCCTTCGTGGTTTCTGCAGACCTTGGTATCCGGGCGCTGCTTTTCGCCGTCATTTTCGGCGTGCTGCTCGGCATGGTGGCAGCGGTAAAGCGTGGCTCAGGCTGGGACACATTTTCCATGTTTGTCGCGATGATCGGCGTCTCGGTCCCGAGCTTTATCATGGGTGCGCTGCTCCAGTATTTCCTGGCACTGCAGCTTCGGAAGGTGTTCGGCGTAACCATTTTCCCTGTCCAGGGCTGGGGCACGTTCTCAAGGACTCTGCTCCCATCCTTTGCGCTTGGCTTGAGCTCTCTCGCGACTGTGTCCCGTCTCATGCGTACCAGTATGCTGGACGTTCTCAGCCAGGACTACATCAAAACCGCGAAGGCAAAGGGCCTCTCCGGAACCCAGATCCTCTGGCGTCATACCGTCCGTAATGCGATCATGCCGGTACTCACGATCCTCGGCCCGACGGTTGCCTCCGTCTTGACCGGTACCTTCGTCATTGAGAGTATCTTTAACATCCCGGGCCTCGGCAAATATTTCGTGATGAGCATCAAGGACCTCGATTACACGATGATTTCCGGTACCACGATCTTCTATGGCGGCCTGCTCGTCGTCTGTACGCTCGTCGTTGACCTTCTCTACGGTGTCATTGACCCGCGTGTCAAGCTGGAGGGATAAGTATGGCAGAATATACATCTATTCCTAAGGAAAAATTTAAGCATATCGGTGCCAATGCCTCCGAGCGGGAGGCCATCACGCGCCCGAGCCTCACCTTCTTCCAGGACGCGATGCGGCGGCTCCGTAAAAATAAAGTCGCATTTGTGTGCATTATCATCCTTCTCATCATGGTGATCATGTCTGTATTTGCGCCGATGCTGAGTCCTTTTGACTATCGTGAACAGCATTATACGCATACGAATGCCGGCATGTGGACCGTCTGCAATGAGTCCGGTGTCCCCGGTGAGGGCCATATCCATATCTTTGGCACCGATACACTCGGACGTGACCTGTTCACGCGTGTCTGGATGGGTGGCCGTGTATCGCTCACGATCGCGCTCGTCAGCGCCATCGTCGATCTCGTGCTCGGTGCAGTATACGGCGGTATCTCCGGTTACTTCGGCGGAACGTGCGATATCATCATGATGCGTATCCTTGAGATCATCAATGGTATCCCGTACCTTATCCTTGTCATCCTCCTCATGATGGTTCTAAGACCAGGTATGATGACGATCATCGTGGCGTATTCACTCGTCGGGTGGATTCCGATGGCGCGTCTCGTCCGAGGGCAGATCGTCGCACTCAAGGAGCAGGAGTTCATCACGGCAGCGAAGGCACTCGGGGCAACGCCTGCCAGGATCATCGCGAAGCATCTGATCCCGAATACGCTGTCCGTCATGATCGTCCGTGTGACACTTGCGATTCCGGCAGCGATTTTCTCCGAGGCATACTTAAGCTATGTGGGCTTAGGTGTACAGCTTCCGATGTGCTCCTGGGGCTCGCTTGCCCAGCTCGGTATCGAGAACTTCCGGATCTATCCGTATCAGCTGATGATCCCGGCCATCTGCATTTCCCTGACCATGCTTGCCTTTAACCTGTTTGGTGATGGTCTCCGCGATGCGTTTGATCCGAAGCTCAGGAGGTGATCATGAATATGCGTTTATTGAATGATTTCAAATCGTCCTGTGCTCGCCGGAGAATGTTCGCAGGACTGTACTTCAGGAGGTGATCATATGGGAGAACGTTTACTGGATATAAAGGATTTAAAGGTCTCCTTCTTCACCTATGCCGGTGAGGTACAGGCTGTCCGCGGCGTCACGCTGCATGTGGATGAAGGCGAGGTGCTCGCTATCGTCGGTGAGTCCGGCTGCGGTAAATCCGTGACGGCACAGACCATCATGAAGCTGAATCCGATGCCGCCGGCGAAGATCATGAACGGCGAGATCACTCTGGGTGGCAAGGATATCGTTGCGGCCTCCGAAAAGGACATGCAGAAGATTCGTGGACAGGACGTCGCGATGATCTTCCAGGATCCGATGACCTGTATGAATCCGACGATGCAGGTCGGGAAGCAGATCGTCGAGACCGTACAGCAGCATCGGCATTTGAGCCGTGAAGAGGCGAAGAAGGAAGCCATCAAGTGCCTCGAGCAGGTGAATATTCCAAATGCAGCCGAGCGTGCGAAGCAGTATCCGCATGAGTTTTCCGGCGGTATGCGACAGCGTGCGATGATCGCGATGGCCCTTAGCTGTAACCCGAAGCTTCTTATCGCGGATGAACCAACGACGGCGCTTGACGTGACAATCCAGGCACAGATCATGGATCTTCTCAAGGACCTGCAGAAAAAGCTCAACATGGCGATTATTCTCATCACGCACGACCTTGGCGTCGTGGCAGGATCTGCTGATCGTGTTGCTGTCATGTATGCCGGCAAGGTCGTAGAGACCGGCTCAACGCGGCAGATCTTCTATAACCCGCAGCATCCGTATACGAAGGCACTTCTTAAGTCGCTGCCGTCCCCGGAAACAACGAGAGAAGAGGACCTCGTCGCGATTCCCGGTACGCCGCCGGATCTTCTGAATCCGCCGAAGGGCTGTGCCTTTGCTGCCAGATGTAAGCATTGTATGGAGATTTGTAAGGAGGCGGAGCCTGGTCAGTTCGACATCGAGACCGGACACGTCGCAAACTGCTGGCTCCTGCACCCGGATTGCCCGGAAGAAGAAAGGAGGGAAGACTGATGGAAGCTACGATGAAAAAAACGGAAGACAGGATGACTTCCGAGCAATCTTCTGCCTTGTCTTCTGGAGATGAAAGGGTGATGGGAAAAACAGAAGCTTCTTCCGGAAGAGAGGTTGAAAGCCCGATCGATGAGGTTTCGAAGGAAGAACAAAAGGACGAACGGTCTAAGGATCCTGTGAAGGAAAAGCAGGGAACAAAGACTGAAAGTAAGGAAGTTCTCTTGAAGGCGGAGCACATCTCAAAATATTTCCGTGTGAGCGGAGGACGTGCGTTGCATGCCGTTGAGGATGTGAACCTCGAAATTTATCGTGGCGAAACGCTTGGCCTCGTCGGTGAGTCGGGCTGCGGTAAGTCGACGCTCGGGCGGACGCTTATGGGCATCTACAAGCCGACGAAGGGAAAGCTCTACTATGACGGAAAGGAGCTTGATCTTCATTCGACGAAGGCACGATTTGACTTCACGAAGAAGGCGCAGATTGTCTTCCAGGATCCGTATGCCTCGCTGGATTCCCGTATGACGGTCGGTTCGATCATCGAAGAGGGCATGGAAATTCATAACATGTATGACACTGCAGGGCGGAAAAAACGCGTCGCAGAGCTCCTGCACACGGTTGGCTTAAATAGTGAGCATGCAAGCCGTTTTCCGCATGAATTCTCCGGCGGACAGCGGCAGAGAATCGGTATCGCCCGGGCACTTGCCATCGAACCGGAGTTCATCGTCTGCGATGAGCCGATTTCCGCGCTTGATGTGTCGATCCAGGCGCAGGTTATCAATCTGCTTCGGGATTTGCAGAAGGATATGCACCTCACCTATCTTTTTATCGCGCATGACCTTAACATCGTGAAATATATTTCCGATCGTATTGCGGTCATGTATTTAGGCTCCATCATGGAGCTTGCCTCGAGTGAGGATCTCTATAAGGAAACACTCCATCCTTATTCACAGGCGCTTCTCTCCGCGGTGCCGATTCCGGATCCGGATAAGGAGACAACGAAGCAGCGGGAGATCATTTCCGGCGATGTGCCGAGCCCGATCAACCGCCCGAAGGGCTGTCCCTTCTCGACACGTTGCCCGAAGGCGACCGAGCGTTGCAAGCAGGAGATGCCGGTACTCCGCGAGGTTCGCCCGAACCACTTCTGTGCTTGCCATATCGTATAATAGATGAAAATCATGACGGGACTGCCGCACGAAGCAAGCGGAGACCGTCACGCCGGGAGAGGGCGCTCTACGGCACCTGCACGGGAACCACCTTCGATGAGAAGAAGTTCCGCGACGCCTTCCGTGCACCGGAGAAGACATTGGCACCCCATATCGAGGTGCTCGGTGCCCGCATGGGTCAGCAGCTCTTCGATATGGTGTCGGAAGCCATGCCGATGCCCGTCAAAAATGCCTCCTGCGTACACAACCGCTCTGTCGGTGCTGTGAAGCCGCCCGAGAATTTTCCAGATGCCAATGCCTCTGCCACTACATTGTCTCAAGTACTCGAGACTTCACAAACAGATGAAAATAAGGCGGCAAAAAATGGCAGCGATAATAAACAAAGGATACATGCTCTTATGGACTGGTATGCCGGCGAGCTTCTCGCACAGGTGCCGTGCATGCGGATGATGGATAAGACCGGGCGGAAGCAGCTGTATAATGATCCATCGATCAAAGGCATCATTTACCACACCATCAAGTTCTGCGATTTCTACAGCTTCGAATATGCGGATATTAAACAGAACATGTCCGTACCGATTCTGAAGATCGAATCGGACTATACGGTGCAGTCGTCCGGACAGCTGCGGACGAGACTCGAGGCATTTGCCGAAAGCTTCGAAACAGAAGATGAGCTTATTAAGGGGAAGAAAATGGGAAAGGGTTATGTAGCAGGCATCGACAGCGGTTCGACAAGTACCGATGTCGTGATCCTCGATAAAGAGAGAAACATGATCGCAGGCATCATCCTGCCGACAGGCGCCGGTGCCGGAAACAGTGCGGAAAAGGCGCTGGAGGAGGCATTGACACAGACAGCGCTTACGAAGGAGGACATCGATGCGGTTGTGACGACAGGCTATGGCCGTGATGCCATCAAGACCGGTGACAAATCGATCACTGAGATCACCTGCCATGCCCGTGGTGCGCATTTCCTGGAGCCATCGGTCAGGACGGTCATCGACATCGGCGGACAGGACTCGAAGGTCATCCGGATGGACGAGGAAGGCAACGTCGTGAACTTCGTCATGAATGATAAATGCGCCGCCGGCACCGGCCGCTTCCTCGAGATGATGGCGCACACACTCCAGATGTCGCTCGATGATATGTCAAAGCATGGTCTCACCTGGGACGAAGACATCTCCATCTCCTCGATGTGCACTGTCTTCGCCGAATCCGAGGTCGTCTCCCTCATCGCCCAGAACAAAAAGGTCGACGACATCGTCCACGGCCTCAACAAATCCGTTGCGGTAAAGACCAACGCACTCGTGAAGCGCGTCGGCGGCGAAGAAAAATACATGATGACCGGCGGCGTTTCGAAAAACGAAGGCCTCGTGAAGACCCTCTCAAAAACAGTAGGCTCCGACATCATCATCCGCCCCGAAGCCCAGCTCTGTGGTGCCCTGGGCGCCGCCCTGTACGCCGCTGACATGCTACAGTAAGCTGGTCGGCTGATGAAAGTGGCCAAATCGGTCAGCCATCAGCTGTCGGGGAGGTAAAGCTTGCGGGTGGCAGCAGATGGATGGAAACATTACCCTATTCCATCAGTCCCGGTCAAAGTAGAACTTCAATTAATCGAAAAAACCATCAGATTTGTTAAATTTTCAACAAATCTGTCTGCGGTGCTTTTAAAAAGTTCCGCCTCGCGTTATAATAGAAGCCGTCTGGGGATTGACCCCGAGCGGCTTTTCTTTTGGTAAACTTGCATAAGCAGTACAGGAAGCCGGAATCAAACAAATATTGGAGAGGGTACAGTATGCTGAATTGGAAGAATTTCGATGAACTTTCTTCGTATCAGGCACTTAAGGATGCGAAGCGTGTGGATGTGAAGACTGTGATGTCCGGGGACAGCGGTGCGGAGCGCGTGAAGAAGTACCATGTGCCGATGGCTGAGGGCCTGGATTATAATTATGCAGCAAAGGCTGTGGATGATGATATTCTCGGGAAGCTCGCTGATCTTGCAAAGGAGGCGCAGCTCGCAGAGAAGTTCGAAGAGCTTTATGATGGCGCTGTCATCAATACGGGTGAGAAGCGTCTCGTGCTGCATCATCTGACGCGCGGTCAGCTTGGCAAGGATGTCATCGCAGATGGCGTCAACAAGCGCGATTTCTATGTTGAACAGCAGAAGCGTATCGCTGAATTTGCGAACAAGGTGCATGCCGGAGAAATCGTGAACGAGAAGGGTGAAAAGTTCACAACCGTTGTCCAGATCGGTATCGGCGGCTCGGATCTCGGCCCTCGCGCGATGTATCTTGCGCTCGAGAACTGGGCTAAGGTCAACAAGACACTGAAGATGACCGCGAAGTTTATTTCCAATGTTGACCCCGATGATGCTGCGGCTGTCCTCGAGTCTACCGATGTCGCACATGCGATTTTCGTGCTGGTTTCCAAGTCCGGTACGACGCTGGAGACTCTGACGAACCAGACCTTTGTCATGAATGCACTCCGCCGTGACGGTCTCGATCCGTCGAAGCATATGATCGCTGTTACCTCTGAGACTTCACCGCTTGCACATTCCGATGAATATCTCGCAGCGTTCTTTATGGATGATTACATCGGTGGCCGGTATTCCTCAACCTCCGCAGTCGGCGGTGCGATCCTTTCACTTGCGTTCGGACCAGAGGTATTTGCACAGTTCCTGGAAGGTGCTGCCGCAGAGGATAAGCTTGCGACGGAGAAGGATCCACTCAAGAATCCGTCGATGCTGGATGCCCTCATCGGCGTTTATGAGAGAAACTTCCTTGGTTACGAGTCGACGGCAGTGCTTCCGTATTCGCAGGCTTTGAATCGCTTCCCGGCACATCTTCAGCAGCTTGACATGGAGTCAAACGGCAAGTCTGTGAACCGCTTTGGCGATCCGGTATCCTATGTGACCGGACCGGTCATTTTCGGTGAGCCGGGTACGAACGGCCAGCACAGCTTCTATCAGCTCCTTCATCAGGGCACGAATATCATCCCGCTTCAGTTTGTCGGCTTCCGCCACAACCAGATCGGCATGGATGATACCATCCAGGGCTCCACAAGCCAGCAAAAGCTTTGTGCCAATGTTGCCGCCCAGATCGTTGCGTTCGCCTGCGGCAAGGAGGATGAAAACCTCAATAAGAACTTTAAGGGCGGCCGTCCTTCTTCAATCATCATCGGTGATCAGGTAAATCCGAAGACACTCGGTGCACTGCTTGCTCACTTCGAGAACAAGGTAATGTTCCAGGGCTTCGTATGGAATCTGAACAGCTTCGACCAGGAGGGCGTACAGCTCGGCAAGGTTCTCGCAAAGCGCGTGCTCGCCCATGACACCGAGGGGGCACTCAAGGTTTACAGTGATCTCCTGAACATCTGATCATTCACGGCTGGTGTATGTCAGTCGATGAAATGAAAGGCGTTTTCGCATCAGAACAGAATGGCTTTTCAGTTATGACTGATATAGCAATTTAGCACTTGAAAGTGCTATTCGGATTGAATAGTATATATGAGAAAGAGGGCAACGGTGTCCAAATGCCGTCGCCCTCTTTTTGTATGATGAAATGAATAGAAAATGAATATAATCTGAGGTTATGTTCGTATAAATATGCATGAAAAATCAAAGAAAATGCAACTTTAAATTGATTTTCTTCATTTTGGCTGTATAATCTGTTCATTGATCATCAAAAGTATGTAAGCATTATGAATATTTATAATGTTTGCAATAAAAGGGAGGAAGATTATGAAAAAGAAGTTAGGCCTTGTGATGGCGGGTGTGCTGATGGCTTCATCCTTAGCAGCCTGTGGTGGTTCTTCGTCGAGTGCAACGACGGCAGCAGCTACTACTGCGGCAGCGACGACGGCTGCGGCAACTGAAGCAGCTACGACGGCGGCTGCAGCTGCAGAGGCGACGGCAGCAGCTGAGGAGACAACAGCAGCTTCTGACACGAAGGAGGGCGCTGCTGAGGGTTCTGGTACGATCGTGGATATTCCGAAGGATGGTCTTACGACGATCAAGGAGGGAACGCTGACGATCGGTACTTCGCCGGATTTCGCGCCGTATGAGTTTTATCATGTTGAGAATGGTACACCGACACTGGCCGGCTTCGATGTAGCACTTGGTCAGAGAATCGCTGATGATCTTGGGCTTGAGCTTGCTGTGGTACCGATTGACTTTGATGGTATCCTGATGGAGCTTCAGAATGGAAACATTGATCTCGGTATCTCTGGTTTCTCACCGAGCCCTGAAAGAAAGGAAAGCTTCGATTTCTCCGATATCTATTATACCGGCGGACAGAGCTTCGTGATCCGTGCAGCGGATAAGGATAAGTATAAGGATTATGCGGCGTTCAAGGGTCTTCCGGTTGGCGCACAGACGGGCTCTATCCAGATGGGACTTGCCGAGGAGAATACGCCGGATGCGAACATCATTGGTCTTGCGAAGGTAACCGATCTTATTTCCGAGCTTGTATCGAATAAGCTTGAGGGCGCATTTATCGAGACAGCGGTTGCAAAGCAGTACATCAAGAACTATCCGGAGCTCATGATCGCGTGGGATGTTCCATACGATTCCGAGGGCTCTGCGATCGCCATCAAGAAGGGTAATGATGCGATGACTGCTGCTGTCAATGCTGTCATCAACAACGCGCTTTCTGATGGTTCGATGGACCAGTACATCGCCGAGGCACAGGAGCTTGCTTCTGATGAGGGCAATGTTTACGAGGGCCAGCTTGATGCAAATGGTCAGGAGACCACGGCTGCTTCGAACTAATATCGATTGACAAATATGAAAATTTATAAGAGTGCCCGAAAGGACTGATTTATGGACCGGGCAGATGGGGCTGCCGCACCGGGCGTGCGACGGCCCTTCTCTTGTGAAAGATGGCGAATTCCATGTAAATTGCCATCGGATGGCTCTATGTGAAGGATGAAGTCGTTCATCCGGATCAATCATGAAAAACCTTCTTGAAAGGCGGGAAATGCTATGACAATTAGCGCTGCAAACTTTTCAAAGCTATGGCAGTACCTACCGATGCTTGGACAGGGCCTTTTGGTTACTGTCCTTCTTGCGGCCTTGACCGTGGCATGCGGCTTCGTGCTCGCACTCGGTCTTGCTTTAATGCTTCTTTCGGATGTCCGTCCCCTGAGACGCTACGAAAGAATCAAGACCGACGACATCAAGAAAAAGAAGCACTATGACCGGATCGCACGGTTCAATCCGGTGAAACTCCTTGCGAGCATTTATGTGGCGTTCGTGCGTTGTACGCCGTCACTGGTGCAGATTTTCCTCATTTATTATGTTGTGTTTGGCTTTATCTCGCTTCCGAAGTTTACCTTCTTCGGCTTCATTCAGTTCGAGCGGTTCGTCCCGGCTGCGGTTGCACTGGCACTGAATTCCGGTGGCTACATGAGTGATGTCATTCGTGGAGGCATTGAGGGCGTCGACAAGGGACAGACCGAAGCAGCAAGATCGCTCGGCATGAGTAAGTCAGAGACGATGAGGGAAATAATTTTCCCGCAGGCGATTAAGAACGTGCTGCCCGCTTTCGCCAATGAGTTCGTGACGATCATCAAGGAGTCGTCGGTCTGCTATACGATCGGTGTGCAGGATATCATGTTCAACGTGAAGTCGATCCAGTCGGCGACCTTTATCATCGCAGAGCCGCTTCTCATGGCGACCTTCCTGTATTTCTGCCTCTGCTATCCGACATCAAAGGCAATTTCCATCGTAGAGAGGAGGATGCGTCAAAGTGACCAGCGATAATATGAAGAACGATACCGCCAATGCCTACATCGGCGAGAAAACCGGATTGGAAACGATGAACGCGACTTCCGGCAAGGTGATGATCAAGGTCCAGGGCCTCAAAAAATACTACAAGTATGGTGTGGTAAAGGCACTCGATGGCATCGACATCGAGATCAATAAGGGTGACTGTATGGTCGTGATCGGGCCGTCAGGCTCGGGCAAATCGACGTTCCTCCGGAGCCTTAACCTCCTCGAGGAGCCGACCGATGGAAGCATTATCTTCGATGGCACGGATATCACGGATGAGAAGATAGACGTCGACAAGTTCAGACAGCGGATGGGCATGGTGTTCCAGCATTTTAACCTGTTCCCGCATAAGACGATTCTCGAGAATCTGACACTGGCGCCGATGATCGTGAAGCATAAGACGAAGGAGGAGGCGGAAGCACAGGCCCACGAGATGCTGAAGCGTGTCGGCCTCGATGATCGTGCAGATGCTTACCCGGTACAGCTTTCCGGCGGCCAGAAGCAGCGTGTCGCGATCGTGCGGGCACTCTGTATGGAACCGGAGGTCATGCTCTTTGATGAACCGACGTCTGCGCTTGACCCGGAGATGGTCGGTGAGGTGCTTGATGTTATGCGAGAGCTCGCCCAGCAGGGCATGACAATGGTCTGCGTGACCCATGAGATGGGCTTTGCACGCGAAGTGGGAAACCGCGTTGTCTTCATGGCGGACGGAAAGCTCGTCGAACAGGGCACACCGCAGGAAATCTTCGGCGCGCCAAAGAGCGAACGGCTCCGCGATTTCCTCAGCAAGGTATTATAACGAATATAATTATAAAGAGCGCCCTCTCCAGGGGCCATCCCCGCATCACGTTGAGTGGAAATCGCGTATGGGAGGTTTTCTATGACTGAAGTAAAAGAGAATATCAAAAAATATATTGATGACAATGCGAAGCTGTTCACGGGTGTGGCGGATGAGATCTGGGAGAATCCGGAGTTGTCACTAAAGGAGTTTAAGTCGGCAGCGCTGTATGAGAAGGTGCTTCGTGAGGGTGGTTTTGCGGTCGAGAAGGGAATCTCCGGGATGGAGACGGCGTTTTCCGGTACTTACGGTCATGGGAAGCCGGTGATCGGGATACTTGGGGAGTTTGACGCGCTGTCAGGGCTTAGTCAGCAGCGTGCGTGTCCGGAGCATTCGCCGATTGTAGAGGGTGCGCCGGGGCATGGCTGCGGGCATAATATGCTTGGTGCAGGCAGCTTAGCGGCTGCGTTTGCCATCAAAAATTATCTTGAGACGACGGGACGTGAGGGTACGGTGATTTTCTTCGGCTGTCCCGGTGAAGAGGGCGGTGCCGGCAAGGCGTTCATGGCGCGGGATGGCGTGTGGAAGAAGCTGGATGCGGCGCTTACCTGGCATCCGGAGGATGTGAATGAGGTGGCAAGTGGCACGAATAATTCGTCGATTCAGATTCTTTATACGTTCCATGGGAAGTCCGCACATGCGGCCGGGGATCCGGAGGATGGGCGGTCGGCGCTTGACGCGGTGGAGCTCATGAACACAGGCGTACAGTATTTGAGAGAGCACATGACCAGTGACTGTAGGGTGCATTATGCGATTTTGGATGCCGGCGGTGTGTCACCGAATGTCGTGCAGGATCATGCGAAGGTACTTTATATGGTGCGGGCGAATAAGGTCGTCGATTCCATCAAGCTTTTGAAGCGGGTGGATAAGATCGCGGGCGGTGCAGCAATGATGACCGAGACGACCTATGACCGGCTGTTTATCGACGGCACAGCGGAGCTTGTACCGAATTTCGTGCTGGAGACGGCGCTCTATGATAACTTCGTTGAAAATGGTGTGCCGACCTATACGGAGGAGGAGCTGGCACTTGCGACGGAGATTCACAAGCAGTGTCCGGTCGTGCCTGCGCCGGGCTATGGTGCGATGTTTGATGAGGACATCCGTGAGCGGGCGGAGGAGCTTAGTGAGAATGGCACGAAGCCGATGAATGATTTCCTGCTTCCACTGTATCATTCGACAGCGTTTTCGGCAGGCTCGACGGATGTCGGCGATGTGTCCTGGGAGACGCCGACGGCGCAGATTCATGTCGCAGGCTTTGTGTCGGGTGCACCTGGTCACAGCTGGCAGAATGTTTCCTCCGGCGGCTCCACGATCGGCTACAAAGCCCTTCTTACGGCTGGCAAGGTGCTCGCAGAGACAGCGGTCGATCTCTATGAGAAGCCGGAGGTTCTTGCGGCCGCGAAAGCTGAATTTGAGAAGCGGACGAAATCCGGCTATGTCTGCCCGATCGAGCCGGATGCAAAGCCGATTGCACTGTAACACGAAAAAAGGCATAGTATAGAGATTTTTGGCTATATTCTATGCCTTATGAAAATGGCCCAATGCTGTAAAGGCATAGTATGAGAGGTGTTGTCCTCCATACTATGCCTCATTTTAGTTCAAAAATTTTAAACCGGCATAGGATTTATGAAAAATATGGTTTTACTATGCCACTGGCGAAAAAGTGGGTTTGAAACTGGCATAGAATATCAAGAGAGTGCATAAATCCTATGCCATCTTCCAAAATTGAACTTTAGAGATGGCATAGTTTATTACTAGTTTGCTTGATTACGATGCCTAGGGTGAGAAAATAAAAAATTTTTGATTTCAGCGTCGCTTCAGCAACCCTTGCAATGGCAGCAGGCCTCGCAATCGGCATGGGCTATCCGGGACTTGCGATTTTCTTTACCATTCTCATCGGTGCAGTCATGCTGCTTCTTTCACAGCTTCCATGGATCCGTGGCGATGCGTCAAAGCGGCTCCTGAAGATCACGATTCCAGAGAATCTTGATTATCAGGACGCATTTACAGATATTTTTAATGAATACACCGACGGCGCCGCACTTGACAAGGTGCGGACCGTCAATATGGGCTCGATGTACCAGCTCATCTACAAGGTGACGCTCAAGGATGGTATCCGGGAGAAGGCGATGATCGATGCGATCCGCACCCGTAACGGAAACCTCGAAATTTCCCTAGGCCATATGCCCGAGCGGACGGAGCAACTGTAATATTCGTCAACAATGAATCGGCTGGACCCTGAGGAAGCCGTAGCAAAAAAACAGGAGAAGAAAAATGAAACGGAAATATATGACAATTGTAACAATGTTATCGGCCATAAGCCTCGCAGCATGCGGACAGACTACGACAACAAGCGTATCTAACAGCACGGCAAATGCACAGACAGAAAACAGTACGGCGACGGACGAAAAGCCATCGTCTGACGACGATGCATCTGGCGTCAATGCCGATACCGACCAAGATCGCGTTGCTGACAAAGATAACAACGACGAAGAGGACGCCACCTCCGGAGAAGAAACCACCATCACCGTGCAGGATGGAAGCATTAAGACAAAGGGCGACGGGGTCGAGGTTGATGGCTCTACGATCACGATCACAGAGGCAGGCACGTATCGCTTCAGCGGCACGATCGAGGATGGCAAGATCGTTATCGATGCGAAGAAAAAGGAAGTGGTTGTGATTTTCGACGACTTCATGATTACAAACGACGAAGAAAGTCCGGTGCAGTGCCTCGCGGCAAAGACCTTTACGGTGAAGCTTGCATCCGGCAGTGAGAATACGGTCACCGACGGTCGTGCTGCGATTGCAGAGGAGGATACGAATCAATCAGATGACACGGAGAGCAGCAGTGATACAGACGAGACCGAAGAGGATGTCCCGGATGCAGCAATCTATTCGAAGGCGGACCTTGTCATCACCGGTAAGGGAAGTCTCACTGTAAACGGCGGCTACTGCGATGGCATCCATTCGAAGGACACCCTGATCATTGAATCGGGCACATTAAAGGTTACTGCGACCGAGCATGGCATTAACGGCAAAGATAGCCTCACAATCAATGGCGGTTCAATCATCGTCTATGGACCGGAAAACAGTGGCAATAGTGCAATCGATTACAATGGCACCGGCGTCATTACGGGTGGCGAAATTTTAACAACCGGCATGTCCGGCAGAATGGCGGATACCTTCTCGGAAGGATCTACGCAGAGCTACATCGTATACTACACGACAAGTACAGAGGATGCCGGGACCTCCATCGAGATTGTGGATGCCGACGGAAATACCATCTATGAAGATGACGGTACTGAAAAGAAATTCAACATGGTGATCTATTCCTCCGATGATCTCAAGACCGGCAATACATATACCGTGAAGGTCGGCGACAGCAGCGAAAGTGTGGAGATATCTGATATTGAAAATACAATTGGCACGGCGTCTCAGGACACGATGGGAGGCGGAATGAGAAACCACTTCAATTGATAACCACTGGGTAGTAAAGGACGAAAAAGAAGCCTTGTGTGGGTCTCCACACAGGGCTCTTTTTATAACATGATGTAAAAAATAAACCTAAAGATCAAAAATCAGTCATAAATTTAGAGGAAAATTACGCAATTCTGTCTTCACAAATGAAAAAAAGTGTGGATAATAGTAGTTAGAAGTAGTGTAGGCAGGGTGGCATGTTTCGACGAAGGAACGGAGGATATGTCAGTTTTCCCTATTAGCAGCTGAAAGGGGTATCGTTATGGAGATCGAAGCCATCAGTTCAGTTAAGAATTCGTACAGGCAGCAGGATATCCAGATACAGCAGTGGCAACAGTCCGATCAGCAAAGAGTTGAAAGCGGACAGCCAGTTACGACTGTAGAGGGTACGGCTGCGCAGGAGGCACTCGGGAACAAAAACCAGAGTCAGAACCAGTCCGGATCCGGATCCGGGGCACTGAATCAGCAGACATCCACTGAGAAAGCGGCCCAGGACATCTATTCCGGTAACGGACAGAAGAACATACAGACACTGAACCTCATCTATGACAAGGTTAAGATGGGATCAAAGCTAACAGATAACGAAAAGAATTATCTCAGAAAATATGATCCCGTGAAGTATCGGCGTCTCGAGGAACAGGAGGAAGCACAGAAGGCCTACGAATCAGACCTAAGCCGTGCTACCAGTGAGCAGGATGTCAGAAGAGCGAAGTTCTCCCATCCGGAGGCAGCCTCCAGGATGACCCAGCAGGAAACAAACCTGAAGATCCCGGATGATGTAAAGAACAACGCCGAAACAGAAGCAGACCGCACCGTAAGGAAGCTCTATAAATTTGACCGAAAGGCCATTTACGAGCTCCTCTTCGGATCCGACGGCGCTGCCGCAGATGACGACGGAATCTTCGCCGAAAACGCAGAGCCGGTCAACAGCCTCGCATGATAGAAAAATGGTGTCGCGCAAGCGGACACCATTTTTTTGCCCATATGTAGCCAAGAAACAGCGAACCGTTCCGGCTTCCGCCGTCCCGGTTCGCGTTCGCCTGTCACATCGTCGTCTCACTCCAGTGCACGCTGCATGGCAATACCTGATGCAAATTTTCCTCGTGCCGGTCTTCAATGAGATCAATGAGGATATCCGTCGCCTTTTGCCCTTCTTCATACGCCGGCTGTACGATCGTCGTCACTCTGGGACTTGCAAAATCAGCCCAGTCTGTGTTATCGAAGCCAATCAGCCCTATTTTGTCCGGCATCAAAGTCCGGCAAGCCTCAAGCGCTTGATATACCGTCGGAAGCGCCCAGCAATTCGGGACATACACAAGCGTCGGTACGCCATCTCGCGTATGTTCTCGGATAAAATTAGCAATCTTATCGACATCCAATGCGGCTTCTGTGATGATGAGCGAGTTAAGCTCCAGCTTATGAAGCAACACTGCCTCCGTAAACCCCTGTGACCGCTCAAGCCGCGTGCTAAGAAGCTTTGGATCCGCATGAATCACGAGAAAACGCTGATATCCTTTCTCAATCAGCAGCTCCACGGTCCGGAACGTCGCATCATAATTATCCGTTTTTACCCAGTTCGTATCCTCATCATAGGTTTTGCTGTCGAAAAAGACATAAGGCTTCTCCATCTTGTTCAGCAGCTCCCGGGCGGCCCCGAAGCCCGTCGTCGGCTGAATGATAAAACCATCGACTGAAAGTGTAAGCATTTGACGAATATACGTCGATTCGGTTTTTGCGGTATAGTTCGAGTTTCCAATAAGAATCTGATACCCATGTTCACGTGCACTGTCCTCGATGCCCTTTACGATTTTGTTCGAGAAGGAATTTGTGATATCGCCGATGATGACACCGATGAGATGACTATGCTTTTGGCTAAGAGAGCGCGCCGCAATGTTCGGTTGATAACCGGTTTCCTCGATGATTGAGCGAATCTTTTCGCGCGTTTCCTCCGACATCTTTTGCGTTTTTCCGTTAAGATAAAAAGAAACCGTCGTTTTTGAAACCCCGGCCATCTCAGCAATATCTCTGATTGTAATCTTGGTATCCGCCATTTTATAGATCCTTATTTTTGTTTTAGGAAATAATATTTAGAAAATACGTATCTAAAAGAGATTTTATTCACCGATGGCAATCCTGTCAACATGCCGGTATAATGGCTTATATGTATAACTATTTCTTAAGTAAACGGGTTTACGACAAAAATAAAATAGATTTTGGAAAGCTTCTGTTCTCAGATGAAGCGATCCGGAAGCTTTTGATTCCACTCATCATCGAAAACCTTCTCACAAGTCTCATGGGTATGGCGGATTCCATGATGGTTACGCGAATCGGAAGCGCGGCCATTTCTGCAGTTTCTCTCACAGACTCAATCAACGTGCTGATTATCCAGATGCTGAGTGCCCTGGCAACCGGAGGCGCGATCGTCTGCTCGCAGTATATTGGCGCCGGTGATATAAAACGTGCTAATGCAGCCGCCCGGCAGGTCCTCGTCGTAGTCCTCACGATTTCCAGTGCGTTAACCTTTGTGTGCGAGCTCTTGAACCGACCGCTATTAAGACTCATTTTCGGTCAGGTTGAGCCGGATGTTATGCACTATGCGGTGATCTATTTTCTATTCACCGGCTTTTCTTTTCCGTTTATGGGGCTCTATCAGGCTGGCGCAGCGTTCTTCCGCTCCGGTGGAGACAGCAAATTTCCGATGCAGATCTCGATCATTTCGAATATTCTGAATATCATCGGTAATTATATCTTCATTTTTATTTGCGGGTGGGGCGTCGCCGGCGCAGCACTTTCGACATTACTCTCCAGGATATTCTGTGCACTGGTAGTGCTAGCGGCACTTCGAAGACCGGTGCGTCCGATTGTTGTAAAGAATTACCTCTCGATCCGACCGGATTTTAACATGATTCAGAAAATCCTCACGATCGGTATTCCGGCCGGTATTGAGAACAGCATGTTCCAGTTCGGAAAGCTCGCGATACAATCATCGGTTTCGACACTTGGCACGACATCGATCGCAGCACAAGCCATGACAGTCATCTTCGAGAACCTCAATGGCATTGCAGGCGGTGCAATTGGGCTCGGACTCATGACGATCACAGGCCAGACGATCGGTGCCGGCAGAAGAGAGGAAGCCAAATATTATGTGCTGAAGCTCATGGATATCGGTGAGGCATCCATCATTTTCAGCTGTGCACTTGTCTTTGCAGTCTGTAAACCGGTGATGCTGCTTGCAGGCATGGAGCCGGCAGCTGCACGAGAGTGCTTCATGATGATGATTTGGATTACGATTGTGAAGCCTCTGATCTGGGTGCCGAGCTTCATCCCGCCGTATGCGTTCCGCTCAGCCGGTGATGTGCGCTACCCGATGCTCGTCTCGACATTATCCATGTGGTTTATGCGGGTCTTCCTGACGACACTTTTGATTCTCCATTTCGGCTTTGGTCCTATCGCCGTCTGGATCGGCATGTTCTCCGACTGGTTTATCCGCGGTGTGTGCTACCTCACGCATCTTCTCCGAGGCCACTGGATGAAGCACCAGGTGATTTAAATTGAGGGATGCTCTAAGAAGAGTGTGTTCCAATGATGAGCCCCTCTCGATGCCATTATTGGAACACACCTTCGCAGAGCATCCCGTGGTAAATTATTTCGAGGCATCCCATGTGAAGCCATCAAACACCGGGTGGCCGGGGTAAGTGAGGGCGGTCTCCTCACCGCGGAGCACGCGGAGGGCGGCGCCGGCCATAGCCTCCTGTTCGACCTCACCCGGGTAGACGTAGATCGGTGCGATGAACCCGCACCGCTTCCGGATCGACGCCTCGACATCAGGAAACCGCATGAGCCCGCCGGTCAGGACGATGCCGTCGACCGAACCTTCGAGCACCGCTGCCATCGCGCCGATGTTTTTGCAGACCTGGTAGATCATCGCGTTCCAGATTAGCGTCGCCTTTTCATCACCCTGATCCACCAACGCATGAATTTTATTCGAATCGGATGTCCCGAAATGGCTGGACAGTCCGCCGCCCTGACTGCAGAGATCGCGGATTTCCTTCGGATCTTTCCCGTAGAGATATCGAAGCACATCGGTTACAGCCATCGAACCCATGCGGGTCGGTGTGAAGGGACCCTGTCCGCCGCCGGCATCATTGCCGTCAATCATCCGTCCCTTCCTATGTGCCGTGATACTAATGCCTCCATCAATGTGACAGACAATTAAGTTCATGTCCTCGTAGCGTTTTCCTATTTTCCTCGCATGCAGCCGTGCCGTGCCCTTCAGGTTCAGCGCATGGCAGATTGCGCGCCGGTAGATGCCTTTGACACCGGTGATTCTGGCGAGGTCCTGCAGCTCGTCGACGACAGGCGGATCAGTCATCAGCATGAGACCGCCGTATTTTTCGTGCACACGTTCCGCCATCTGGACACCTAGCATCGAAGCATGATACAGCCCGCCGACAGCATTCCTCGTATCAGAAATCAGGCGGTCGTCAATCGTATAGACACCGCCGGGAATCGAATAGCAGCCACCGCCACGACCGACCGTCGCAGCTAGGCCTTCGAGATCTGTATGTGTAGCTGCTAGAAAATGATCGATGACCTCCATGCGGTAATCGAGCTGGTCATTGATGGTTGGAAATTTCCGGAGCACGGAGGAGTCATGAAACACATCCTCTGTAAAAAGACATGTTTCATCCTCAAAAAGAGAAAGCTTCGTAGACGTCGAACCCGGATTAATCACAAAAATTTTATAACTCAAAACAGTTTCCTTTCCAATTTAATGAACAAACGCTATGTGTAATAGCCAAACCTTATCTGCAATTAGAATCGTAATCAAAGCGTAAATATCATACCACGAAATTACTGACATTACTGCACGGATTTGGTACAATCTCTCCACAAGTCTTTTTCCGGGAGACCATGAAAAGGAAGGTAAATTTTGACAAAATTTGAGATTCTGAAGCAGTATTTCGGCTATGATACATTCCGTCCGGGGCAGGAGACGCTGATCGACAGCATCCTTTCCGGCCGCGATGTGCTAGGCATCCTCCCGACAGGCGGCGGCAAATCCCTCTGCTATCAGGTACCGGCACTCATGCTTCCGGGTATCACGATCGTCATTTCCCCGCTCATTTCCCTCATGCGTGATCAGGTCCAGGTGCTGAACGCCGCCGGTGTCCACGCAGCTTATATCAACAGCTCCCTCACAGAAAATCAGATTCGAAAGGCCCTGCAATTTGCATCGGAAGGTCGCTATAAAATCATCTACGTAGCGCCGGAGCGGCTGCTGACGGATGCAATGCTTACACTTGCGGCTGAGCAGAGCATCTCTCTTGTCGCGGTCGATGAAGCACACTGTATCTCCCAGTGGGGTCAGGATTTCCGCCCAAGCTATAAGCGCATCACGGAATTTATTTCATATCTTTCGAAGCGTCCTGTCATTGCCGCTTTCACAGCGACAGCGACCGTCCGCGTGCAGCGGGATATCGAGGACAGTCTCGGCCTTCAAAATGAAAAGCTCCTTATTACCGGCTTCGACCGCCCGAATCTCTATTTTGCCGTAAAGAAGCAGAAGGATAAAGCTGCGTACATCGTCCAGTATCTTCGGAATCATACCGGGGACAGTGGCATCATTTATTGCGCGACGAGAAAGGCTGTCGATAGCCTCTATGATATACTCAAGGAACAGGGCTTTAGCATCGGAAAGTATCATGCCGGCCTTTCTTCGGAGGAAAGAACGAAGGCGCAGGATGATTTCCTTTATGATCGCACTTCAGTGATCATCGCGACCAATGCCTTTGGCATGGGCATCGACAAATCGAATGTCCGCTTCGTCATTCACTACAACATGCCATCCTCCATCGAAAACTATTATCAGGAGGCAGGCCGTGCTGGGCGTGACGGACTCCCGGCCGACTGCATTCTCCTGTATCATGCACAGGACATGATCATCCAGCGGCTTCTCATCGAGCATGAAAAACCGAAGGAAGAGACCCCGGAGGAGGAGATCGAAGCCATACGGACTCGGAATATGCAGCGCCTCCGCCAGATGCAGGACTATTGCTTTTCGAGATATTGTCTACGGGAATTTATCCTTCGATATTTTGGCGAGGCATCACCGGAATCCTGTGGCAACTGCTCTGTGTGTCTCGGCGAGGCGGAGAGCGACGAAATCACAGCCTATCAGACATCCTCCGCAATCAAGAAGGCAAAGGCCGCGAAGGAAAAGGCTGATGCCGCCCGTTCGCTTACAGACATGGAAAAGGCTCTTTTTGAGATACTTCGTGCCATCCGCCTAAGACTTGCATCAGAGGAGCAGGTACCACCCTTCGTCATCTTTTCTGACCGTTCCCTCCGTGATATGGCAATCCATGTACCGGAAACGACAGATGATTTCCTTCGAATCAATGGCGTTGGACAGGCAAAGCTCGAAAAATATGGCGAAGCCTTCCTTACGGAAATTAAGAGCTATGTGCAGGAACATGGAAGACCTACGGGATCAGAAGGATGGTCTTCGGCCGAGGGAAATACAGAAAATAGGAAGACGTATCAGGTCGAGGGACAAAGAAGTTCAGAAGAACAACAGGAGCCGATGGGAGAGGACAGAATCAAGCTCCCATTACCACCCGAATGGCAGGACCGCTATCGGAAGAATGTGCACGGTCCGAAGGTGGACTTTTATTTGACGAAACGGCAGGCAGAAAAAGCCATGAAGGCTTTGCAGGATGAGACGGCTGAACCTGCCAGAGAATACCGGAAAGATGACAAAACTATCGAAAAGGGGAAACTGCGGACGGCCGCAGAGCTCGGACAGTTTTTGAGCGATTTCCGTGATCCGGATGTCATGAAACGACTGTTTGGCTCTACCATCACGAGAAAAATGGTGGAAGAGGGTTATGTTAAAGAAATTAATACAGGAAAATTCCGGGAGCGTCGGCTGACCTTGTCCGGAGAGCAGGCAGGACTCCGCATGCTGGAAAGAACCGGACAAAAGGGGCAGGTATACCTTGATGTTTATTATGGTGAAGAAGCTTCTGAACTAGTGATCCGACTATTTACGACGGAAGAAAAACCATAAGATAACGCGTCCCGGCTCCCATTTTGGAAAATACGAATCAGACAGTAACGGCGTTAAAACGTTGAATTGTAGGAAGAACGCTGAATGACATTGAACAACGCGGATTTTTGCGGTATACTGCGAGTCGTGTCTGTTAGTAACGTATATAAATAGGAATACGAAAACTCAATCGGCGGATTTTTTGAGCAGCACGGAACATTTATGCAGTTCATTAAGCAGCATAACAACAGTAGCGTATTGCCAGGAATAGGTAAGGAAGAGCTACAACATTATAATATGAGGAGTAAACGAAATGAAGCTTGGTATCGTTATTTGAACGCCTTTTTCATATATCTCCATATAAAACATTAAATCTATTCAAAACCGCATAAATACTTCATTTGCGGAAATTCCAACTCTGATATAACTTGATAAAAATTCATATATTT
>Ga0256406_1001782_pt1 | contig 33144 bp, 38 predicted proteins | sample RumenRJG_03DNA_FD_185986 | JGI IMG/M metagenome (GOLD analysis project Ga0256406, IMG submission 185986) | Bovine rumen microbial communities from Lethbridge, Alberta, Canada - RJG_03 | ecosystem: Host-associated > Mammals > Digestive system > Stomach > Rumen | place: Canada: Alberta | collected...
TAAGGTTAACTTTTTGCACCCATTTTTCGTAAAACATGGTCTTTAAAAATATCTCTTGACTGTTTTTGCCTGTAGAGCGTATATAGACGTACCTCAAAGGCTGGGGTTAGTTTCGTAGTATGTATAGTGTCGGAAAGGAGTGATTTCATGGCAAAAATCACACGGGTCGACCAGGCAGTGCCGACCATAAAAACGAAGAAGAAAGTCGCTGCCTATGCCCGCATCTCGATGGAATCGGAACGCATGAACCATTCCCTCTCCGCACAGATCAGCTACTACAGTTCCCTGATACAGAAAAATCCAGACTGGCAGTACGCAGGCGTGTTCGCGGACGATGGGATCAGCGGCACCGGGATAGCCAAGCGCGATGAGTTCAAGCGTATGATCGAAGCCGCCGACAACGGCGAGATTGACATCATCCTTACAAAGTCGATCCAGCGGTTCGCCAGGAACACGGTGGATTTGCTGGAAACGGTGCGGCATTTGAAGGACATCGGCGTGGAAGTACGGTTTGAGAAAGAACACATCAATTCCATGAGCGGTGATGGCGAGTTGATGCTGACCATCCTCGCATCTTTCGCACAGGAAGAAAGCCGCAGCCTTTCGGAGAACTGCAAATGGGGCATCAGAAAGCGGTTCGAGAAAGGGATACCGAACGGACACTTCCGGGTATACGGCTATCGCTGGGAAGGCGATGAACTGGTCATCGTGCCGGAGGAAGCGGAGGTCGTGAGACGGATCTTCCAGAATTTCCTGGACGGTAAGTCGAGACTGGAGACGGAGCGGGAGTTCGCCGCCGAGGGCATCACAACAAGAGAAGGATGCCGTTGGGTGGATTCTAACATCAAGGTGGTTCTCACGAACGTGACCTACACGGGAAACCTTCTCCTGCAGAAAGAGTTCATTTCCGATCCTATTTCAAAGCAGCGGAAAAAGAACAAGGGACAGCTACCGCAGTACTATGTGGAGGACACGCATCCCGCCATCATCGACAAAGCGACCTTCGATTATGTGCAGCAAGAAATCGCACGGCGCAAGGAATTGGGACCGAGGGCAAACAAGAGCCTGAACCTCACCTGCTTTTCGGGAATGCTGAAATGTCCACACTGCGGTCAAAGTTATATGCACAACAAGCGTACTGACCGGGGCTTCATGGAGTTTTGGGTCTGTGGTTCGAGGAAGAAAAAAGGCGGTCGGTGTCCCGTCGGCGGCAGCATAAACCACGAGAACCTCAAGAAAGCCTGCGCCGCCGTCCTCGGCCTGGATGAGTTCGATGAGGATGCGTTCCATGATAGAGTGGATTTCATCAACGTGCCGGAACGCGGGATGCTTGAGTTCCATCTGAAGAACGGCGAGGTCATTACAAAGGACTGCCCGAACACAGGACACAAGGACTGCTGGACTGCGGAGTACAGAGCGAAAACATCAGAGAAACGCAGGAAAAGACCGAACTGCAAAGGCTCCTCCGTCATGACGGGCAAGATAAAGTGCGTGGGGTGCGGGTGCAATTTCCGCAGAGCCACGCAGCCGTCTTCTACATCGGAAAGCGGCAAAGCCTACTACTGGCGGTGCGCTGAGCGGGACGGATGCGAAACGGTCGGTCTGCGAGAGGATGTGTTGAAACCATTCATAGCGGAGACGCTCGGCATTGCTGAATATGACGATGGTGAGTTTGAAAAGCGGATAGACCACATTGATGTGCTTTCCGCTACGGAGATGGTTTTCCATTTCAAGGACGGCAGGACGGTCAGCCGCACATGGGAGCAGCCGAAACGGGTCGGCAGACCTTGGACGGATGAGCAGAGAGCCAAGTTTAAGGAATCCATCAAGGGTAGGTATACGCCGGAGGTACGGCAGCAGATGAGCGAACACATGAAACAATTACGGAAGGAGCGTGGTAAAGCATGGCGCAAAGAAAAGTAACGGCAATTCCGGCTACCATCAGCCGGTACACGGCCACGCCGATCAACAGTACGAAGAAGCGCCGCGTTGCCGGATATGCCCGCGTTTCGACCGACCACGAAGACCAGACCACGAGCTACGAGGCACAGGTCGATTACTACACCAACTACATTAAGAGCCGGGACGATTGGGAGTTCGTTGCCATATACACGGACGAAGGAATCTCGGCAACGAACACCAAAAAGCGCGAGGGCTTCAAAACAATGATTGCCGATGCCCTTGCAGGGAAAATCGATCTCATTGTTACCAAGAGCGTGAGCCGTTTCGCAAGGAATACGGTAGACAGCCTTACCACGGTGCGGAAGCTGAAGGATGAGGGCATTGAGATTTATTTCGAGAAAGAAAACATATGGACGCTGGATTCCAAGGGCGAACTGCTCATCACCATTATGTCGAGCCTTGCGCAGGAAGAAAGCCGCTCCATTTCCGAAAACGTCACCTGGGGGCAGCGCAAGCGCATGGCAGACGGAAAGGTCAGCTTTGCCTACAGTCGCTTCCTTGGGCTGGAGAAGGATAAAGAAACCGGCAAGATTGTGGTCAATCCCGAACAGGCAGAAACCGTGCGGCTGATTTTCCACCTGTTCCTTGAGGGCATGACGCCGCACTCCATCGCCGCGGAACTGACCAGCCGGGGCATCAAGACGCCTGCGGGCAAGGACGTGTGGAACCAACAGACGGTGCGCCGGATGCTCTCGAACGAGAAGTACAAGGGCGACGCCCTTTTGCAGAAGGAGTTCACGGTGGACTTCCTTCAGAAAAAGATGAAGAAGAACGAGGGCGAAGTTCCGCAATACTATGTGGAGGGCAACCACGAGGCAATCATCAGCCCGGCGGTGTTCGACTTGGTGCAGGCGGAGCTTGCCAAGCGCACGAAGGGCGGTTCACGATACAGCGGCGTGAGCATTTTCTCAAACAAGATCAAATGTGCCGACTGCGGCGGATGGTTCGGCTCGAAGGTCTGGCATTCCACAGACCGCTACCGCAAGGTCATCTACCGCTGCAACCGCAAGTACAACGGTGAGAAGTGCCAGACTCCCCATGTTACGGAGGACGAGGTTAAGGAGGCGTTTGTGTCGGCATACAACCAACTCGTGACGGAGAAAAAAGAGATCATTGCCAATGCAGAGATCATCCGCAAAACACTCTGTGTCACCGATTCCCTGCAGGAAGAAAAGGGCAGGCTGGAGGAAGAGATGGTGGTGCTGGTGGAAATGACGCAGAACATCGTGGCGGAGAATGCCCGTGTCGCACAGGACCAGGACGAGTACCAGAAACGCTACGATGGACTTGTCCAGCGGTACGATACGGCGAAGGCTCGGTACGATGAGGTGGTAGCCGCCATCTCCGCCAAGGAAGCGCAGAGCGAACGGCTGGCAAACTTCATCAAGGTGCTGAAAGCCCAGGACGGCACCATCAGCGAGTTTGACGGCAGCCTTTGGGGCAGCATGGTCGAATTCGTCACAGTGGGCAGGGGCAAGGAGATCACGGTCACCTTCCGGGACGGCACGGAGATACAGGCATAACAGATACACAGGCAGGAACGGCACTCGGCTACGGTCGGGTGTCTTTTTTCGTTATGGGGTAGAAATGTTCATAAATATGTGGTATAATAAATAACACTTTGAGTGCAATAAACCAACAAAATTATCGTTAGAAACAACAGAGGGATTGAAATATGGTCAAGAACAATTTTGAAGTCGATGTCAAAGTAAAGTGCATCGAAGCTGATATGACACAGGCGAAACTCGGAGAGGAAGTCGGTACAACGGGTCAGTATGTGAATCGGCTCATTAAGAAAGGCGATTCCATCGTGAACAAGACCTTTGTGCAGATGCTCGAAGTTCTCGGCTACGATATTCAGCTGACATATGTAAAAAGAGAAGAAAACTGATGAAAGGCAGGATTTTTTATTATGGCTTATGAAACACCGTTGACGATTGCGGAAGTAATGCAGGATATCTCAAATAACAAATATGTACTGCCTTCCATCCAGAGAGAGTATGTGTGGGATACTGAACAGATAGAAACGCTGTTCGATAGTCTTATGCAGGATTATCCCATCGGAGCATTTCTGTTTTGGGAGATTGAAAAATCAAGATTGCTGGACTATGACTTCTATGAGTTTTTAAGGAATTATCACGAGAAGAATAATACACACAATAAGAAGGTTGACCTTAAAGGTTCCGATGGTGTGACTGCGGTTCTTGACGGACAGCAACGTCTAACCTCTATTTATATTGGACTTAAGGGTTCCTATGCATATCGCTTAAAGTATAAGCAAAAGAAAAGCGAGAACGCATATCCTGTCAGATATCTGTATTTGAACCTGATTGAGGATGCACAGGACGAAAATAACAAATATGATTTTCGATTTTTAACAGATAAAGAATTCGGTGAAATGGCAGAAGGCTTCTGGTACAAGGTGGGAGACATTCTCACCATGACTCAGCCAGGGGAAACTTCTCAATATGTGCTTGATAATATTGCTTTTGCCGGGACGTATACAAAAGAGCAGACGATGCACGCGAATAATACGTTGCAAAAGTTGTATAACGTTGTTCATACAGATAAGACACTCAGCTATTACAAAGAAAAAGCGGCAGAGTTGGATAAGGTTCTGAATATTTTTATTCGTGTCAATAGCGGCGGTACAGTATTGACTTACTCCGATTTGTTACTTTCCATAGCATCTGCTCAATGGGAAAACCACGATGCAAGGGAAGAGATAACTGAGTTTGTGGATGATGTTAATTCCATCGGCGGTGGCTTCCGTATCAATAAAGACTTCGTATTAAAAACCGCACTGGTGTTAACGGATTTCCCCAATATTGCATTCAAGGTTGACAACTTCAATAAACCTAACATGATGAAAATCGAGGCGAATTGGGAAAACATTAAGCGTGCGATAAAGCAATCGGTATATTTAGTGTCTTCGTTCGGTTACACGGGAGAAACGCTTAGTTCCAACAACGCGCTAATTCCAATTGCTTATTACCTTCTTACAATCGGTATGCCCGATAACTTCGTAGAGTCAGGAGCAACCAAGGAAAACCGGGCAAAGATAAAGAAATGGCTGATAATGGCATTGCTAAAGAAAGCCTTCAGCGGACAGCCGGATAATGTAATAAGACCTATCCGCGATATTATTCGCGAGAATGGGAACAATGAATTTCCAATTGCTCAGATTATTGATAAATTTAAGGGAACAAACAAGTCCATTCAGTTTGCGGAAGATGATATTGATGAATATCTGCTCAAATTGAAGTATGGAAAGAGTGAAACGCTGTCAACGCTCATGTTGCTCTATCCATCATTGGATTTCAGCAATAAATTTCATGAGGATCATATGTATCCGAAAAGTAAATTCAGAAAGTCATATCTCCGGAAAATGGGCGTGCAGGAAGACAAACTGGATACATACATTGACTCCGTAAATGATATCAGCAATCTGCAGCTGCTTGCCGCACAGCTGAACGAGGAGAAACTCAATACAGATTTCGATGTGTGGTTTAACAAAGAGCAAGTTACAGACTCAGATAAGATTCAGTATCGCACGATTCATTACTTGCCGGAAATGGATTACACGTATCCAAACTTTCTCGATTTTTTGGAAAAGAGGAAGCAGATGCTTCGTAAGAAACTAATAGAGATTTTGCTCTAAAAGAAAATGGCAGAAAGTGAAGAAAGTATGAAACAGATAAAAAATGCGGAGTACGAGGAATTCCAAAAGTATCTCCGCGACAAGAATAACGGCCGCATACTGACGCCAGATGGGTTGCGGTTTATCTGCCAGGCGAATGACTACAACCCTGAGAAAATCGGTAGGCATATGCTCGAAGTGATGGCACGGCAGCAGAGCCAACAATGATCACATAACAAGGAGGATAACATGGCTATGGAATATACGCCAATTGAAAAACAGGCACTTGATATGATGAAAAGGACAGATTTTAAGAATTTGTCGAAAACAGACGTCTTGAGTATTGCGTCCAAATTAAGTGAACTGCGGCCAGATGTTGCTAAAGAAGTCATTGCACAGTTTCCTGAGTTTGTAAAATTGATTCAGTCATCCATGTCTGAGTACAAGGATATCTTGGGAAACATAATTTCAAGCGATGATGAGAGCATAAAGCAGGCTTACGCAACAGCTGATAAGGAATTAGATATCTCGGCAGATAGCAGAAAGCAGTTCTATGATTTTGCTGAAAAAGTACACGCTGACTTAAGTAAGTGCTTGGATAATCCGGAATTGAGTGCCGAGGAACGAGAAGCCATTCTTGAAAAAGAAATGGAAATTCTGAAAACTGTAAGCGAAAAGGATACTGAGATTCGTTCGCAAGAAACAGAAACAGTTCGTATGGTTGACAAGAAGGATTCGGAGAAGCGACAGTTTAATTGGGGCATTGTAAAAGTCGCAAGCTCTGTCCTTGTGGCAGGGTTAGTGGTAGGAGTAAGTGTACTTGGTGGCAATGTGAATATTAAGCTTCCGAAAAAGTAATAGAAAACGAGGATGGAAGAATGAGCAGACCGATAACGACCTTATTTATGTTGATGTCTGTTGACGGCAAAATTAGCACAGGTTCTTCGGATGAATTGGATGTTGATAAGGATTTTCCTGCGATAACTGGTGTGGCAGAAGGCTTACATCAATACTATGAAATTGAACAATCCACGGACTTATGGTCTTTTAACACGGGACGAGTACAGGCCAAGATGGGTGTTAATGAGAAGCCGCTCCCCGCAAAAACGCCGGTGTCCTTTGTGTTGTTGGATAATAACCATCTGACGGAAAATGGCGTAAAGTATTTTTGCACTCTTTCCAAGCAGGCGGTGGTGGTAACAACGAATCCGAACCATCCGGCTTTCTCGGTAAAAGAGGATAATCTTCATATTATTTTTCAAGAGCAAATCTCGCTGAAAGCAGCACTTGAACGTCTTCATAATGATTATGGATGTGACAGATTGACGGTGCAGTCCGGGGGAACTGTAAACGGATTATTCCTCCGTGAAAAACTGTTTGACTTTGTCGATGTCATTGTGGCTCCGATCCTGATTGGCGGTAAAGATACTTCCACTTTGATTGATGGGCAGTCTTTGAAGTCAAACGCTGAATTATCCGATTTAGGTGTGCTGAAGTTGATTGAATGCTCTGCGCTGGAGGATTCCTATATAAGATTGAGATACCAGGTGATCGGCTGATTATTCAAGTTTCACGAGGAGAACGAGATGTACGCACAGGCAGCGATAAAACCGAATACCTTACTCCGTAACGGTGCATACGGCATCGTTATGAGGGGTGTGCAAAAATGCACCTGTGCGGGTGCATCGTTAAGGGGTAGAAAAAGGCTGCCGTTATGTTGTATCAAATTAGACACGGCAACAGAAAACAAGACTCGATATTTTATACAATCTAAGGTCGCCTGATTAAGGGGTATCGCTTTCATAAAAAGGGTGTCGTTTTTGCAGGGGTGTCGTTTTCCGCAAATCGACGCATTTTTTATATTCGGAGAAATAGGAATGCATAAAATTACCGATAAACAATATGAAGAGTATCAGCGGCTGTGCTATGCTCGGGATCACGGAAGGATATTAACTCCGGATGGGCTAAGGCTTGTCTGCGCAGGGTTCGATTATGATCCAGAAGCGATCGGAAAGCACATGTTGGAGACACTGGCGAAGTTTCAACAAAAAGAAAGATAGAAATCAACAAATCGGAATTTACGGAGATGATAAGATGGTTAATATAACAGATGTAAAGCAGATTCTTCAACTCTCGATAGATGCGGAGATTAAAGTCTTTCTTGATGGTGGATGGGGTGTAGATGCGTTGCTTGGATATCCGTCAAGAGTCCATAACGATATTGATATTTTTGTAGAAAAGAAAGATTATCAGAGCTTTATAGAGATGTTGAAAGCTAATGACTTTTATGAAATTAAGATGGAATATACAACATTGAACCATACTGTATGGGAAGATGCGAAAAACAGAATTGTTGATTTGCATTGTTTTGAATATACGGGCGAAGGTGAAATTCTTTATGAGGGGGATTGTTTTCCGATAGAAATTTTTTCGGGCAAAGGAAAAATTGAGGAGATAGAGGTTTCCTGTATTGAACCATATAGTCAAGTAATGTTCCATCTGGGATACGAATTTGATGAGAATGATGTGCATGATGTGAAGTTATTGTGTGAGACATTTCATATCGAAATTCCAAATGAGTATAGATAACTGCAAATTTCAGTTTGTAGAGTTGATAAGGTCCTCATCACCAGAGAAGTTCAGTGGTGGGGATTTTTTTTGTTTTACTCTGAATTCGTTGACTTTCCTTCTTTTTTGAGCAATCTATTGGACACCAAAGAAAGGAGGAACAGATCATGTTGGAAAAAGAACTGGACTTTTGTCTGCAGCGTTTTCTGCTGATCAATGCTTATGCAGATGGCATTCTTGATCAGACAGACGCAGAAGCAATATTGGACAAGGCTTCCGCAACGAAAGAGCAGGTATTTCATGCTGGCAACCGGAAAATCGGCGATTCTGAAATTGTAAGAGTTGGAGACAGAAGTACTAATCCACATTCCAGGAAGAACGGAGTGCAAGACAGAAAAAATAGAAAATACTGCCTGTCCTCGAAAATGTATTGTACATCCTGCGGCTCTCATTATGGACCAAGACCGATTCACTCGACGAGCTACAATGATCTCGTCTGGGCATGCAATGGGAGATTTGACCGGAGCATTCATTGCCATGAGAAGTACATTTATGAACTTATTCTGGCGAGCATGCTTCATGAGGCAATGCGAAATCTGGCAGTTCGGAGGCAAGTATCACGAGACATTATCAGGGCATCTGAAGGAATTCTTCATGGGGCAGAGAGTAATGATCTGAGTACATATTTTACGAAATTGCAGAAGATTGATCCCAGACAGATGGCTTGCGACTTTGATGATATTCTTCTGGCAATAAATGAGATTGCGATGGATGACGAAAAAGGCATGTGTATTTCCTGGATAGACGGAGAGATCAGCAATTACCTGATTCCGAAATATTCGCCGAAGAGAGGAGTGCACCATGAATGATGATCAGAAAACACTGGTTTGTAATTACCGCGAAAGCGGGATGTCCTATGGAAAGATCGCATCCACATTAGGCCTTTCAAGAGCTACGGTTAGTTCCTATTGCCATAGAAATTCTCTTGGTGGAACCAGAAACACCATGAAAGAAGCAGAAGAGGTTTATGTTTGCCCTAATTGCGGAAAGATAATCCAGCAGGAGCCAAAGCATAAAAAGAGAAAGTTCTGTTCGGATGAGTGCTGCCAAACCTGGTGGAATAATCATCCGGAGGCCGTTCACCGGAGGACGTCGGCAATCTATTTTTATACCTGTGCGTGTTGCGGCAAGCCCTTCAGAGCCTATGGAAATAACCACAGAAAATATTGTTCGCAAGCATGCTACTTAAGGGATAGGTTCGGAGAAAACGCGTAAAAAAGCTCCCCATCACCAAAATTCAGGTGGTGGGGAGCTTTTTCAGGCTTTGATTTCCTGCCCGTTTCGGAAGGTAACCCGGATGTCTTTCTCACTGTAGACCGCGATGAATTCGACCAAGCTGCTGAAAGCTTCGACGGAGAATTCCGTCAGGGTATCAGTCGTTTTCTCGAAGGCTGTAAGGAAGTCTTCGATGCCTGCCTTGTTCGCGTTCATCTCGCTGATCTGGTCGTAGAGTTCGTCAATTCTTGCTTTGAGCTCGTCGTAACGCTTTACCAGAGCATCGTATTTCTGCTGGTAACTCGCTTGCTCCTGCGCGACATGGGCATTCTCGTAGATGGTCTTTTGAACAGCCTCGGAAACGGCAGCTGCTTCAACCAGAAGGTTGTCTCGCTCCGTTTCCAGCTCCTTCGTGTCGAAGAGGAGCCCCAGCATCTCATGGCCATTGGCGATGACCTCGTCCTTTGTCGCTAGGAGCTTGTTTGCCGCTGATAGGAAGGCAGCCTTGACCTGTTCGTCTGTCAGGTGCGGAGTGGAGCAACGCTTGTCCCCATCGTACTTGTGGTTGCATTGCCAGATGACGTGGCGGTATTTGTCGTTTGAGTGCCAGACCTTTGAGCCGTACCAGCTGCCGCACTCACCGCATTTGATCTTCGAGGAGAAAGGGTAGACTCCGCTGTGGTACTTCTCACCTTTGCCACGCTTGTCTATCTCGCGCTGGACCATATCGAAGGTCTCCGGATCGATGATAGCCTCGTGGTCGCCTTCCACGTAGTACTGAGGAATCTCGCCTTCATTAGGTTTTGTCTTCTTTGTGAGGTAGTCAACCGTGAAGGACTTCTGAAGGAGGGCATCACCCTTGTATTTCTCATTTCGGAGGATGCTCTTTACAGATGATTGACTCCATTGGTCCTTACCGCCCGGACTCTTGAGACCTCTTTTGGTGAGCTCATCCGCAATGCCGTGATAGGTCATGCCTTGCAGGAAAAGACTGTAGATGAGTTTCACGGTTTTTGCCTGCTCCGGGTTAACGGTAAGCTTCCCGTCTGGTCCTTTGTCGTAACCGAGGAACCTCTTGTAGGCGACGGAGACCTTGCCGTCAGCGAATCGCTTTCTCTGGCCCCAGGTGACGTTCTCCGAAATGGATCTGGATTCCTCCTGAGCCAGTGAGCTCATGATCGTGATAAGGAGCTCACCCTTGGAGTCGAAGGTCCAGATGTTTTCCTTCTCGAAGTAGCACTCGGTACCGTGCTCCTTGAGCTTTCGAATGGTGGTCAGGGAGTCGACCGTGTTCCGGGCGAACCTGGACACGCTCTTTGTGACTATAAGATCGATTTTGCCTGCCAGCGCATCGGCGACCATGCGCTTGAAGCCCTCACGGTGTTTGGTGCTTGTTCCAGTGATGCCTTCATCCGTGTAGACCTTGACGAATTCCCAATCGTCGCGAGCCTTGATGAATTTCGTGTAGTAGTCGATCTGTGCCTCGTAGCTGGTGAACTGCTCGTCGTGGTCCGTGGAGACTCTGGCGTAAGCGGCGACCTTTCGTTTACTTGGCGTATCGATCGGCGCAGCGGTAAACCGGCTGATGCTTGCTGGGATTGTTGTTATTTTCCTTTGCTGTTCCAATATTTCTCACTCCTTATCTGCTTCATCCTTTCGCTCATTTTCTTACGACGCTCCGAGGAGTATTCCTGCCTGGGAGCCGCCTCGAACTTAGCTCTTCGTTCTGATGACCACTTTGGCATTTTGCGTGAGGTGTCGTAGTCTTCTTGGACCTCATGCCCATCTTTGAAAGTGAAGGTCAGGTGGCCGCCTGGAGAAACCGTGATCTTTTCAATGTTCTCTGTGAAGGCAGTGGCATCAAATTCTGGAATGCCGAGAACCTTTGCGCAGAGCTCTTTTAGGGTATCTTCGTGAATGCAGTTGTTGTGGCAGGTGTTGGTGGTGGCACAGCAGAAGAGGTGATATTTCTCACCGGAGGCTGCCTTCCTTGTTTGTCTGCGGTAGTTGTTGCCACATTCCGCGCATTTGATTCTGCCGGTAAATGCTGTGGCATTTTTGCAGCGAGGAGTATTCTTTCTCTTGCGAGAGACCTTCTCGCGGTACTCTTTGGTCCAGCAGTCCTGGTGACCGGTGTTGGGGCAGGGCTTACGGATGACGGTGCCATCCTTCATGAAGAAGTCGAGAACGTAGCCTTCCGGGACCTCGATGTGATCCACCTTGTCGAGGAAGGTCTGCTCGTCAAATTCGTCAAGACCAAGAACCTCGTTGCAGGCTTTGATCAAGCTCTTCTGGCTGATGCTTCCCTTGTTCGGGCATGCTGGCCTTTCTGCCTTTTTCCTTGCGAGCATCTTTCTGGTTCCGCAGACCCAGAATTCTTGATAGATTCCTCTATCTGTCCGATGCTCATGCATGTAGCTGAGGCCGCAATGCGGGCATTTGATCTTGCCGGTAAAACAGCAGGTGTCGAGGCTCTTGTTGGCCAGAGGACCGAGCTCCTTGCGTCTTGCAATCTCTGATTGCACATAGTCAAAGGTCTCTTTGTCGATGATGGCTTCATGAGTGTTCTCCACATAGTACTGTGGGAGCTCTCCGTGATTCTTTCTGCGATGCTTACCGATTGGGTCCTCAATGAACTCCTTCTGAAGGAGAAGGTTACCGGTGTAGGTCACGTTGGTGAGGACCACCTTGATATTGGAATCCACCCAGCGGCAGCCCTCGCGAGTTGTGATTCCCTCGGCAGCAAATTCTCGCTCGGTCTCGAGCCTCGATTTACCGTCGAGGAAGTTCTGGAAGATTCGCTTTACAATGGCAGCCTCCTCGGGAACAATGACCAGATCGTCACCTTCCCACCTGTAGCCGTATATCCGGAAGTGTCCATTTGGAATGCCCTGTTGCATACGCTTTCGCACTCCCCATTTCACGTTGTTGCTGATGCTTTCGGATTCTGACTGTGCGAAGGAAGCAAGTAGCGTCAGCATCACCTCGCCGTCTCCGGAGAGGGAGTTGATGTTCTCCTTCTCGAACCGGACCTCAATGCCGAGCTCTCGAAGGTGCCGGACGGTGTTCAGAAGGTCGACCGTATTTCGGGCAAATCTTGAAATGCTCTTCGTGAGGACAATGTCGATGCGTCCTGCTTCACAGTCAGCGAGCATTCGCTGGAATTCAGCTCGCTTCTCTGTACTGGTACCGCTGATGCCTTCGTCTGCATAGACGCCAGCATAGATCCACTCTGGATTGCTTTGAATCAGAGAGGAGTAGTAGCTGACCTGCGCCGACAGGGAATGGTGCAGTCGCTCGGTTTCCATTGAAACTCGAGCATAGGCAGCGACTCTTTTTTTCGTCGGCAGCTTTGGCATGGCGGGCTTAATTTTTGTTATTTTTGCCATTTGACGTCACTCCTTTCCTTACAATAGATCACTCTGGCCGCCCGACGAAGCAAGGACTACTTCGAGCATAAAGTGCCGATTATCGGGGAGTATTTCTCCTTCATTTTGGTATCAATTACCGCGTACTGCTCCTCTGTGATCAGGCGGCTTCTTAGCATCGACTGGAACATGTTCATGGTCGCCTGATAGAGGGCTTCTCGCCTGAACTGATCATCTGTCATGGCGATCACCTCCAAACCGGTCCTTGATGTAGCACTCATGGGAGCAGTACTTCCTGTGATTGTTGCCATAGGCCGTAAAGGGCTTACCGCAGCATGCGCAGGTGAAGGAGTAGATTGCTGTTTCTCTCCGGTGCACAGCCTCTGGGTGATGGTTCCACCAGGACTGGCAACATTCGTCACTACAGAAGGAAATATGCTTGTGCTTTGGAAGCTGCTTAATTGGCTTGCCACAATTTCTGCAGAAAGAGGTATTCTCATCGTTTTCCACAGGTGTAGATTCTCCATTTACCGAGAGCTTTTTCCTTCTGCAGTAGGAGCTGACCTGGGCCTTTGATAATCCCAGGAGCTTTGCAATCTGACCGTAGCTATTTCCAGAGCTTCGAAGCTCAGTAATTTGTTTTCTCTGTTCACTTGTCACCTTAATCACCTCCAATAGGAACTGGAGGTTTCTGGGAAAAATGCGCGGAATTTCTTAAAATGTTTCTGCATTAGACCGACCTCCTGGTTCTCAATGGAGGTGAGGGTGTCGGATTGACGAAATGATTCGTATGGATTTGAGAGAGAATCTGTGATAGGATAACGAAGAAATAAATATCCTCTGCCGCCGGGCAGAAAACTGTGCATCGGTTCCGTATCGTTAGGCCTTAGAAGATACGGGGTGACCGATGTATTTTCTTTGTTCCAGGAGGTAGAAAATGGAATGGATCATGTTGCTCCTTGCCGGAGCATCAGAAATTACATGGGCAATGTCCATGAAGCTGTCAGAAGGATTTTCGAAGGTTGTTCCGACGATCATCACGGTTGTCTTTTATATCGCCAGCGCAGTATTTCTCTCGATTGCACTGAAGAAACTCCCGCTCGGTACAGCTTATGCGTTATGGACCGGGATGGGAATTATAGGAACCACTTTATGCGGGGTGCTTCTGTTTAAAGAAATCCTCAGTCCGGCGCAGATCATCTGCATCGTGATGATTGTTGCAGGTATTGCTGGACTTAAGATTCTGGGAAACTAAAAAAAGCCCTGCCGCAGATATTTTCTGCAAGCAGGGCTCATATTATTTCACCCGGATTTTCTGACCAGGATAAATGATATTCGGATTCTTGATGCTCGGATTGAGCTTAAGAAGTGCTGCCAAGGTGAGCCCATGCTTTGCTGCAATGCCGGAGAGTGTATCTCCGGAGACAACAGAGTAGTAGACCTTCGTCTGCTTGGGAGCAGAGGAGGAGACCAGCTCGTTTACCCTCTTCTGGACAGCATCGTAGGAAAGGCCAAGAGCCTCGATGGCCTTCCGACGCTGATCGCCATTACCAAACTCGCCTGCGATGACCTTCTTCGCTGCCTCCTCGATGGTCAGAGCAGATGTTGGCTGTGGTTCCGGATTTTTCGTCGATGCCTTATACCCATTGAACCCACCATTCATGATGATGATTGGAAAGTCCTGGTATGCATAGTCGAGATCAACACGTCCGCTGATTCCTGGCACCGTGCCATTTGAACTGTACTGCCAAATACCGCAGGAGCCTGCGAAGCTGCAGGAGCTTGCCCACTGCGCACACCAGAAGGAGTAGCGCTTCCGGATCTCTTCCTTCACAACAGCTCGGACATAGGAAGAGGATGTGTAAAAGCCAGCGAAGTATCCTGCTGCTTCGAGCTTGCTGCAGAAGGTCTTGATGAGACCGGAACAGAAATCCATGCCAGCATCAAGCTGAGACTTCTCCTCCATGTCGAGATACACAGGATAATCAAACTGCTTCCCAGCGAGGGCACGAAGGAAGGCATCTGCCTCTTCACCAGCTTCCTTAAAACCATTAGCATAACTGTACCAGTATGCACCGACATGAAGTCCTGCCGCTTTTGCCTTCTTGTAGTTAGACTCAAAGAATTCATCCTTTCCCTTGGTACCATAGCCAGCCCGGATGATAACGAACCGGGTGCCGCTGTTCTTTACCTTCTGAAAATCAATGGCTCCCTGCCATTTTGAAATATCGATTCCTTTAACCTGCATGATTCATTCCTCCTTAAAAAGAGAAGCCCTCCGGACTTGTTACCATCCGAAGGGCTGTGCCTCGTTCACGAAGAGACGCTCGAGATAGAAGGATCACCTCCTCTCAGGGCTCGTTCTTCGTCGCTTGCTTATAGACCTGGTTGATTCCCGTTGCCGCAAATCCACTCACGATTCCAACTGCGAGTGCGTTGACAATGTCGGTCGCAGGGAAGTCCGGCATGAGGTAAAGACCTGCGATGCCAAGAAGGGCACCGACGCTTCCACAGATCACCGGAATCCAGGTGTCCGGAACCTTCTCAGACGCCTTGCAGGCAGCGCCGATGAGATATGCGATGACCGTGATTGCAGCAACAGATGCGATTCCAAAATCCATGACTCATTCCTCCTTCTTTTCTCCGTCCGGAGATTGATAGGGCAGCTTTTGCACTGCCTGGTATAGGTTTTCTCCCGTGCCGTTCCCGCCGAGCGCCTTGTAGGGTTTGTAGAGATACTCGAGATTCTCTCTGTCATCAAGGCTTGCCCAGCCACGGGCAATAAAAAAGCTGCATGCGGTATAAAGCCTGTCATGCAGCAGAGCGAGAATTCCTTCCCGCAGAACGTCATATTCGGTTTTCTTACCTTTGAGCTTTTTCACGCACAAGGTAAGTACTGCGATGATGAGTGCAAATAGCTCCTGCACCCAGTATTTCAAGATCCAGTCCATTGGACGCCTCCTTTATGTAGTACTTCCAGAAGTACCTGGAAGCGTAACCGATTGCCTGTTGCCATTTGAGTCCTCAAGGATGATCTCATTTCCTTCGAGCGTCAGCTTATACGTTGTATCGGTGAACACCGCGTTCTCCGGGACCTCTGTCTTGAGAGAAGAGATCAGGCTGTTCAATGCCGTCACAATAGACAGGATCACTTTTGAGGAGCCTTTGTATTCCACCTTATGAATCAACATTGTAAAAATCCTCCGATCTCTTCACGGCCCCGATATTCCTTCCGGTATATGCTTTCAGATCAGTGATGATCCGGTCGGTATCGAAAAGCCGGTCTGTGAGCTTATATGAGGAAATATACGGGTCAAAGTAGGAAAGGTTCTCCGGCTCGATGTAGGTCGTATCCCGGACAGATTTCACGCAGGCCCTGCATTTATCTGTGGCTTTGACTTCCTCCTCGCGGGTTGTCGCATACCAGTGCTGGTCATGCCACCGGCAGTTGTAGTAGCATCCAGTGTTGCAGATGAGAATGTAGCGGTACTTGGTCGGAAGGCGCTTGATCGCATCCAGGTGCCTGTTAAACCAGAAGAAGAGCACGATGCTGTCGTACATCGAGAAGTCGCCTTCCTGAAGGTCTTTCTCGGTAAGGCAACTGGTGACTGAAAGCGTGAGCGTCAAATCGCCATGTCTGGTCCTTGCTGCGATTGCGAGAGCATCATCATTTATGATGAACTGCCGGATGCCAAGCGCGTAGTACTTTTCAAGAACCTCCAGCGAGGCATTCCTGTGCATCAGGATGCAAAGCGGCAGCCCCAGTTGCATGAGTTCCTTAAGCCGGATCAGATACTCGTCGTAGGATTTCGGATACTCATCCCGGAGCGGGATGTCTCGCCTTGTCGTTATGGCGTCCTCCACATAGGCTGGCAAATAGATGCAGCTGATGTATGGAAAAAACTCACGATTTCTCGCGAGCTTTCCAACATAGTCATAGGCAAAGTTATATGGGAGTTCATACTGTTTCATCAGAATCCTCCTTGTCCGTCAGGGTGTAGGTCACCTTCATTGTCTGCGATGCGTTCTTTGTAATTGGTGAGGACAGGTTGTTGATGGTGCCAAGATAGGCTGCCCGGAAGACTGTCCTGATCCGGTCATTGTCGTAGTAGCCGTCATAGTGATAGGTAGCGAGCACCTTGTCATCGAGGAAGGCTATGCAGGGATTTGCCACAGGACCACCGGTCGTAGCTTCCTCAGAGTAGGTGCCGTCCTCATAGAGGAAGCCGACCTTTGTATAGGTGGTGCCATCCACTCTGTAGTCGTACTGGTATTGGATGCCACCGTTATATAGGAGCGGGCACATGTTCTGAATGGTGCCATCGTTCTGCGTTTTGAAAAGCTTGATGTCCGCGATGTTCGCAAGGTCGATCACATAGATGCTCTTTTCATCGCTACCTCTTGCATAGAGGTGGTTGTTCCGGATAATCATGCTGCCTTCACGGCGATTGGTCAGGTGAACACCGGCCAGGGTGATTTCCTGTTCGGCTTCAGCGGAGAAAGACAGGTCAGAGTATTTGTACTTCGTAACATAGATCTTGGCATCGCCGCTGTCATTCTTCTCATCAAAATGGTAATCGTGGTAAGTATTGCCATAGTAGGTGTAGGTGTTCACCCGATTATTCTGTGTGATGAAGTAGATATACCCATCATACCCAGGAAGCCAGTACTGATAAGGATTGCTGACCTGAAGGCCTTCATGACTCGGCGGATCAAGCGTCGTGACATCAATCGCGGTCTTAGCCAGATCATTGTAGGAGAGATCGTTCACCTTTGCCTGGTACAGATCCATTCTGCATTTTTGGACAGTTTTGCCATCGCTCCGCAACCAGTAGACATATTCATCTTTCAGAAAAAGAATGCGGGCATTATGCTCTAGAGAGTCATTGACATTCGTATCACTGACGGAATCCAGATAGAACTGCCGCTGGAAAGGATTAGCACCAGCATACTTATTCGTGAGTGCGATGGCCTTGATCGTGCCGTTTCCCTGAGCGGTACCAAAGTCCCAGACAGAAACATAGCCTGTATCAGTCGCATGCGATTCGATGGAGTTAAGAGAGCCTCTCATCGGGTCCGTTGTATTTGAATCTCGGTCTCCGTATCCTACGAGCTTGGCATTTGACGGAAAGGCGACATTGTCGGCGGCTTCTTCGAGCGTGTTGTTAAAGAGCATCAGACTGCCGAGTGCATTCGTAGCAATGGGAAAGACACTCTGATTCATAACCTTGCCCATCATGTTCTGTGCAGCGATCAGGTACTGGACCGCGTTCGTTACGAGGTTGTCTTTCTCATAGGTTTTTTCTATTTTGCCGGTCTCGGCATTAAAGAGCTCTATCTTCGTGTGGCCCTTGATCATTCCTCTACCTCCTTCAAAAAGATCTGAATATCTGTAAGTGTGCCTTCCTTGTGGATGATGGCCTTTATCTTGATGGAGCCGGTGAGCTTCTCAGCCCACTGATCCTTTGTGATTTCCTTCATGGCAGGACCGAACATGCCATAGGATTCCCGCGTGGTATCAGGCTCTGTCCATCCGTTTTCATAGGACCACCAGGTCTTTCCGTGATCGAAGGATGCAAGGAAGTTCACATTGTTGCTGTCGCAATCAGTGGTGACGGAGAGGATTTCAGATGCCTCTTCATCCGGGCTTTCAATTTCCTGAACGGAGGTTACATCCTTTAGCTTCCAGGCACCATCTTTGATTTCGATGGCATCGTGGTTATAGGTCATTACATCATCGTGCAGAGTATCGTAGCGGTACAGGAACTTGATGTTTCCAACATGCCCACCGATACCGCGAAGGATAGAGGCAAGACCGAAGGCAGGAATAATATCCGATACACCTGCGTCATTATTCGGGACCATGGTTACAGCGACTGCATCCGTAAATGGGCGGTAGATCTTTGAAAGGTCTGCCGGGAGTACTTCATCCTCTGCAGAGAGTGAGCCATCCCAAGCACCCTCACCTGCAAGACCCTGACCGACGAGATAAGCTCTGGCGCTTCCTGCCTCGATGTATAGGGAAGCTCCTGCCATTGATATCCAGGCTGCAAAGTTACCCATCAGGTTTGCGGTCGATTTCCAGATGTACTGGAGATGAAGGAGATGCGTGCCATCCTGCAGTGTTTCTACAGGATAGTAGTCTTTGACCTCCTCACCGTTCATGTAGTAGGTGACGGTGACAGAGCCATCTGTATTCGTAACCGAACTGTCAGTTGTGACCTCCGTCGTATCAATCCGGAGCTTGATCTCTGCATGGAACTCGATGTAGGTCGCCTTCTGGGTGGCATACTTTAAGTCGATGATCTTTCCCTTATTGCCATCACCGATTGTGATCTCGTCTGCATTGACGTAGGAGTAGTAATAAATGCTGTCGGCACTCGTGGTCGACAGGAGACCTGCGATGTTCTTATCCACCTTGGACTTCGCAGAGACGAGCGCAGGGTTCTGTCCGACACCGGTTGCTTTGTAGGTACCATTGTAAGTCCAGTCATACTTCGTGATGCAGGACTTGGAGCTTTCACCAGCAATGCCGCCTGTGAAAAGAAGGACGTCACCGAGGTCGTAGACCGGGCTTCCGATCATGCTGACTTCCATTGGCACATAAGAAATAGTCTGCATGGCATTGAGGACTGCAAGGCGCTGTCTCTCAGTCACTTCCGGGAGACCATACTGCATGAGCGGGTTGCTGCCCATGTTGAAGGTAAGACCATCGTCAGGCATCAGGCCATAATATTTCGTCGCCTGGTCCGCAATGTTCACGATGGATAGACCTGTGTATCTGGTAATGAAATCTGAGAACTTACCTCCGGAGAAGCGGTGACTGATATCAATCGTATCGACCGGTTCCGAGGAGTAGAGCCTAAGAACCAGAGCACCATCGCGATTGATCGTGGCAAAGGTCCCTGTCGTCATGGCGCACCAGGCAATGAGATCCCGCCAGGTCTCCATGTCGTTCTCCGGATACACCGAGAACTCCTCTGTGCCATTCGGCAGTGCCTCAACCTCGGTCTGCTCCATGCCAAGCGATACACCACAGGCATTTGTAGCTGCCAGCAGGAAGTCGTAGATCTTCTTGGAGCCATTGTCGATCTGGATCGTCTTTTCGAAGCGAGCCATGTTGTCATAGGCTGTGATCTCGACACCGGATTCTCCCCAGTTGGCTTCACTCACGTGGAAGATACCAAGTGGAACATCCTCATACGTGCCTGCGGGAAGAAGGAGTCCCAGGGAGGGCTTGATCGCCATGTCATCGAGTGTCTGCCGTACAAAAGGCATCTTCATGAACGTGACCTTGAGCTCCCCGATATACACAGAGCCAATCGACACGTTCGTATCATCGGAGCACTGATTGGTAAGGTGAAAGGACCCAGAGAGGATGTTTTCGTCAGAGAAAGACAGATCACCAGCGGTCCCGGTCATCCGAAACCGCTGGACCTGCTGTTTCATGGCTGCTTTGTATTCATCACTTACGCTGTACATGGCAGCCTCCTCTCATTAGAATTCGTATAGGTCAAAGGACACAGTATAGAGTCCATTCGAAGATGCCAGCTTCTCGCTGTTCTTCTCCGGACCAGTCTTAAAGTTCCGGATACGCATAGTCCGAGTCTTGTAGTCTCGGGTTTTCAGATCGTAGAGCCTTACGGCAATGGAATCCTTGTCGCGGAAATTTGTGAAGGTAGAAGCCCAGGCAGCGGAGCACTTGAACTCGCAGGAAACCGAGAGCTTGTCGTACCTGGTGACGATCACCTGATCGGTCCCGGCCTCCGTCTGGTTGGTGGTCTCGATAACCGAGTAGGATTCCTGCCATTTCGACGGCCAGAAGAGCTTGGTGTCATTAAAGTAGATTGGATAGTCCTTCTTTAACATCATCTGCCTCCTGACCTGAAATTCGTTCTCTGGTTTGCTTTAACGACAATCTCATCAATGCGGTCCTGGCCGATGTAGACCGGGATCACAATCGTCTGGTTGCCGCCTGCAGCAGCAACTGCTCCCTGGACGATCTGGGAGAGCCGATCGGTTCCGACAACTGCTTCCTCACCAGCTTCACCGCCGCCAAGGAGCCTCCCACCAGCCATTCCAAAGAGAGTCGGGCTGTTCAGGATATACGGCTCGTCCATAGCCTTCCGGTACCAGTCAACACCAATGTGCGGTACCGATGGCGGGTCGAGGGAAAAGCTACCGGAGATCGAGAAATGCGGCATCTTGAGCTTTGGCAGGGACCAGGAGAAGTTGAAAAAGCCCTTGATCTTATCAATGGCACCTCTGACTGCCTCCTTGGCAGCATCCATCTTTTCAGAGAATGCATTCTTGATATCATCGAGCTTCGAGCGGGCGGTAGAAAGAGCCTCGCCGAGCTTGCCACCGGTCGTCTTGTTGATGACCTCAAACCCGGTCTTCCAGATATTCTTGTAGCCTTCCATCGCTGTGGTGATGACACCCCTGATGCCGCCGCCATTCTGCTGAACAGTAGACTTGATGCCTGCCCAGGCTGTGCTGGTGTTGGTCTTCACTGTATTCCAGGCATTCGTGATGTGATCCTTGATGCCGGTAAATACAGTAGTCGCGCCGGTCTTCATGCCGTTCCAGACTGTGGAGACACCCGTCTTGATGCCGTTCCAGGCAGTCTCTGTTCCTGACTTGATGCCATTCCAGAGCCCGGTAAAGAAAGTGGCAAGACCCTGGCCGACTGTCTTTACGCCAGAGCAGATGCCATCCCAGACACCGCCAAACCACTCGGTGATTTCTCCCCAGTGCTTCACGATTTCGACGACAGCAACAATCGCCGCGATGACCGCAGCAATGATGCCGATCATCGGAAGAAGGCCGATGGAGCTGAAGGCAGCAAGACCAGTGGAGAGTCCGCCGATCGTATTCATGAGAGTTCCAATTCCACTCGTGATGGTACCGAAGGTAGAGATGACCTTGCCGACCCCGACGAGGATCGGACCAATCGCCGCAGCAACAAGTGCCGCCTTGATAATGAACTGCTGCATGGGCTCCGGGATTGCCTGCCAGATTTCAGAGAACTTCTTTAAGGCCCCGGATGCCTGCTCGAGCATAGGAGCAAGAACTGTTGCGAGGGAGTTACCGATCTCAGCGCCGGTCACCTTTAGCTGATTCAGCGTGGTCTTGAACTTATCGATTGGGTCCAGGGTGTCATTGAAGGTGGTTTCCACGTTTCCTTTGAAGGAATCCATGCTAGAGGAGAAGCCATCAAAGGAGAGCTTTCCGGTCTGCATGGCGTTATAGATAGAGGCACCAGCCTTGGAGCCAAAGAGGTCATATGCTGCTTGCAGTTTCTCTGTATCCGACTTGTTGGATTTCATCGTGCCGGAGAACTCAGACAGAGCCTGATCGAGCGTCTTGCCATCGGATGCCGCATTCTTCATGGCCTTCTTCATACCAGCCATAGCCGTAGACACATCAAGACCGGACATCTCGACGTTTCCGAGGAACTGAGCAGACTGCGTTGCGTTGAGTCCCATCGACTGCAGCTGTGCCGCATTTCCAGAAAGATCCTGCGAGAGCTTATCCATCGAAAGACCGGTGGCCTGACCGACGGAGTTCAGGACGTCCAGCATGCCACCAGCCTGGGAAGTATCCATACCGAAAGCATTGAGGACAGAGGAGACGTTATCGATGGAGGTCGAGACATCGGTATCGTTGATGGTGGCGAATTCCACGAACTGCTGCGAGAGATCCTTTAAGGCATCTCCGGTCAGGCCAAACCTCGTATTCACTTCGCCGATGGCAGAACCAGCCGTCGCAAAGTCGGTCGGGATCGTGGTTGCGATATCATTCGCAGCATCCTGCATATCCTTCAGGGCCTGCCCGACAGCGCCGGTCTTGGTCTTCACGATATCCGCGCCTTCATCGACCTCATTAAAGGCAGCAAGAGAAGCAGCACCGACTGCAGCGATTGGAGCCGTGACATGCGTGGAGAGACCCTCGCCGACACCGGTGATCTTATCGCCGACATCCTTCATTTTCTGACCGGCCTGCTGGAGCTGCACTCCGGCGACGGACCCGACAGATTTATACTGATCTTCGAGACCTTTGAGTGCCTGTTTGGTATCTTCAATCTCTCGGGTCAGAGCTTCCTGCTGTTTGATGGTCTCCTCGGTCTGGGGAGCTTCCTTCAGCTGTTTTAAGGCTGCCTGCTCCTGCTCGAGTTTTTCTTTGGTGTCCTTGATCGCTTCAGAGAGATATTTCTGCTTCTGGACCAGTAGATCAGCATTGCCCGGATCGAGCTTTAAGAGCTTATTCACATCGCGGAGCTGGTTTTGTGTATCCTTGATGGACTTGTTGACGTTTTTTAAGGCGTCAGAGAGTTTGGTAGTATCGCCGCCGATCTCGACAGTGATGCCCTTGATGCGGTCCGCCATGCTGACCTCCTTCCTTTACCAGTTGTTGAAATCCTCCTGGGTAGCCACCTCGCAGTAGTCGCCGTTCACGTCATTGTCTGCTTCAGACATGCAGTCATAGATCTGGCCTTCCTCGATGAGGGAGAGCTCCGGAATCGTAAAGCCCAACTGCTTACAGCGCAGAAGATATACCGCTGTATTTATTTCTCTATCAGTTGGGCGGGAGTGGGGTTTGCATCCGACGTCGTTGCCCGGTTGCCAAGATAGATCGCGACAAATTCATCGAGCTTCTCAATGAGGCAGATGCCATCAAAGCATGCAGCCCAGTGGATGAAGTCATCCATGGAAAGGCCGCTCGTCTTGCCTGCGGCCTGCGCCGCCATGATGTATCCGAGTTTGGCACCGACCAGGGTATCGAGATTCTCCGTCGCCAGGTTGTTCATGGTGACCATCAGGTCCTCATGAAAGGTCATCCGATAGAGAATTGCCGTTGCACCATTGGCCTCAAAGGGCAGGACCTTGGTGGTCCCGTCCTCGAGGGTCATTTCTATTTCCTTAACCATGGATCACACCTCCTTAACCGGCAGAAGCTGTGGAGGTCTTCGCCTTTGGAAGGTGGACCTCGTCATACCAGGAGTTGTAGGTTTCATCATCAGTTTCCGAGCAGGTGTCTGCCTTCACGATGTTGGCATCCAGTTCCTTCGAGAAGATCGTGGATGCATCGATCGTCAAAGCCTCAGTCTTTACGGAAACCTTGTCCTCCTTGGTCTCAGCCTCGATATCCGGACGGCTGGCCGTGCAGTTGTAGAGGACGTGCCGTACTGCCTTCACATCGCCGACAAATTCAAAGAGCAGCGCGAAGGGAACCGGCTGCGCATCAGCGTTCTCAACCAGGACACCGTTTGCATCCTTGATGTCACCAAGAACCGCCGTCTTGAAATCCTCTGGAACCATAGCGGTCTCGAGGTCGCCGTTGTAGCCGGTATTCGAGCTCGTGACATAGTACTTGATGTCGTCAGCATAGAAGGGTTCCTGGGAGCCCTGGGCCGAGAACTTAATCGATACAGCACCGGGCCAGACGGCAGGCTTTTCGAAGGTGGCAGTGCCATCTTCGGCGATCGTTGCCAGTGCATAGTGGACGTTTTTGAGGCCGTACCTCACCTTGTTTTTCTTACTTGCCATGACTGCCTCCTTATAGCGTCAGCTCATAAAGCACTTCATACATCCGCTCGGAATCAATCCAGGTTTCGGACTTGTTCCAATAGATGTCGTTTCCTGCAAATATCTTCTCGAGCTTTTTCTCGAGCTTCGGGTCCTTCTTATCGGTGTAGAGCTCTACGTTTACCTCAGGGAAGGAAGCATAGACTGCGTTATCTGCACCGAAGTTATCCGAGGTCGGAGAAAGAAACACGAGAAAAGGCGGGTCCGGAGACTCGCCTTCAGCAAAATGGTCATAGGCCAGAGGAAGGCCTGCTTCCTCCAGCATGGTTACCAGGTGATCGTATGTCATGATCCGCCGCCTTTCTCAAGCGCCTCCGTGATGTCGTTTTCAAGATCCTTGATGCCTTCTTCCTCAGCAGGAGCGATGTGCGGGATAGCCTTGGTCCTGCCGCCATTCCGTTTTGCATGCCCGTGCTCCAGGAGATGTGTCAGCTGGTAGCGGCCAGCATGAACGGTCATTACGAGACGTTCATTGTTCTCGTCGGTCTTTGTGACCTTCCAGGACTTCTTATATTTCCCGGTGAGGACAGGAGCCTTCGACTGGATGTTTTTCTTTACATCCTTGGCTACCTTCTCGACGGATTCCTTCATTGTTTCTGTGGACAGGTCCTTGTATTCCTCGAGGCCCTTCATGATCTCAGCAGAGAGCTGTTCAGGTTTTATTGTCTTTCCCATAGGATCACCTCTTAACGAGCTCGCAGTGGAATTTCAAAGAGTTATGCTTGTAGCCCATCGGATTCACGTAGAGGATGTTATAGAGCTTCCCGTCTGCGATGATCCGATACCCGTCAGAAGTCACCTCTGAGAGAGCCTTGCACCAGCGCGTCGTGAAATCGATGGTCTCCTTTGGATTCGTGGTTCCGGCAGCATCCGTTTCTGTACCAGACCCGGAGGCTGTAGCCCAGCAGGTGATGTAATCAGCCTGCTTTGTGGTGTGGTTCCCATATTCGTCTTTCTCTATCATTTGTTTCTGGAAGGTGATCCGAAGGTTTAATGCTGCTATGTCCATCAGAAGCCCTCCTTCCGGCTGCCCTCGAGAAGAGCACGAAGGGAGAGGGTGATAGATTTAAGGTCCGCATCCTCTCTGTGCTCGTACAAATAGGCGACGGTAAAAAAGACCGCTTCCTTGGCATAGGGCATGGCAAAGAAAGCATCTTCGTCATCCGTCCTGGCTACGTCCATCGCAAGGCGGGTAGCGGACGTGATGAGGGAGGAGATGAGACCATCATCCTCCGAAAAATCTACCCGGAGATACTGCTTCATTTCATCCAGTGTCACCATGTCCGCATAACCTCACTTTCTATTAGGCACCTGCTCCTGCCTTCAGGATCTGGATAGCCTCCGGAAGGACGAGCTTGCCATCAACACGCTCCTTGGCTACATACCCTACCATGCCGTTTCCAGCAAAGAGCTCGCGGAGCTCCTGGAAGGATCTCACTCCACGGTCACCGATGTTGTAGTAGCTGTAATCACCAAAGGCGATCGCGGGCTTACCTGCCTCAAGGAGCGGAGCATAGGCAGACGTGTGAATGTCGTAGCCGCAGAGCTTGTCCGGCTCACCGGCAGTGTAGGAAGGCTGCCAGATGTAGGCCTGGTTATTATCCTTGAGTTTACGAATCACAGCGAGAGTCTGGTCATTCAGGATGAAGGACGCATTCTTACGATACGGTCTCTTCAGGCTGTAGATGAGAGTGAGAATATCGTCGGAGGAGAGCTTTGTGCCGCTGATGGTCACTGCAGTTTCTCCGCCACCGGTCTCTGCGAAGATACCGAGAGGCTTGCCCTTGCCATCGCCGTTTAAGAAGGCATCCTCCTCAGCATTACCGAGAGCCTTGCCGAACTCATTGATGATGTAGTTCTCAAGGTTGAAGGCGTTGTCGTAGAGGAGCTCCTCCGTGATCTTGATTGCCACATGGAGCTTGTGAGCATCCAGGACTACCTGGTCGAAGGTGGCATCGCCGAAGGTGAGAGCCTGACCCTCCTCAATCCATGCTGCCGCAGGCTTCGTTGCAGCGATATTGATCTTGTGCTCACCGGACGTGGTGATGGTGGTAGCAAGACCTCTGAAGATGTTCTCTTCAGTCAGCTTGTCGATAAGACGGGAGTCCCATTCCTCCGGAACCAGGTATCCGCCGTTCGCGTCATTCCCTTCCTCGAGGACATCTGAGATCTGGTGGAAGCCGGTACGCATGGCTGCGATCATGGCCTTGGCATATGCCTTAGAGGCCCTGCCGTGCTTCTCCTCCGGATCATCGGACGGAGCTGCCGCACCAGGTCTTCCGGTAAGAGGAGAAGCCGTAGGCTTTCCCATCTGCTCCTCGATCGCCTTCTGACGATTCAGACGGTCGATCTCGCGGGTGAGGTCGGTGATTTCCTTCTCCATACGGTCATAGGTCTCACCGTCCGTATCAGAGAGGACACCGTTCTCGTTTCTGTGGGAGTCAAGGAATGCCTTTGCTGCCTCCCATGCGTTTGCACGCTTGTTGATTAAATCCTGTACGTTCATTTCGTTTACCTCCATTAGAGAAAATGCTTCATGAGATCGAGACGCCTTTCGAGGTCGTCGATCTGGTACGAGTGATGTGGTTCTTTATGCAAATCCGCAGGGAGATGCGGCTTGGCATCTTTTGCTTCCTGCTCCTTGCAGTAGTCAAGGAGCTTCCTGCCTGTGGCAGCTGCCACCTGATAGCGGGAGAAGAGCATGGATTCATGTCCAGAGAAAAGGGCTGATGCATCATCCTTCTTTTTCTCTTCATCAGGATCATCGCCTTCATCTGGTGTATCCTCATCAGGTTCATCCTGTTCCCCTTCGTCAGGGTCGTTCTCCTCTGGCTTATTAAGAGGAGCAGTACTGTAGAGCTCAGACCGGTCGATGATGCCGTCTGCGAAGTGGAGCTCGACGGCTTTACCGGAATCCATCCAGGTCTCTTCATCCATGAGCTTTGAGAGCTTGTTCCGAGAAAGTCCTGTCTTTGCCTGGTAGGCATTGATGATGGAGTCCTTTACGGAAGAGAGCATCTCGATTGCCTTTTCCATCTCGGTCTTGTCACCCATAGCAACGGTCGAAGGGTTATGGATCATAAGCATGGAGACTGGAGACATGAGCACCGAATCACCTGCCATTGCAATGACAGAGGCAGCCGAGGCAGCGATGCCGTCAATCTTCACGGTAACCTTTCCCTTGTAGTCGCGGAGCATGTTGTAGATCTGTGCTGCCGCAAAGACATCGCCACCCGGAGAGTTGATCCAGACTGTGATATCGCCGGTACCGGAATTAAGGTCCGACTTAAAAAGAGCCGGAGTGACATCATCGTCAAACCAGCTCTCCGAAGCGATCGTTCCGTCAAGGAACAGAGTGCGCTCTTTGGATTCTTCAGTAGATGGACTATCCAGAGCGTTCCTGGCCCAGCGCCAGAACTTGTTTTTATTCTTCATCAGGTTCCTCCTTTGTTTCTGTGCTCTGCTCGTAGGCCTTGCCTGCGTCAGAGAGCTTTACAACGTTGCCGTTTAAGATGTGAAGATTACCGCCTTCTTCATCCGAGAGAAGATTCATGTTCTCGAGCTCACGGACATCATTGATGGAGAGGATGCCGTTCTGGATGCCGGTCGCATAGCCCTGCATCCTGGACTGGTAGTTGCCGCGAAGCAGGCCGTCTACGTTAAAGCGGATAAAGTACTTTGACTTTTCTTCGGGCCGCAGGAGACATCGCTGCATGGACTGCTCCCAGCGGGAGAGCCAGGGCTCCAGGGTGTATGTCACAAACTCGAGGCTCTGCTCCTCGATATTTGAAAAGGTCGCATGCTCGAGGTCGCCGATAAGGTGAGGTGGGATGCGGAAGATTCTCGCAATCTCGTCAAGCTGGAACTTCCTCGTCTCCAGGAACTGTGCCTGCTCCGGTGAAATGGAGATCGGCGTATAGGTCATGCCTTCCTCAAGGATGGCGACCTTGTTTGCGTTATGGCTTCCGGAGAAGCCCTGCTCCCAGGAGGAGCGGATTTTGTCCGGGTCCTTGACGGTACCAGGCATAGAAAGGATTCCGGAGGGATTTGCGCCATTCTTAAAGAAGGTCGCTCCGTATTCCTCTGTTGCCATTGCCATTCCGATCGAGTTCTTCGCCATTGCGATCGGGCTGTAGCCGACAAGGCCATCAAACCCGAGCCCTGGGATATGCAGCACATCAGAAGGTGTGAGCCGGACAGTGCCGGTATGCATGGTCGGAGCATCCGAGGTATTCATCTGATACTCGTAGTAGAGATGTCCGTTCTCATCCCGGTCTACCCGCATGCGGTTTGCCATGAGAGGATAGAGCCCTACGACTTCGCCTCGACCATTTCGTATCACCTGCGCGTAGGCGTTGCCCCAGAGGAGCAGGTGCGTCATCATGGTCTCCCGGAAGATGAAAGAGGTCATCTCGGGATTTGGCTCGTCATGCAGAAGGAGATACAGCGGATGGTCGATGGCCTTTTCCTTGCTTCCTTCCTCTGTGTATTTGTACAGGTGAAGCGGCAGCGATGCGATCGCCTCAGAGAGGACACGCACGCAGGCATACACAGCAGAGATCTGCATGGCAGATCGTTCATTGACTGTCTTACCAGACGTTGTCCCGCCGAAGTAGTAGCGGTAACCAGAGCCGTTTGTCGAGTCGGTCGGCTTATCACGGCTTCGGAACATCTTAGAAAAGATACTCATGGCCACACCTCCATCTGGTTTAAGGCTTCCCGGATTACGAAGAAGCCGAGTAGGGAGAGAACTATCATCTTGTCACCTCATAGAAATAAAATGCCTCGGTTATCATAGACCGATTCGCCGTTGTCGTTACCACCACGGATTGCCCGGTCGAGTCCCATGATCATGGCAATCGCACCATCGATCTTCTCTGTGGACTTCTCCTTGTCGGCTTTAATATTGCCTGCCGGGTCTCTTCGGATGTAGATGTTGTCCATCATCCAGCGAAGGACCGGATTGCCGCCATGTGCAATCCGCTTCTCAAGGACCAGCTTCATAAGCTCCTTGGTGGGCGGACTCATATCCTTAAAGCCCTGGCCGAAGGGAACTACGGTAAAGCCCATGCCCTCGAGGTTCTGGACCATCTGGACGGCTCCCCAGCGGTCGAAGGCAATCTCGCGGATGTTGTAGCGTTCACCAAGGTTCTCGATGAACTTCTCTATGAAGCCGTAGTGAATGACGTTTCCCTCGGTCGTTTCAATGAGGTCCTGCTTCTCCCAGACGTCATAGGGAACATGATCCCTTCGGACACGCAGGTCCAGCGTTTCCTCTGGCAGCCAGAAGTAAGGAAGGACCACGTACTTGTCCTCCTCATCCCTTGGTGGGAATACCAACACGAAAGCCGTGATATCGGAAGTGGAAGAGAGGTCGAGGCCTCCGTAACAGACCCTGCCTTCGAGCTCCTCCGGATCAACCGGGAAGGCACAGGCATCCCATTTATCCATAGGCATCCAGCGGACCGCCTGCTTCACCCATTGATTGAGGCGGAGCTGCCGGAAGGCGTTCTCTTCGCCGGGATTCTGCTTGGCTGACTCGCAGGCTGCTTCGACCTTGTCGATACCGACCGTGATTCCAAGAGAGGGATTTGCCTTCTTCCAGACCTTCGGGTCCGTCCAGTCGTCGGATTCATCTGCGCCGAAGATCACCGGGTAGAAGGTCGGGTCGATCTTTCTGCCAGCGATGATGTCCTGTGCCTTTTGATGGACCTCGTAGCAGATCGAGTTCGTATCGGTCCCGGCTGTGGTGATGAGAAAATACAGAGGCTGCATCCTGGCATCACCAGATCCCTTCGTCATTACGTCGTAGAGCTTCCGGTTTGGCTGCGTATGCAGCTCATCGAAGATCACGCCAGAGGTATTGAAGCCGTGCTTGTTCGCCACATCAGCGGACAGGACCTGATAGGTGCTGTTCGTCGGCAGGTAGACGAGCTTTTTCTGTGACTGCAGGATCTTGACCCGCTTATTAAGAGAGGGGCAGAGGTGGACCATATCGACCGCAACGTCATAGACGATCTTGGCCTGGTTCCTGTCGGCAGCACAGCCGTAGACCTCGGCTCGTTCCTCTCCATCAGCACAGGTGAGATACAGCGCAACAGCGGCAGCCAGCTCCGACTTGCCCATCTTCTTGGGTATCTCTATGTAGGCGGTCGTGAACTGCCGGTAGCCATTTGGCTTTAAGACTCCGAAGAGATCCCGGATGATCTGCTCCTGCCAGTCGATGAGCTCGAAGGGCTGCTTCCACCAGGTTCCCTTGGTGTGCTTTAGACTTTCGATAAACATCACGGCAAAGTCGGCAGCGTCTTTATCGTAGTAGGAGCCCTCCGCCATGAAGCGGGTCGGTTTGTAGTTTTTCAGTTTCCGCATGCCCATAGCGTGACCTCCTTTCCAGGCAAAAGAAAAGACCGCTGAGTCTTCAGCGATCTTTCGTTGGTGATTTGTTTAAGTAGCTCAGGCGTTCATGGCCCAGGCGAAGGCGTGTCCGTCGTCTTCGAAGAAGTCATCGCTGAGCGCTGTAAGCTTGATGTTTCCTTCGCAGGTGTGGTCGTCTGTGGTGAAGGTGTAGGCTGCTCCGTAGTAGCTTGCCTCGTTCCTTCCCATGTAGTAGTAGCCGACCGCCAGGATCTTGTTCCCGAAGGTAATGATCTTGAAGCCTCTGCATTCAAGCTCCTCGCTTGTGCTCTGTGCCGGTACCCTGAGTTCCTTCGCTCTTGTTTCGATATTCTTTGTCATGGCCTTGCCCTCCTTGTGCTTGTCTGCCGTGGGCCTTTTCCCTTTCGGCATGTACATATATCACTCTGCGGGCCTTTTATATCCAGTAGATTCGAAGCAATATATGTGACAAAGATGGAGCCGGGAACTTGTGTATTTTATGGCGGTTTATTCGGCCTTGCTGTGGATGATGGAGAGGATCTTTTCCTGCTCGTCCTTGTCCACACCGATCGATTCAAGAGCTTGTCTCGTGCCGCAATCAGGGCAGATCAGCGTCTTGTTGTCGGTCCGGGAGAGGGCAGGAACCTCACTGTAGGTTCTGCCGCAGATGGGGCAGATGCGCGTGTGTCTTTCTGTTTCAGGTTTCATATTGCCTCCCATCCGCTTGCTTCCCAGGAGCGCTTCACGGCTCCCCGGAGGAGTGCCTTGTCAAAGCCAAAGTCATCATAGCCTTCCATGCAGGTTTCAACGTAGCGGCTTGATGGAATTCCGAGCTTCCGGTCCTCATGCATGATGTAGATGAAGGCAGGGATGACGTTTCCTTTGTGTTTCCCGCTCGTCACTTTGATCGGGACCTCCGTCTTGTAGTAGAAGATGGGGTAGCCTTCATAGTGATCGAGTCGTTCTTCGTCGGCAGGTGTGACCGAGAAGATCCCGACCGGGACCCTGGCGCCATCCCGCTTCTCGATCGTGAGGTATGCGCCGGTCTTGCTGCCTTTGAAGAGCAGTTCATAGCCTTCGATGGTGCCGGTCCCGATGCGCCTTGCACCAGGGCACCGGAGTGCCATCTGACTAAGGTTTAAGTTGCTGCCGTAGGCTAAGTAGTATCTTTTCATGGTGATCTCCTTTCCGAAGGGATTACCCTTCTACCACCGAAAGGCCGCACCGTGGCGGTCGTCGGTAGGAGAAGGCTAATTCCTTCCCTGGGCCCTTCAAGCGGCTGCTCGGCCGTTTCTGAAAGCCGTGTCGCCGGAAAGGTCGCGTGTCAGGAAATCCCTGGCTGTTGAAAATTCCTCGCCGATGAAGCCGAGGCGAAGGAGCCAAGTCCTCATCGCGTATTTGTCGTTTTCGCTTTGCTGCGGTCTGCAGCTCGCGGTCCTTACTTCCTTGGCCAAGGCGCTCATCCCGAGGCAAAGCTGAATGTAGGTCTTGATCCTGCCTGCGTGCATCGTGCCGTTGAAAAGTCTGAATTCAACTGTGCCCTTTGTGAAGGTGGCGTGGAGGTTCAGCATGTGGTAGCGGCTTGAGTTGTAATGCTGGTCCCTGCCGTAGGAAGCTCCCTGAGTGGTGTACCAAATGTCTGCAAGGCCTGCCATGGTCTGGGGCTTCTTCTTGTTGAGGGCTGCAAGGAAATCCGGGTCAACCGTCCGGCAGTAGCGGCTGGTTCTCACCGGGTCAATCCCGAGGGCTCTGATGAGGAGCTGCTCGTGGCTTGCCATGATGTTTGCAAGGTTCCGGAGGGTCTGCGGTGTGTGTCCCTGAGCGCCTACATGGCAGTGGATTCCGCAGCCGCGTTCTGCGCTGGACCTTGCTCCCGCGTGTCGTAGCTCCCGGATGAGGCCCTGAAGAAGCTCGATGTCGTCGTAGTGGAGGATCGGGGTTACCAGTTCGCATTTCTCTGCGTCCGGTCCGGAGATGCTCACGTCCCTCTGGAATTTCCATTCGCGGTCCTGCGCGTCCCAGGCGCTCCAGGTGTAGTAGCCGTTCCGGTCTGCGGTGTTCTTAAAGCGTCCGGTTCCGAAGTAGGTGGCTGCAACCTTGGCGGCCTCGCTCCTCTTGATGCTGTTCATCTCGACCTCAACTCCTAAGGTCTGGCTCTTGATTCCTTCGATCTGGTTTGCTGTGTTTTTCATGGTTTCTGGCTCCTTTCGGTAGGTGGTTGTTTTCTTTTGTTATGGTATTAATACTACGAAACTAACCCCAGCCTTTGAGGTACGTCTATATACGCTCTACAGGCAAAAACAGTCAAGAGATATTTTTAAAGACCATGTTTTACGAAAAATGGGTGCAAAAAGTTAACCTTAACCAT
>Ga0256406_1001783_pt1 | contig 33144 bp, 28 predicted proteins | sample RumenRJG_03DNA_FD_185986 | JGI IMG/M metagenome (GOLD analysis project Ga0256406, IMG submission 185986) | Bovine rumen microbial communities from Lethbridge, Alberta, Canada - RJG_03 | ecosystem: Host-associated > Mammals > Digestive system > Stomach > Rumen | place: Canada: Alberta | collected...
TTCATCCTGAGCCAGGATCGAACTCTCGTTTTATAATGTTTGAGATTGATCCGCTCAAAACAAAGCTAACTTCGTTTATCGCGTCTTTACTTTTTGTCTTACAGACTATTCGCTTTTTGATTCTTTTCGGAATCTTTCAAGGTTGTTTCACTGTTCAGTTATCAAAGTGCTTTTTGTTTGTGCTCTTTGCGAGCGCATTTAGTATATTATCAAATTCTATATATCTTGTCAATAGAAAATTTGATATTTACTAAAAAGAATTTTGCAATTCTTAACGGAGAAGGAGGGATTTGAACCCTCGCGCCGGTTTCCCGACCTATACCCTTAGCAGGGGCACCTCTTCGGCCACTTGAGTACTTCTCCGAATATGTTCTTTCCATCGAACATGCGACATTTATTTTATACTAAATTTAGGACACTTGTCAATACTATTTTATTTTATACCACATTGTAAGTTTATATCTTTCATCTTCTGTATTTTTCTGGGGCATCTTCATAAAGATTTCCGCCATGACAATCATTTATGACTATTACTGGGAAATCTTTAACTATGATCTCTCTCAAGGCTTCCGCTCCGAGGTCCTCAAAAGCCAATATTTTCTGATGAATTATATGTTTTGAGAGAAGGGCACCTTCTCCGCCTATTGCAGCAAAATATACAGCCTTATATTTATTTATGTATTCAATAACCTCTGGAGTTCTTTTTCCCTTACCAATCATAGCTCTTAATCCCAGTGTCAGAAGTTGTGGAGTGTATTTATCCATTCTTCCTGCTGTGGTAGGACCTGCTGAACCTATTACATTCCCCGGTCTTTCCGGAGAAGGACCCATATAATAGATTGCAGCATCTTTTATTTCAAAAGGCAATTTTTCACCTGCATCAAGTTTTTCAATTAATCTCTTGTGTGCAGCATCCCTTGCAACATACATTTTTCCGTTTAAAAGACAATAATCACCTGAATTAAGTTTTTCAGCTGTTTCTTTTGTTATTGGAAGATCTAATCTTATCTCCATTTATATCACGGCTTTCTTATGTCTGTTGACATGACAGGAGATGTTTACTGCCACAGGAAGTCCGGCTATATGAGTAGAATATGTCCTGATGCTAACTTTAAAGCAACTTATTCTGCCGCCGAGACCTGCCGGTCCTATGCCTAGATCATTTATCTTTTCAAGCATCTCTTTTTCAAGGTCTCTAACCCATTCTTTTTCGTCGCCATCAAAAACCAAAGCTTCCTTGGCCATTTCTGCTGCTTTTTCAAAAGTTCCGCCTATTCCCACTCCAACAACCATTGGAGGGCATGCATTAGGCCCTGCATCTTTCACAGATTGCAAAATTACTTTTTTCACCCCTTCGATTCCTTCGGCAGGTTTCAACATGAATATGCGACTCATATTTTCGCTTCCGAAACCTTTTGGTGCAACAGTTATCTCTATCTTATCACCTTTCACGATCTCAGTATGAATGACAGCAGGAGTATTATCGCCGGTATTTTTCCTGAAAATCGGATCAGCTACAACTGATTTTCTGAGATAACCTTCTCTATAACCAAGGCTCACTCCCTTATTTACTGCTTCTGTAAGATCATCTCCTTCTATATGAACATCCTGACCTATTCTTAAAAAAACTACTGCCATTCCTGTGTCCTGGCAAATAGGTATTTTGTCCTCGGAAGCAATTTTAAGATTCTCTTCGAGATCCTTAAGAATCTTTTGACCTAAAGGAGACTCCTCAGCCTTTTCGGCTGAAAGGAGTCTCTCTTTCATATCATCACTTAAGGAGTAATTTGTTTCTTCACAGAGTCTTTTGACAGCTTCAGTTATTTCCCTGCTCTGAACCGTCCTCAGCATTATTTTCTCCTTTGACAGTTTCAATACTTGCAACTTCTATGCCATCATCAAGATTTATAAGCTTTACTCCGCTTGTTATTCTTCCAGAAAGAGCAGTATCAAGAACTCTTATCCTAATAACAATGCCTTCTGTTGTAATTATCATTACTTCATCGTCTTTTTCAACCGACTTAACTCCGGCAAGATAACCTGTTTTTTCAAGGATCTTATAGCACTTTACACCCTTTCCGCCTCTGTGCTGTAGCGGGAATTCTTCAGTTCTTGTGCATTTTCCGAGTCCCTTCTTTGAAACTATTATGAAGGATTCACCCTCTTTTGGAAGCTGCATTGCTATGACATCATCTCCATCCTGGAGAGTCATTCCGATGACACCCATGGAGTCACGACCAGTGGATCTTACATCTTTTTCATTAAAGCGTATACATTGACCATACTTGGTGAAGAGCATGATATCATCATTTCCTTCTGTTTCTTTTACGCCTATAAGCCTGTCATCATCCTTTAATCTTATAGCCATAAGACCATTCTTATGAATATTTGCATATTCAGAAAGCTTTGTACGCTTTACGATTCCAGTCTTTGTTGCCATAATAAGATATTCGCCGTCAAGATCATCCATCTGAATCATAGCAGTAACGCTTTCTTCCGGCTGAAGCTGAATAAGATTAACAATAGCAGTTCCTCTAGCCGTCCTTGATCCTTCAGGGATCTGATAAGCCTTCAATCTATAGACTCTTCCTTTATTAGTGAAAAATAGAAGATTATTATGAGTTCTGGTCATGAGAAGTTTGACGATATAATCATTATTTATCGTCTCCATTCCCTTTATTCCCTTTCCTCCACGGTTCTGAGCCTTGAAATTATCGTCGGCCATTCTCTTTATATATCCGAGTTTTGTAAATGTAACCACGCAGGACTGATCAGGTACAAGATCTTCGATTGAAATTTCGTCCTCATCATAGCCTATTGAGGTTCTTCTCTCATCTCCGTATTTTTCAGCGATTTCATGAATCTCTGTCTTAATAACTCCAAGAAGAAGATTCTTATTTGCAAGTATAGCCTTCAATTCTTTGATCTCTTTTTGCAGATTATTAAATTCAGCTTCAATTTTTTCACGTTCCAGACCTGTAAGAGCCCTTAAACGCATATCTACTATAGCCTGTGACTGAGCATCCGACAAAGAAAATTCAGACATCAAGGATTCTTTTGCAATCTGAACTGTCTTGCTGCCTCTAATTATCTGAATCACTCTATCAATATTATCAAGAGCTATAAGAAGACCCTGCAGTATATGGGCGCGTTCCTCTTTTTTATTAAGATCGTACTTTGTCCTTCTTGTGACTACATCTTCCTGATGTTTTAAATAAAGAGTAAGAATTTCCTTTATATTAAGGACCTTAGGCTGATTATCAACAAGTGCAAGCATTGTTGTACCGAAAGTATCCTGAAGCTGAGTATGCTTAAAAAGCTTTTTAAGCATTATATTGGGATTTATATCTCGTCTTAATTCTATTACTATACGCATTCCCTCACGTGATGTCTCATCTCTTAGATCCGTGATTCCATCGATCTTCTTGTTTTTCTGAAGATCGGCAATATATTTGATAAGTCTTGCCTTATTAACGAGATAGGGGAGTTCTGTGACTACGATACGATTTTTTCCGTTAGCCATTGGCTCGATATTAGTGACAGCTCTTACTTTGATCTTTCCTCTTCCGGTACGATAAGCACTTTCTATTCCTGATCTTCCAAGAATTATACCGCCTGTAGGAAAATCTGGTCCTTTAATGACTTCCATTATTTCATCAATATCTGTATCGCGATCTTCATCAACTCGGTTGTCGATCATAAGCTCTACAGCTTTTGTGACCTCTCTTAAATTATGAGGCGGAATATTAGTAGCCATTCCTACTGCAATTCCCTGAGCTCCATTTATAAGAAGGTTAGGAATTCTTGCAGGAAGAACAGTAGGCTCTTTCTCTGTCTCATCAAAGTTTGGAACGAAGTCTACTGTATCCTTATCTATATCCTTCAACATCATCATGGATATACGGCTTAGTCTTGCCTCGGTATAACGCATGGCGGCTGCTCCGTCTCCGTCGACGGATCCAAAGTTACCATGTCCGTCTACAAGTGGATAACGTGTAGACCAATCCTGTGCCATGTTGACAAGTGCTCCATAAATCGAGCTATCCCCATGAGGATGATATTTACCCATTGTATCTCCGACAATACGGGCACATTTTCTGTGAGGTTTATCGGGTCCATTATTGAGCTCTATCATAGAATAAAGAACTCTTCTCTGAACGGGTTTAAGTCCATCTCTTACATCAGGAAGCGCTCTGGATGCGATTACGCTCATGGCATAATCGATATAGGAGGTCTCCATGGTCTCCTTGAGATCGACTTCATGAATATGATCAAATATTTTGTCATCCATTCCAGAACATGTCCTTCCTAAATATCAAGATTCTGTACATTTTTGGCATTTTCTTCGATGAATTCTCTTCTAGGTTCAACCTGATCACCCATAAGAATAGAGAATGTATCATCTATTTCTGTAGGATTATCTTCATCCATGTTGACTCTTTTAAGAATTCTCTTTTCCGGATCCATTGTTGTTTCCCAGAGTTGATCGGCATCCATTTCACCAAGTCCCTTGTAACGTTGAATCTTGTTGTTGCCATCTCGACCTATCTCATTAATGATATTCTTAAGTTCTTCATCGCTATAAGCATACCATTCCTTTTTATTTTTCTCGATCTTATAGAGGGGCGGGGTAGCAAGATAAACATGTCCCTGCTTAATAAGTTCAGGCATAAATCTATACATGAAAGTGAGCATCAATGTAGCAATATGTGCACCATCTACATCAGCATCAGTCATGATAATGATCTTGTCATATCTTAATTTACTAATATCGAAATCATCTCTGATACCTGTTCCGAATGCAGTTATCATTGATCTTATCTCTTCATTTCCGTAGATTCTGTCTTCACGAGCTTTTTCAACGTTAAGGATCTTTCCTCTTAATGGAAGAATAGCCTGAGTTGCTCTGCTCCTTGCAGTTTTAGCCGAACCTCCGGCCGAATCTCCCTCTACTATGAATATTTCACAATTTTTCGGATCTTTATCTGTACAATCAGCCAGCTTACCGGGTAGTGAAGTAGATTCAAGAGCAGTCTTACGTCTTGTAATATCACGTGCTTTTCTGGCCGCCTCTCTGGCTCTCATAGAATCCATTGATTTTTCGCAAATTATTTTTGCTACAGAAGGATTCTGTTCGAAAAAATATGTAAGCTGTTCGCTTACTATACTATCCACAGCACCTCTTGCAACGCTATTACCCAATTTCTGCTTTGTCTGTCCTTCAAATTGAGGATCTTCGATCTTAATAGAGATTATAGATGTAAGTCCTTCTCTAATATCTTCACCGGAAAGAGGTGCATCATTCTCCTTAAGAATATTATGTTCCTTGGCATATATATTTACAGTCTTTGTAAGAGCATTTCTGAAACCTGAAAGATGAGTGCCTCCTTCAGGTGTTATTATATTATTTACAAAAGAGTAGCAATTCTCATCATAGGAATCATTATGCTGCATTGCAACTTCGACAAGAACTCCATCCTTTACACCTTCACAATAGATTACATCAGGATATAATGCCTGCTTTGATCTATTTAGATATGTGACAAACTCCTTGATTCCGCCTTCATAATGAAAAACATCTTCCTTGACCTCGTCACCTCTATTATCTCTGATCGTGATCTTGAGAGCCTTTGTAAGGAAAGCAGTTTCTCTTAATCTTGTTTTTAAGGTCTTATAATCAAAAATAACAGTCTCAAAAATAGTCTCATCCGGCTTGAATGTTATCTTTGTTCCTGTTTCATTTTCTTCACAGTTTCCGATAACTTTTAGAGGATAACACGTCTTCCCTTTTTCATATCTTTGCTTAAAGATCTTTCCATCACGTTTGACTTCGACTTCAAGCCAGTCGGAGAGAGCATTAACGACTGATGCACCAACTCCATGCAAACCTCCGGAAACCTTATATCCTCCACCTCCGAATTTTCCACCGGCATGAAGAACTGTAAAAACAACTTCTACTGCAGGTTTTCCGGTTTTCTTATTTATTCCGGTCGGAATTCCTCTTCCGTCATCAGTTACTGTGACAGTCTCATCCTTGTTAATCTCTACCTGAATATGAGTACAATATCCTGCCAATGCTTCATCTACAGAATTATCAACTATCTCATAAACAAGATGATGAAGTCCTCTTATAGATGTCGATCCAATGTACATTCCGGGACGTTTTCTAACTGCTTGAAGTCCCTCCAGTATCTGAATCTGATCGGCTCCGTATTCTCTTTCTTCAGCCATTCTATGCCAATGCCTTTCTATAACTCATAATCGGAAATTGTTCCGTTCACTACGTGAAAAATCTTATTTAATTCAAATCTATTCTCAACAAAATCTTCCAGTCCGGTACATGTTATTATTGTCTGAATATCACTAAGACTGTCTAGAAGATCATACTGTCTGTTTTTATCAAGCTCCGAAAGAACATCATCCAGTAATAGAACCGGTTTTTCATGTATATTTATTTCCATAAATTTTATCTCGGAAAGCTTGAGCGAGAGAGCGCAGGTTCTTTGCTGCCCCTGGGAACCGAATTTTCTCATATCTATCCCATTTATTTTTATAGACAGATCATCTCTGTGCGGTCCTACAGAAGTATTTTCAAGCTTAAGATCTCTGTCTTCATTCATTAATAGCCTTGTCGAAAAATTTTCTTCTGTCGAGTCACAGTCATAATTAATCTCCATTTTTTCCTCGCCCTTTGTAAGACTGCTATGAATTTCTTCAGCTATTTCAGAAAGATCTTTAATAAAATTTCTTCTTGTCTTTATGACCTTTACTCCATAACTGATTAGCTGCTCATCCCAGACTGAAAGAGTATCCTTTAAATCAGGATTGAGATAAATATCTTTTAATAACCTGTTTCTCTGATCAAGAATTTTATAGTAATTTTTTAAATTACTTAAATATACTCTATCTAATTGACAAAGCTCATTATCAATAAACTTTCTTCTTTCCTGTGGACCATTCTTAATAATATTTAAGTCTTCCGGAGAAAAAAATATCATCCTTAGTATTCCGAACATATCACCGGTCTTTTTTATAGGCACAAAATTAATAGCTATACCCTTATTATTTTTCTTTAAATGAACATCGATCCTGAATTCGTTATCCCCTTTTTCCACTATGGTCTTAAGATGTGCTTCTTCCGCTCCGAATCGGATCATTTCGCGATCTCGGGCTCCCTTATAGGACTTTGATGTTCCAGTAAGATAAATTGCTTCAAGAAGATTTGTTTTTCCCTGGGCATTATCTCCATAAAGAATATTAGTTCCGGGATCAAATCCTATAAAAAGATCTTTGTAATTTCGGAAATCCTTTAATTCAATGGATTTTATAATCATTCTACAATTTCACATGAAGAGCCATTATATTCAAAAACATCGCCATTATAAAGTTTTCTTCCTCTTCTTGTCTCTGTTTCTCCATTTACTTTTACGAGAGAATCCTGTATCAAAAACTTTGCATCAGTTCCAGATTGAACCATACCAGCCTTTTTCATGGCCTGACCAAGCTTTATGAATTCTTCCCCATCTTTTAATTCAATAGTATCCATCTCTGATCACCTTTATTAATTAAAATTTATAGGAAGTATAAGATAAAGATAAGTACTTTCTTCATCTCTTATAAAGCATGGTGCCTTAGGATTTATCATATAAAGAGTCACTTCCTCATCATCTATTACTCGAAGTGCATCAAGAATAAACCTTGGATTGAAAGCTATTATTATATCTTTGCCTTCTTTTTCTATATCTATCTTCTCATCCATGGATCCTATGAATGAACTGATCTTAAGTTCCAGTGTATCATCTGTGACTTCAAGGATTATAGGCTTCTTGTCACCTTCATTTGCCATGAGTGAAGCTCTGTCCACGCAGCTAATAAGATCAAGTCTGTTAATCTTTATTTTAGTCGTATAATCAAGATTCATTTGATCTATAGAAAGAAATTCTCCCTCTATAAGACGTGATACAACTGTAGTCTTTTCAAATTCAAATATCACATGATTTTCAGTAAAGAAAAGCTCAACATCCTCATCATCGCCAGGAAGAATTTTACTGACTTCACTCAGAGTTTTTCCAGGAATAACGACACGCTTTGCCTCGGGAACCATCTCTCTTAAATTTATAGTCCGCATTGCGACCCTGTGACCATCAAGAGCTACGACCCTTAACATGTCATCTTTCATTTCAAACAGCTCTCCGGTAAGGATCTTATTATTTTCATTATCGGCTTTTGAAAAAATAGTCTGTCTTATCACATCTTTAAGTGTAATAACAGAAAGCTTTAGGGACTGATTTCTCGGTATTACGGGAATATAGGAAAAATCTTCGCCCGATTTTCCGACCAGATCAAATTTAATTTTTCCGCATGTTATCTTTGTCTTAAAATTTTCCTCTACGCTTATAGTAATTTCATCATCTGGAAGTTTTCTAACTATATCAGAAAAAATTTTTGCGTCTAAGGCTATTACACCTCTTTCAGTAATTTCGCCATCGATAATAGTTTCTATTCCCAGTTCTGTATCATTTGCCATAAGAACAATCTGATCTTTAGATGCGTCTATAAGAATGCATTCTAGTATAGCCATTGTTGTTCTTTGAGGAACAGCTTTCGAAACTATATTTACACCTTTTTGCAATGCTTCTTTTGAACAAGTGATCTTCATAAGGGCAAAGCTCCTTTCAATCTTTTTATGAATTAATTAATAATCTTATTATTAATAGATGTTGAATTGTTTAAAAGTTCTTTAAGGCCTTTAAAACAAGCACTTTTCTGCGTTTATATTTTTCTTGAAACAGCGTTTTATAAATGTTTTATTTTGTTGGTAATTAAGGTCAATTTGGATTTATTTTCTTTTTTATAGCTTCGATTTGCTTTTTTAAATTATCATCTTTCTCTATTTCGGTACTTACTTTGTTGGCACCGTGGATAATTGTTGAGTGATCACGCCCTCCTAGTAAAGAACCTATTGCTTCAAGTGGAGAATCTGTCATTTGCTTGCAAAGATACATTGCAATCTGCCTTGGTTTAGCTACTTCACTGGTTCTTTTTTTACTTATCATTTCATCCATTGATATATTGAAATGTTCTGCAACGACTTCAATTATAAGTTGTGGAGTAACTTCCTTTGGCTTATTTGGACTGATAATGTTTTGAAGCTGTTCTTTTGCTATATCCAGAGTGATTTCTGTATTTTCCAATTTTGAATAAGCTGCAAGCTTATTAAGAGCACCTTCTATTTCACGAATATTCGATTTAATATTATCAGCAATATATTCGAGTATATCTTCATTAAGAGTGATATGCTCTGTAAGAACCTTATTTCTAATAATGGCCATTCTTGTTTCGTAATCTGGATTTCCTATATCAGCCATCAATCCCCATTCGAATCTTGAGCGTATCCTTTCCTCAAGTGTTTTCATTTCCTTTGGCGGACGATCTGAAGTAAGAATGATCTGTTTTCCTGCTGATTGAAGTGCATTAAATGTATGGAAAAACTCCTCTTGAGTACTTTCCTTTCCTATTATAAATTGGATATCATCGATCATCAGAACATCTACAGTTCTGTATTTGTTTCTAAATTTTGTCATGGCAGAAGCATTGTTGACACTTCTTATTGATTCGATGACTTCATTAAGGAAATTTTCCGATGTGACATAAAGGACTCTCATCTCAGGATGCTCATTAATTATGAAATTTCCAATGGCATGCATTAGATGTGTTTTGCCTAGTCCCGGTCCTCCATAGATATAAAGAGGATTGTAATTTTCTCCTGGAGATTCGGCAACAGCCAGTGCCGCATTATGGGCAAACTGATTACTCTTACCTACTACGAATGTATCAAAAGTATACTTAGGATTCAGATTAGACTGTCTTTGTTCTTTTGATGCAGTTTTTTCAACCTGAGATTCTAGAATGAATTCGATTTTATAGTCTATTCCTGTTATCTCAGATATTGTGACCATGAGAGGAACTTCGTATTTCTTCTTTATATAATTAAGACTTGTGGGATCCATTCTATTTTGATAGACGAGATAGAGTATATTTCCTTCTATTTTATATACCTTAAGTGGTTTGATCCATGTATTAAAAGAAACTTCCATTATATTATATGAAGTTTTTAGCTGCTTAAGTATTTCGTCCCACTTTTCTTCTACTATATCCATTTTATCTCCGGTTATAATAATTATTATTTGGAAAAATATGCATGAGCACAGTATCCCGCTAGACTATAATAATAGTATAATTCAGTTTTTCTTTCAACTTTAATACTATCAACGGCTTACTAACAGTGGAAAATAATAAGTTTATAATTTATAACTTTATCAACACTGTTGATTAATTTGTGGATAAAGTTAAGTCCTATTTTATTGACTTTACAGGGGTTTCTGTTTATACTTATAGAGATTTTCCAGATTTTTTTGAACAGGAGGTGTTCTTTTATGAAAATGACATATCAGCCTAAGCGCAGACAGAGAGCTAAGGTTCATGGTTTTCGTTCTCGCATGAAGACAGCAGGCGGAAGAAAAGTTCTTGCAGCTAGACGCGCTAAAGGAAGAAAGAATTTAACAGTTTAGTTTGTCAGGACCACATTTATGTGGTCTTTTCTTCTTTTATTACAGAATTTGAGGTAGATTTTGAAATTCAGTGATTCATTAAAAAAGACTTCGGATTTTTCTCTCTGCTATGAGGAAGGGAAAAGTATATCTGATCATTTTATAGTTCTCTATGTACGCGAGAACGGAACTGATTTTAATCATCTTGGTATCTCTGTAAGTAAGAAGGTCGGTAACAGTGTTATAAGACATCATTTGGCGAGACTGATCAGAGAAAGTTATAGACTGCATGAAGATGAATTCAGACCCGGTCTGGATATAGTAGTCATTGTAAGGCGGAGTGGTAGAAATGCTTCTTTTTCTCAGATTGAATCTTCACTTTTAAACCTTGCAAGTCTTCATAATATTATCCGAAAGTAGAAGCGTATTGTGGCGAAGCGTTTTCTTATATTTTTAATTAAATTTTATAGAAAATATATTTCTCCTATTAAGAGCACAAAGTGCCCTTATTTTCCTACGTGTTCTACTTATGGACTTGAAGCTGTAGAAAAATACGGGGCGTTCAGGGGTGGATTATTGGCATTCTGGAGAATCTTAAGATGTAATCCCTTTTCACATGGCGGTTACGATCCTGTTCCTGAATCATTGCCTCATTTCCGGAGGATTAAATTTTGACTTTTTTATTTCTTACTGCCGATAACGGCAAGATCCTTGGACCGATAGCCAGACTTTTTGGATATTTGATGAACCTTATTTATATTTTTCAATCTCAGGTTCTTCATCTTCCAAGTATTACTCTTACTATCGTCCTTTTTACCATTTTTATTTATATTCTTCTTTACCCACTTACTTACAGACAACAAAAATTTGCTATTTTGTCTCAAAAAATGAATCCTGAGATTCAGGCAATTCAAAAGAAGTACAATAATAAAAAGGATCAGGCAAGTCTTCAAGCTATGCAGGAAGAAACCCAAATGGTTTATGACAAGTATGGTATTTCTCCTGTAGGAAGCTGTATTCAGCTTATTATTCAGGCTCCTATATTTTTTGCTCTTTATCGTGTTTTTTATAATATCCCTGCATATATTAATTCTGTAAAAAATATTTTTTCAGGACTTGTAAGCGGTATTATTGCTACAGACGGCTATGGTAAAATTATGTCGTCTCTTATTAAGAATTTTGGAACCCGTTCTTCTTCTGCAATAAAATTTGCTGGAAATGGTTCATTAGCAGATAAAAATCACATTGTAGACGTTCTTTATCAATTAAATGATAAGGGTTGGGTTGCTCTTTCTGGCAAAAAATATTTTCCCGAACTTTCTGGTCAAATTGAAAATGTTCGAAGCGGCTTAAAATCATGTAATTATTTGTTTGGTCTGAATATTTCAGATACTCCATGGCATCTTATTACATCAGGATGGCAGGATAAAACATATCTTGTAGTTTTTCTTGCTTTACTTCTTCCTGTGCTTTCTTATCTTTCACAGCTTCTTAATATTAAAGTTGGTCAGACTTCAAATCCTACGAATGCAGATGATGCTATGGCGAGACAAATGAAATCCATGAATTTAATAATGCCTCTCATGTCTCTTATTTTTGCATTTACTGTTCCTGTAGGTCTTACTGTTTACTGGATTGTAGGAGCTCTTGTTCGTACTGTTCAGATGCTTTATCTTAATAAGAAATTTGAAAAGATTGATCTTAATAAGATAATTGAGAAGAATAAGAAAAAGGCAGCAGAAAAAGCTGAAAAGCGTGGTATTAAGCGTGCTCAGATATATGAGGCAGCAAAGATAAATACACGTTCAAACCTTTCTTCAAAGGCTAAGTATAAAAATAATGCATCTTCTACAGATTCTATTGATAATGAATCTAAGAATGTTAATTATAAGAAAGGTTCTTTAGCTTCAAAGGCAAATCTTGTTCATGAATACAATAATAAGAATTCAAAGTAATAGGTGGAGGCTTTATAATGGAATATCGTGAATTTTACGGAAAAAATATAGATGAAGCTCTTACAAATGCTACTGTATCTCTCGGAGTTCCCAGCGAAATGCTTGATTATGAGGTAATTGATAAGGGAAGCGCAGGAATCTTCGGTTTTGCTAGTAAAGATGCTTGCATTAAAGCTAAAGTTAAAGAAGAAGAGAAGAGTGAAGAAGCATCAGTTAGTTCTGAAGAAGTTTCTAATGAATTTTCAATTGATGACGCAGCAGTTAAAGATTCTTCTTTTGATAATGATCAAAAACCTGGTGCTAGAAATGCCACAGGCGAATCTCTCGATGATGATGTATTAGAAAAGGCTGAAGAAATTGCTGTTGAATTCTTAAAAGGCCTTTGTCAAAGAATGAATATCGAGGTCAATTGCGATTTAACTTATGATAATGCCAATAACTCGATAGATATCGTTCTTTCAGGTGATGACATGGGAGTTCTTATAGGAAAAAGAGGTGCTACCCTTGATTCACTTCAATATCTTACCAATCTTGCAGTTAATAGAAAGATAAATGATTTTGTTCATGTAACTCTTGATACAGAAAACTATCGTGAGAGACGTAAAAAGACACTTGAAAATCTTGCCAGGAATGTAGCCTACAGAGTTAAGAAAACTCATTCTCCTGTAGCACTTGAATCCATGAATGCATATGAAAGAAGAATCATTCATGCAGCACTTTCCGATGATCCTTACGTAACTACCCACAGCGAAGGTGAGGAACCTTATAGACACGTTGTTGTTACATTAAAGTAATTGCTGAAAAGGGATCCTTTTAGTGATCCCTTTTTTTTCTAAAAAAATATATATGAATACTGGTGAATATTTAAAAATTAGTGATGACAAATGTATAGCAGCTATTTCAACAGGCATGACAAATTCTGGAATAGGAATTATTCGTGTGAGTGGACGAGACTCTGTTTATCTTGTTGATCCTTTTCTTCCTGATATAGATTTGCCATCATGCGAAAGTCATACAATTCATTATGGACATTTTTCATACAAAGGAGATGTTCTTGATGAAGTCATGGTCTCTGTTTTTCTTGCCCCGCGGTCTTATACTAAAGAAAATATCGTCGAAATAAATTGTCATGGCGGAATTCTTATCCTTAACGAAGTACTTAATGCTCTTTTTACTAATAATATAAGGCCTGCTGAACCAGGTGAATTTACTAAAAGGGCTTTTCTTAACGGAAGGATAGATCTTTCTCAAAGTGAAGCTGTAATGGATCTTATTAATTCCGGAAATGATTTTTCAAGAAGATCAGCCCTTATGCATATCAAGGGAAATCTCTCTTTAAAGATAAAGGATCTTCGTGAGAAGATCCTTCATGAATCAGCTTTTATTGAAGCCGCTCTGGATGATCCTGAGCATTATTCTTTAGATGGCGGATATTGTGAAAAGCTTAAAGATATCCTTGATCAAATAAAGTTTGAGCTTACCAAAATGATTGATAATTTTTCTCAAGGCAGGGTTTTGAAAGAGGGTATTGATACCATAATAATTGGAAAACCTAATGTTGGAAAATCTTCACTTCTTAATTATCTCGCTGGTGAAGAACTTGCTATTGTTACTGATGTTCCAGGAACTACAAGAGATCTAATTCGTCAGTCTGTTTCCTTTAAAGGTATTCCTCTTAATCTTATTGATACTGCCGGGATCCGTGATACAGATGATTTAGTTGAAAAAATAGGTGTAAAAAAATCCCTCGATTATATTTCAAAAGCTGATTTAATTGTCTTTATTTTAGATTCTTCAAGAAAGTTATCCACAGAAGATTTTGAGATATTCGATCTATTAAAGGAAAAATCTTCGAGAACTATTACTTTATTGAACAAGTCTGACCTTGAAAACTCTTTAGATTTAGATGCTGTTCCAGAAAAATTAAAATCAAATTTAATAACTGTTTCCTTAAAATCTGGTTCTGGGCTTGATAATCTTTATTCTTTTATATCAAAAATCTTTTTCAATAATAAGGTTTTTGATCCTGAAGAGTCTTTGATATCAAATAATAGACAGCTTTATCTTATTAAGGATGCGCTTAATTCAATTAATCTTTGTCTTAACAGCATTGATGTTGGAATGACAGAGGATGTTTTTACTATTGATCTTATGGATGCTTATTCTAGTCTCGGCAAGGTAATTGGTGAGAATGTTGAAGATGATCTTGTAGATAAGGTTTTTTCTGATTTTTGTATGGGTAAATGATTATTCTGAGGTCTTTATATGGAATATGTTGAAGAAAATTATGATGTAGTTATTATTGGTGCAGGTCATGCCGGATGTGAGGCTGCTCTTGCTTGTGCCAGGCTTGGACTCGAAACAATATGCTTTACCGTCAGCATGGACAGTGTTGCTATGATGCCTTGTAATCCTAATATAGGAGGTAGTTCAAAGGGTCATCTGGTAAGAGAGATTGATGCTCTCGGAGGACAGATGGGTATTAATATCGATAGAACTTTTATCCAGTCCAAAATGCTTAATCCTTCAAAAGGACCTGCTGTTCATTCTCTTAGAGCTCAAGCTGATAAGGCTTTTTACTCTATGGAAATGAGAAAGACTATGCTAGAAACTCCAGGCCTTACTTTAAGACAAGCGGAAGTATCTGACATAATTACTGATAAAGGTTCGGTTTGTGGGGTAAAAACTTATTCAGGTGCAACATATCATTGTAAGGCTGTGGTTCTATGTACTGGAACTTATCTTAAATCCAGATGTCTTTATGGAAATGTGATTGAATATACTGGTCCCAATGGTCTAAAGGCTGCAAATCATCTTACAAGTTCTCTTGAATCATTAGGTATAAAGCTTAGACGTTTTAAGACTGGAACTCCTGCAAGAATTGATGGAAAGACTATTGATTATTCAGTAATGGAGCCTCAATATGGTGATGATGTTGTCGTTCCTTTTTCATTTACGACTGATCCTTCTTCGATACAGAGGACCCAGGTTCCTGTTTATCTTACTTATACGAATCCTCATACCCATGATATTATTAGAGCTCACCTTGATGAATCTCCTATTTATGGTGGAGTTATTGAGGGAGTGGGACCAAGATATTGCCCCTCAATAGAAGATAAAGTTGTAAAATTTGGCAATAAAGACAGACATCAGGTTTTTATCGAGCCTGAGGGTATTTATACAAATGAAAAATATATTGATGGTATGTCTAGTTCAATGCCTGAATATGTTCAGTACAATATGTATCATAGTGTACGAGGACTTGAGAATGCGAAGATCGTAAGAAATGCTTATGCTATTGAATATGATTGTTTATGTTCCGGACAATTAAAGCTTAGTTTGGAATTTAAGTCTGTAAAAGGACTTTTTTCTGCCGGACAGTTTAATGGATCATCAGGCTATGAAGAAGCAGCTGCTCAGGGAATAATAGCTGGAATCAATGCCGCAATGTCTGTTCTTCACAGAAAACCTTTGATTCTTGACAGGTCAGAAGCTTATATAGGTGTTTTAATTGATGATCTTGTTACTAAGGATAATCCTGAGCCTTACAGGATGATGACCAGCAGGGCTGAATATCGTCTCCTTTTACGTCAAGACAATGCAGATCTTAGACTTACTCCTAAGGGATATGAAGTCGGACTAATTTCTAAAGAAAGATATGAGAATGTGCTTAGAAAGAAAAAAATGATTGTGGACGAGATTGACAGGATAGATCATATAAGTTTTGGAGCCTCTGGAAAGGTGAATTCTTTTCTTTCTGATCTTAATAGCACTCCTCTTAAGAAATCTGCGACTCTTTCAGAGCTTATCTGCAGGCCTGAGTTGAGTTATGAATCTTTATCTAAAATTGATCCTGACAGACCCGTATTGCCTAATGATGTATCTGAGCAGGTAAATATTCAAATTAAGTATCGTGGTTACATTGAGAGAGAAGAAAAACAGGTTGAAGAGTTTCATAAGCTTGAATCTAAGATTATCCCGGAAGAAATAAATTATGACCTTGTTCCTTCTTTAAGAATCGAAGCTGTTCAGAAATTAAATAAAATAAGACCGGTAAATATTGGGCAGGCTTCCAGAATATCTGGGGTTTCTCCAGCTGATATTTCAGTCCTTCTCGTATATATTAAATCAGGCGCATATTTAAATAATTAGTTAGGATAATTATGATCGAGACAATTTCTGATTTTTCAGCTTATCTTGATAAGCTTTGCTCTAATTTAAATATAAGTCTTACATCTGAGATGCTTGACCTTTTCTATGAATATTATAATCTTCTTATAGAAAAAAATAAGTCGGTAAATCTTACGGCTATAACTAAACCCGAAGATGTTTGTTTAAAGCATTTTTTCGACAGCTTGAGTCTTACTGCTTTTTATGATTTTACCAATACGGAATCAATTATTGATGTTGGCTCTGGTGGAGGTTTTCCTGGAATCCCGCTGAAGATATTTTTCCCTGAAAAAAAGATAGTATTAATTGATTCACTTAATAAGAGAGTTTCTTTTCTTAATGATACTATTAGACAGCTTGATCTTAAAAATATAATTGCAGTTCATGGTAGAGCCGAAGATCTTGGACATGACAAGAATTATAGGGAACAATTTGATTTAGCCGTTTCCAGAGCGGTTTCCAATCTTTCAACTCTTAGTGAATATTGTCTGCCTTTTGTAAAAGTTGGTGGCTCATTCGTTGCTTACAAATCCCTGGAACTTGATAATGAACTGGATTCTTCTTTTAATGCCATTAAATCTCTTGGCGGAATATTAAAAAAACCGATCTATTTTGATCTTGATGATTATCACAGATCTTTTGCCTTAATAAAAAAGATTGAATCTACTTCATTAAAGTATCCAAGAAAAGCTGGAACTCCATTAAAAAAACCTTTATAAGTTATGTTTCACGTGAAACATCTTTTTTATTAATATACTTGTGCTATAATTATCTGCATGAAAGGACAAATTTATGGGAAGAATAATTGCTATTGCCAATCAAAAAGGCGGTGTTGGAAAAACAACGACTGCTATCAATCTGTCTGCTTGTATTGCAGAATTAGGGAAAAAGGTATTGGTTATTGATATGGATCCTCAGGGAAATTGTACGAGCGGTTTCGGAATCAATAAAAATGAACTTAAATATACACTCTATGAAATGATCCTTGGTCAATGCAGCTTAAAAGAAAGTATGCAGAATGTAGAAGGCCTTGAAAATATCAAGATTATTCCATCTAATGTAAATCTTGCTGGAGCAGAGATCGATCTTCTTGAACTTAATGACAGAGAATATATATTAAAAAATGAGATAGATTATATTAAGGATGACTACGATTTTATCATTATTGATTGTCCTCCTTCACTTAATTTACTTACTGTTAATGCATTAACTACGGCGGATACTGTTCTTGTACCAATTCAATGTGAATATTATGCTCTTGAGGGAATAAGCCAGCTGCTTCATACAATTGATCTTGTTCATGACAGACTTAATGATAGATTAAAGATAGAAGGCGTAGTATTTACAATGTATGATGGACGTACAAATCTATCAAATGATGTTGTACTTAATGTTAAAGAAAATCTTGACTGTAAAATCTTTAATACCATCATTCCAAGAAATGTAAGGCTTGCTGAGGCTCCTTCAAATGGATTACCAATTAATCTTTATGATTCTGCATCTACTGGCGCAAAGAGTTACAGAAGTCTTGCTAAAGAAGTAATTGACCGAAAGGATTTTTAATGGCAGTAAAAAGAAGAAGCGGATTAGGCTCTGGACTTAATGAACTTATTCCACAAAAAAATAAAAGCTCAGAGGAAAAAGATGTTTCACGTGAAACAAAGGCAAAAGAAAAAGCTGAAACTCTTGTAGATATTAATAAGGTAGAGCCAAATAGAGAGCAGCCTAGAAAACATTTTGATGAAGATTCACTTCTCGAGCTCTCTGAATCAATAAAACAGCATGGAATCATTTCTCCTATACTGGTTCAAAATAGGGATGATTATTATGAGATAGTCGCTGGTGAAAGAAGATGGAGAGCTGCAAAGATGGCAGGTCTCAAAGAAGTTCCTGTAATAATCAGAGATTTTACCGAGCAGGAGATAATGGAAATTGCTCTGATTGAAAATGTACAAAGAGAAGACTTAAATGCAATGGAAGAGGCATTGGGTTATCAGCAGCTTCTTGATCAATTTCATCTCAAGCAAGATGAGGTCGCAGAGAAAGTTTCAAAGAGCAGGACAGCAATTACAAATTCACTAAGACTTCTGAAACTTGATAAAAGAGTTCAGCAAATGGTAAGAGATGATCTTATAACAGCCGGACATGCAAGAACACTTCTAGGAATAAGCGATAATGAGAAGCAGTATCAGCTTGCCCAGGAGATCTTCGATAAAAAAATGAGTGTAAGAGAAGTAGAAAAACTTGTAAAGAAGATCCAGGCCGGAAAAGATACTCAAGATAAGAAAGAAACTTTAAAAGACAATAAAGTTGATGCAATATATAGGGAACTCGAAAATAACCTTAAAGAAATCACTGGCACTAAAGTTAATATTGTCCATAAGAAAAATAAGGGAAAAATAGAAATTGAATATTATTCTCAGGAAGAATTGGACAGATTAATCGAAATGATGAGAAGTATTAAGATGTAATCAAACAAGTGTTCTAATGGAGCGATGAAATGATAGAGAAATATACAGGAATAGACTCGGATTTTTTTATTTTAGGACTTGGAGTAATGCTTCTGGTCTTCATAATACTTATGGTGATCCAGAGCGTCAGACTTGGAAAACTTACAAAGAAACTTAATCTATTTTTAAGAGGTAAGGACGGAAAGTCATTAGAAGATACATTGATACACAGACTTGACCAAATAGACGATGTTTCTAGACAGAATGAGGAAAACCAGAGAAGCATAAAGAAGATAAATACAAAGCTTAAAGATACATTTTGTAAATTTAGCATCGTAAAATATGATGCCTTCGATGAGTCAGGAGGAAAGCTAAGCTTTGTGCTCACAATGTTAAATGAAAAGAACAACGGATATATATTAAATGTGGTTCATTCACATGATGGAAGCTATAGCTATGTCAAGGATGTAATTGATGGAAATCCTATAGTGAATCTTGGAAAAGAAGAAGAAGAATCTCTTAACAAGGCACTTGAAAAAAACTAAATTAACCTATATAATAGAAAAACGTGCAGGAGAGAATATGCATAGTTATTTAAATAGCATAGGTTTCAAAAATATTGATAACAAGAAATATTACGATATTATCCGAAACTTAATTGATTATCCTGAACAGCAATTCTCTTCGAAGGATATAGATGGTTCTTCCATAATAGAGAATATTACAGAATATGATTTCAATATAGGAATCAGTGCGATAGGGAAGAGACTTAAGGATTCTAAAGAATACTTTGAATATATTTATCCATATTACAAAGCCGTGAGTGTCTCGTCCAATGCAGATGTAGAAATTGTAAGAAATACATCAAATACATTTTTTTCCGGAATCCTGGAAGATGAAAGACTTGGAATAGATCTTATCTTTCATATTATTGATCAATATTATATTACTGATAGCAGGATGAAGGAAAACAATATTATCAAAGGTTCCGATATCAATCTTTCGGCACTGGCTGAAAGTGGGATTATCATTCTTCCTGTTTCGAAAAATATACACCATGAATACGATCCTATGTATCTCAAAACAAGGAGAGAAACAGAGGATGCGGCCAGGAATGGCGACTCTGAAGCAAGAGATAGAATTGCAGAAGAAGATTTTAGTATATATAACAATCTTCAAAGCAGGATACATAGGGATGATCTTTATACAATTCTGCAAACATATATAATGCCTCTCGGAATTGAAAATGACAAATATGAGATCCTTGGCGAAATATCTGATTATCATGAACTAAAGAATAGGTTCACAGGACAGAATCTTATAGCGATTACTGTAATGGTAAACAGAATACCGATTCAGGTCGTAATAAATGAAAGTGACTTAATCGGAGAGATCGAAGAAGGAAGAAGATTTAAAGGAAAGATATGGCTTCAGGGATCAATTCAATAATGCATACTATCTAAATTATATATATGTACGTATGAGTAGCTCAGCTGGATAGAGCGTCCGCCTCCTAAGCGGAAGGTCGGGGGTTCGAATCCCCTCTCGTACAGCAAAGGGACGGGTTTAACCCGTCCCTTTTTTAGTTTGCGCGCCATGGGCGCGCTCTAACGGGTTAAAGTCCCGAACACGCCCAGATAGTGGGAAGTGTATAGCCGAACAGCAAGGGTGTCCATCGTGAGGTGGAATCTGAAGGAAGCTGTAAGCGAATCTCTGGTCCGACGGACAGAAATCACATATAAGGCTAGGCTACGAGAGATAAGTTGACCAAAAGCAACGAAGTCTTATAACTATCACATTTGTAGTAGCAGAGTAAATGTGGCGGATATATGGAGAGAAAGAGCGCGCACCTTAAGCGTGGAGGTCTCACAGAGGTTTCATTAGCCTAGTAACAACGAACTGTGAGAAGTCAGCCGAACCCATAGTAGTGAAGAAGTTTCTGTAATGGGAATGGAGCGAAGGGGTGAACAATCAATAAGTTTGAGTATGTCTCGTGTTGCAGAAATGACAACATCTGCCGTAACCAATCGGGTGAAGGGTGGTCAAATCAAGCGAGGCGAAAAGGAAAGAACGCATGGACACAAGTAGTCTAATGGAGCAGATACTATCTAGCGATAACCTCAACAGAGCATATCTGCAAGTCGTACGAAATAAAGGTGCAGAGGGAGTGGACGGAATGAAGTACACGGAACTCAAAGAACATCTTGAAAAGAACGGCGAAATCATCAAGGAACAGTTGAGGACAAGAAAGCATAAACCTCAACCAGTACGAAGAGTGGAGATACCAAAGCCTGATGGCGGTGTCAGAAACCTAGGAGTACCAACAGTAACAGACAGATTCATACAGCAAGCCATTGCACAGGTATTAACACCAATCTACGAGGAACAATTCCATGAACATAGTTATGGATTCAGACCTAATAGATGTGCACAGCAAGCAATCCTAACAGCACTTGACATGATGAATGATGGTAACGATTGGATTGTAGACATTGACTTGGAAAAGTTCTTTGACACGGTAAACCATGACAAGCTTATGACTATCATAGGCAGAACTATAAAAGATGGAGATGTTATCTCTATCATAAGGAAATATCTTGTCAGCGGAATCATGATTGACGATGAATATGAGGATTCTATTGTGGGAACACCGCAAGGAGAAAATCTTTCGCCGCTATTGGCAAACATCATGCTCAATGAACTTGATAAGGAAATGGAAAAGCGAGGGCTTAACTTTGTGCGATATGCAGATGACTGTATTATCATGGTTGGAAGTGAAATGTCTGCAAACCGGGTAATGAGAAATATATCTCGATTTATTGAGGAGAAACTAGGTCTCAAGGTCAACATGACAAAGAGTAAAGTAGACAGACCAAGTGGACTTAAATACCTTGGGTTTGGGTTCTACTTTGACACAAGAGCACATCAGTTTAAGGCAAAACCACATGCAAAATCGGTAGCGAAGTTTAAGAAGAGAATGAAAGAACTCACCTGTCGTAGCTGGGGCGTCAGCAACAGTTATAAAGTGGAGAAACTTAATCAGCTCATCAGAGGATGGATTAACTACTTCAAGATAGGAAGTATGAAAACGCTCTGTAAAGAACTTGATGGTAATATCAGATATAGACTTCGTATGTGTATCTGGAAGCATTGGAAAACTCCGCAGAATAGAGCTAAGAATTTGATGAAGCTAGACGTACCAAGATGGGCAGCGTATAAAATCGCTTATTGTGGAGACAGATATGCAAGACCCGCCCACAATGGATGGGTACAAAAGGCTATAAGTACAAAGAGACTAACCTCATTTGGATTAGTCTCAATGTTAGAATACTATACCGAAAGGTGTGTTACTTGTTAAGTTGATTGAACCGCCGTGTACCGAACGGTACGCACGGTGGTGTGAGAGGTCGGAATTTCTCAATTAAGAGAAATTCCTCCTACTCGATTGTTTTACAAATATTCCAAGGCATAGAAAAAGAGGCTGCGTTTTTTCACAGCCCCTTTTTTGAATGCATCAATTAAAATATTATTTATATGAGATTTAACATATTCCCGGGCAATTTCCAGTACATGTACATGCATCAAGCGGAGAGATATGAACAGGTTGAGCACTGGTAATCATTTCCTTGATTTGATTTGTTAAACTTGTTTTAGCTTCTTTGATAATTTCAATCATGAATTTCCTCCAAAAAACAAAAATCGGTTAAATAATCAAGCAATTTTCTCACTTTAATACAAGTGACTGATTAAATATAACAAAAAGATATTTATCACAATTCTACATATTTTTCAAGACTTGACTTAGAAAATAAATCGGCAATACTGTAAAGTTGGAATATAAAATGTAAAAGTGAAAAATCATTATTACAATATTAGCGTATGTTTACTTATGAATGCGTTTGAAAAGCTTTCGAGGTGAAAATTCTGTGAAGTTTAGTAAGTATAACATTATTAGGAACATTAATGGTACAAATTATGTATATAATTCTGTCACTAAGGCATTTCTTAAAGCAGATGATGAGAATGTTATTGATTTTCAAAATTCAAAACTTAAAAATGTTGAGACCTTTTTTGAACCGGAACTATTGACAGAACTCATCGATAATGGCTTTGTTCTAGATGATAAGTATGATGAGTTGAAAGCGCTTGAATATGTCTATAGGAAGAACTTTTTTAATACAAAAGATCTGACACTCATTCTTACACCTTCTTTTGAATGTAACTTTGCATGTCCATATTGTTTTGAGGCTCCTCAAAAAGGTACAAGAACCTCTGAAGTTTATTTTTCAGCGTTAAGGAGTTATGCGGAAAAATATTTTAAGGCATATCGGCATGTAGAATTAAGCTTATTCGGAGGAGAACCACTGCTTCTAATTGATAAATTTGCTGAACTCCTAACGGAAACGGAGAAATTGTCTGAAAAGTATAGCTTTTCTTATTCCACTTCAATTACTACGAATGGTTCTTTACTTAACAAGAAAATCATACATTTGTTAGTTAAACATCATTGCCAAACGCTTCAAATTACTATTGATGGCGGAGTGGAAAGCCATAATAGAACACGTGCGTTTGAGAAAAATGGGGCACCATCCTTCAAGATATTGATGAACATTATCAACAATGATTTGTTTGAATATTTTGAACAAGGAGCACCATTTTATTTAAGGATTAATTTACAAAATAATAGCGTAGAGGATATTCGCAACGCATTGCAATGTGTGGACAAAGATGTAAGACAATTTGTAACAGTCGTGATTCGTGCGGTTTATTCTACTGAATGTTATAAAGCAAATAATGCAAATAGTGTTGAAAACTTGCTGGAATATTACGATATGGCTTCAAAACTAGGATTTAAGGTTTCAATAAATAAATATTTTAATAGATCTTGTGAGGCTTGTTGTGATGAAGGGGTATTTTATGTAACACCTGACTTAGGCGTATGGAAATGTGTGAATACTATGTCTTTACCTGATGGGAAAATTGGCTCTATTACTGAAGATGGAGAAATGATAATAGATGCAGAAAAAATGGTGAACTGGTATAGGGCCGCGGATTGTTTCTCTGATCAAGAGTGTTTAAATTGTAAAATGCTTCCAGAATGCTTTGGTGGATGTATACTTTATAATTCAATCCATAAAAAAAGACTTTGTACGCCTTTTGACATGACGGGACTTGCATACTTTTATCAGTGAGTTGCAGAGAGGATAACAATGGTATGTCAAAAAGGCTGAAAATTTTTCCTGCAATTATCATCATATTATACATATGCTCTATATTTTTGGGCCTGATGGGTATAGCGGCCAGAATGCTGCTCATCAACATTATCGCTGACGGGAAGCCGGAGAGGAGTATCGTTTCCGGTCTTGTTCTTGTGGCAGCCCTGCTCTTTGCGGAGTATGCCGTCCGCATCCTCATTCAGGCAGACGAGATCGGCATCAAAAGGAAATACAAATTTTCTGCGGTCGAAGCCGTTGCGGACAAATGCGCTTCCCTTCCGCTCACGGTCATCGAGCAGAAGACCACGCAGGATATTGTTTTCAAGTCAAGGAAATATTATCAGAAATCCCAGGAGAGTATCCGGGCTGTCTGCCGGATCCTTGACTGTATTTTGACATTTGCCGCCCTGATTTTCGCCCTTTCTCATGCGCATATAGCGATTATCCTTGCCTTTGCCGCCGCGCTCGGCCTTGCTTTTTTCGCCTGCTTCAGGTCATCGAAGCAGACCTTTGGCTTCTGGTCCAAATACATGGCCAATGCCCGCCGTTACAATTATTTTTCCGATGTCCAGACAAAGCGGGAATATGCATACGAACGGAGGTCGTATGACTTCTCCGATGCCATGGATGCCCGTTTCTCTGATGCCTTTGATGTGGCCCGCTCTCTGAACCGGAAAAACGGGCTGATCCGCTTCTACGGACAGGTAGCCGTGGAAGGCATTTCCATCTGCATCTCCATCTTTACCCTTTTTTATTTCGCAAATCCTTCTTCCCTTTTCGGGTTTACCGTCGGGGCCTATGCGGCCATCACGGAGCTTGTGACAAGGCTTCTGGCCACCGTTTCCACCTGCCCGGACAGTATCTTTACGATCCGGGAATTTTCCGACCTGAAGAATGAAATCAGCTCATTTCTATCTAAAGGCAGCGGACAGAAGGAAGAGCAGGGCCGCACAATTTACGACGGGGATATTTCGAAGGACACCTGCGCTGTTCTCAAGGATGTCTGCTTTTCCTATCCGTCTGCCGAAACGGAAATCCTGTCTGGACTGTCCTTCACTTTCAAAAAAGGTGTCCACTACGGACTGGTCGGGGAGAACGGCTCCGGGAAGAGTACTCTGGCCAAGCTGCTTCTCGGCCTGTATGAGCCGGCGAAGGGGAAAATCCGTTTCGGGAATAGTGGAATAACGGCTATTTTCCAGGACTTTCAGGTCTACCCGATAACGGTCCGGGAATACCTCCGGATGGGGAATATGTCCGATCTTTCCGATGGGGAGATGCTTTCCATGCTGAAAAGACTGGGCTGCGAAGGGCTGAAGGACGGCTTGGACACACCGATTACATTGCTCACGGATGAAGGCACCCTGCTTTCCAAGGGCCAGTTCCAGCGGCTGGCCATTGCCCGCGTCTGCCTTTCAGATGCGGATCTCATTATCCTGGATGAGCCGACAGCCAGTCTGGATCCAATCAGCGAGAAGCAGATCTACGAGACCTCTATGGCGATTCTGAAGGGCAGAACCTGCCTCTTCATTTCCCACCGGCTCGGTGCCGTCCGCGGCATGGACGAGATCCTCGTGATGGAAAACGGAAGGCTGTGTGAGACCGGGACACACGATAGCCTCATGGCAAAGGGAGGCGTCTACAGCACGCTCTATACAACGCAAAGGGGGATGTATATCGATGCAGAAAAATAATAAAAAAATCCCCCTTCGCTGTCTTTCCACCGTTCTTGCCATCATGCCGGGTCATTTCGCCTTCCGTCTGGTCCTGTCCATTGGCATGTCCATCCTTCCTCTTCTTGGCATGGCCATGAGCCGGCAGATCTATGCGTATGTCGATGCCTCGGTGCTGAGCCGGCAGCCGATTGGTCGTCTGCTTTTTCCGCTAGTCATATATGCCCTCTACCTGATTTTGAGCAAGGCCTATCTCATCTACTACCAGCGCATCGTCGTTCAGTTTGGTTCCATTCTCGAATTTGAGAAGCGGATCAAGCTGACCCTGCACAAAAAGACCGGAAAGATAGGCATGCGGTATTACGAAGATCCCGCTTTCTATAACGGCCTTTGGGAGGCCAAGGTTGCCAGCACCAATATTTACCGGGTGGCGGAATGCCTCATCGATTTCGTCTCCCTGGGGCTTTCAATCCTCGTTCTTTCCACCTATGCGGCGACGATTGAACCCGCCTTCTTCTTCCTCATTATTCTGACGGCTGTTCCTGCATTTATCGAGCAGGTATGCGAAGGGAGGCTTAAGAGCCGGCAGCAAAAAAAACTGGCTTCGCTGATGAAAGAGGAAAAGACCAGGTTTTCCAACATTACAGATGTCGCCTGTGCCAAGGAACGGATCGTGTATGGCAGCTATCCTTTTCTGAAAGAAAAATGGGAGAATACGATTCGGCAGTACCAGGATACGGAAACGGAAGCGGACCGGAAGATCCTATTGTTTTCTGCATTATTCTCATTCATCAAAACGGCCTCCGTCGCGGCTGTTTATGTCCTTGCCGGCTGGACATATTTCAAGGGAAATGTGGACTATGCGGGCTTCATGACGACCATCTCCGTGGCGCTTTTCCTGCAGGCACAGTACAGCGAGCTTTTTGAGACGGCCGGGTATTATTCGCAGTTTACGATGATGGTGCGGCCTTATTTTCAGTTCATGGACATCGAAACGGAAGTGTCGGTTTCGCATGATGAGAATAATGAAGCCATCACGCTGAAGGACGCAGGCTTTTCGTATCCGTCATCGGACGGAGAGGTCCTTCAGGATATCAATATTGAGATTCGCCCCGGAGAGAAGATTGCTATCGTCGGAGTAAACGGGGCCGGAAAGTCAACCCTGGCAAAGATTCTTTCCGGTCTGCTTGTGCCGACAAGAGGGGAGGCTTCCGGCATCGATTCCGGAAAGACCTGCGTCATGTTTCAGGACTTTCAGAATTATGCCCTGTCGAAGGAGGAGAATATTACTCTGAATGAACTCACACCTTCTAAGCCGGATGCCCTGCATGAGCTTTCTGATGAGCTGGAACTTGAAGACATTCCGTCTGGGGAAATCCTGGGGCGGGAATTTGGGGAAGTGGATCTGTCCGGCGGTCAGTGGCAGAAGGTTGCCATGGCGCGTCTCTTCTATCACGGCGGCAGTGTCCTCATCCTCGACGAGCCGACTTCGGCCATTGATCCCTTGTATGAAAAGCGGCTGAACGACTTTATTGTCCGAGAGGCTGCGGATACGACACTGATCGTAATCTCCCACCGGCTCAGCATCGCAAAGCTCCTTGACCGAATTTATGTCTTGAAGAATGGCCGGATTGTCGAAAACGGAACACACGAGGAACTCCTGCAGGGGGAAAGTTCGGAGTACGCTCGTCTCTGGGATGCACAGACTTCGTGGTATAGGTAGATACAGGTATCGCAGTATGTATGATTTTACTATTAACGGCACGAGGATGTCTTTTGATTTAAATACATTGAGCCTGTATGCTCAGGGAAACATATATGATTTAGATGTTCCCGCACGATATCAAAATGGTCGCATATATTTTAAGCTGACTAATTCTTGCAATTTGTCTTGTGAATACTGTTTTCAACGAAATGATGTAAAAAGTGATTGTAAACCCGTAGATATTAATAAATATGAAATGGCACTTCATAAATGTTTTCAGAACAAGAATATGGATTTTTACCTGTTTGGAGGAGAACCATTCTTGGAGAACCAGTATAATAATGTATTCTTCTTGTTTAGCAATAGCAATGCATCTTTTTTCGCCTTTACCAATGGATGTTATTCTGCAAGATATAGGGAATTAATTCGTCAGTTCCGTGACCGTTTGACAATTATTGTTACTCTTGATGGGCCTAAGGAAGTACACAATAAAAGAAGGCGGAAAGGAGAAGCAGGATCTTTTGATATTATCGTTTCAAATATGGATTATCTGGAGTCAATTCATGCTAATTGGATTTGCCAAATAAATATTGACGACAATAATTATTCAGAAATTGACGAGCTTTTTTCTTTCTTAGACAGTAGGTACTCCATTAATAATATAAATACTATTTTAAACCCGGTACTTCATTGTGCAACATCTAGAATGGATCTGAAATTATTAGAAAAATATGTTGCATTGGACTCCGTTTACCATCTTGAAAAATGTGTTGTAAATTGTAAAACAGCCAGAAAGCTAACACTTCTATTGTCAGGTCAAGGAGTTGATATACGCCGATGCGATATTGAAAACACCTATGTCGTAGATTTTGAAAAAAAGGTCGTTTATTGTTGCCCGCAAAATTCTAATTCTATTGTTGGTACAGTTGAAACTACTGGTCTATGTATTGATCAAAGTGCATGCTCACAAATGTTTGCGAGAAATCAAAAGAAATATGAACCCTGTAATAAATGTGAATTCAATCAAATCTGTGGCAGAGGATGTTTTTTAGATGAAAATAATTTTGATATCTGTAAGCATGAAGTAAATGAAACCATTCAATATTTTTTCAATCATGTGGAATGCTTTCTTCACATGTCAAGCTAGAGCTTATTTCTAAAATATCTATATGGTTGGAGGCAAAATCAATAACATCGTAGCTTTGATAAGAGTAGGTATTTCATGTTTCGAACTTACCGAAAAGTTTTAGCCGAATATACCGAATCAGGAGATACCCTCCGTGGATCAGTGCGAACACCACAACAAGATTGATGGGAATGGATAGATCATCTCCGAACCAGATCAGAGCAGCAGCGGTCACAAGGGCTACAGCAAGGCTGGTGTGGTCAGCAAATGTCTTGTGGTAGAACTTTCCTGCCACATATTGCAGAATGGCAATCAGGGCCAATACGCCGCTGAACAGCCCAAGGAAACCCAACGCTGCAAGGAGCCCGGGAACGACGGTGTTGAGGACCTGAAAAGGAATCTGCTCCTGCAGGGACCAGGCTGCCGACCAGACCATTTCCGCATATTCGAAGAGCTGCCCGAGGCCATCCCATAGAAAAAGGAGAAAGGCCTGGATATCCGCTATTACCCGAGGGGAATGGGTGGCGGTGAAGATGGTGGCTACGCAGCTGTAAGCGATGCCGAAGACGGCAAAAGCGGTAAGGTATCCCTTCTTTTCTTCATAGTCACCTTTTGCCTTTTCAGCCTGTTTTTCGGCCCGCTGTTCATCGTCTTTTCGTTTTTCTGCAGCTCCGGCTGCTGCGAGCCGGAGAGCTGCCTGTCGAGTAAATTCATTTAAGAGATCCTCCTTTGAGATTTTCAGGTTGAAAGTCTTAGACAGGTTGCTGTCCCGGACTTTCTCCCCCTTGTCGTTTTCAAATGTGATGTGTTTCCTCTGATTCCAGGTCGTACGCCAGCCGCTGGCCTCCATCCCGGAGATGAATTCTTCCCGGCTGGTGCTGGCCTGCACAGCATCCATGACGGCAAGTCCGCAGTCGATGACGAAACTTTTCTTCTGATCGTTCTTCAGCAGATTGTACTTGTCCTTGTTCCAGGCGCTGAGTTCTCCATTTTTCATGGCCGTCCCGTCGAAGTGCTTTCCCTTTTCCGTGACGGAAAGGCCCTTTTCCCGACAGAGGTCATTAGTGAATTCTTTCTGCATTTCCAGGTCACGCTTTGTCTGGTGCAGCTTCTTCCCGTCGATATAGGAAACGGAATTCGTGATGATGTGGCAGTGGAGATGATCCCGGTCCTGGTGGACGGCCGCAGAGCAGCAGCGGGACAGTAAGTACAGGCTGATCTCAGGAAGGTGACGTCATTTTGACGCCGGGGCATTCTCAGGATGGCGTCACTCTGGCGTCACAGCGTGTTTCGTGCGGACCTGATTTAGGCGCAGATGGCAGACATCCGGTACGCGGAATATAGCCGAATTCTTCGAGCAGGTCTTTTAATAATTCCTCCTGCAGCATCTGTGAGGCACGCTCAGGTCGCCGGGCATTCTTCCAGGCTGCCTCCTTGAAGATGCGATTGGAATGATTGTGGGAATTGATGACGGAAAGAGCCCTTTTCATATCCATGCTGCCGTCTTCATTGCGACAGGCATCCAGCTCCGGAAGCTGCCAGAGGCCGAAACGGTAGCCCTGAATGACTGACATAAGCCGGGTCCATTCATCCGGAGCATGGCGCTTGTATCCCTTTTCCCGGTCGCTCAGCTTCAGAAAGAACCTGTCCCAGTCATCCTTTGTGCGGAGACAGGAGAAGCCTTCGTTGGCTTTCCGGTATTCCCGATATTCTTCAATATTTTCAAAGGGCTCAGTCTCAAAGCAGGCGTAAGTGAATGAAATTCCATCGACTGTTCCGTCTATATTTTTTATCGATGACCGTATGGGCTTTCTCTTTAGGTCAAAGTCCAGACGGACCTGATGGCTCTTGCAGAATGTCTGGAAGTCCTTCATCGTTCCGCCCGGTCCGAGATCACGGATGTTCGGGAATTCCCTTGATACATAGAGTACCCTGCCTGTCCTTTTCAGGATGAGCTCGGCCATCCGGTGACGGTCTGCGTCACTATCCTTGTAGCTGTAACCGCCAAAATCATCGTCTTCAGGGATGTCCGCGATATATTTTTTCACGGATTCCCGGTCGGAAAGATAATCATATTCCGAGTGGCAGATCTTTATGCCGCCGTGGGCCAGAACGCCAAGTTTTCCTTCAGGAACATCGAAACCGATATTGCATCGGGTGGTCGGGTTGATTAGGGTTCCCTGTTCGTGTTTGACGGCCCAGATGGTCGGATCATCGCCGGTCAGCCACAGGCGGGCCTGTTCAAACAGGCGGCGGAAGCCGTAACAGTCAACGGAGTTTACTTCATCGAGGGTGGCATCCGTGATGAAGCCGTCGGTTGTGACGGAGTAGGTGGTCCTTCCCATCTCTGCAAGCTGGTTCATTGTGCCGATCAGCATGCAGCGGACGATATCGGTGATCAATGCTGCCCGCTCCGGGGAGGTGATGGCTGAGTAGCCGATATCCTGCATGTATTCGTTCCAACCGTCCCAGGTGCTCTTCTCAATGACATCCTGGGCAATCTTCCCGTAGGAGCCGTTGACGAAGAGCTTGCAGAGCTGCTCCTCTATGGAGCCTTTCCCGTAGACCTGCTTTGCGATAGTCCGATCCTCTACCATCTGTCTGCAGGCCGCCCGGAGAGACATGGAAGGGGAGAGGGCACTTGTCATCCGGATCCGTGCCATATAGCCCCACCGTACATGGATCTTTGCTCCGAGCCGCAGAGCCAGATAGAGAGATGGACCGGAAGCATAGACGGCCTGTGCTTTCAAGGGGAAGATAATGCTCCCGTCTTCGTGGATCGCGATGCAGGGGAAGCGGGTCCCTTTTGGAAATTCAAAGTCGACGAGGACAAAGAGCGGGTCGACAGGAGTGCGGAAGGCTTGAAGGGAAAGGTCTTCATTCTTGAATTCGCGTTCGATCGGGTCCTCGAAATCAATATCAAATACCAGGCACATGGTAGTAGGGTAGGCATTCTCCAGGTCGTCATCGTAGGTGTAGCGGTTTAAGAATACGCCCGGGGCAGAGCAGGTATTGAAACCGCCGGCGTAGGAAGCGGCAGCAAAGGCATGCAGCTGCCCGGTCGATCTTTCCATTCCTGTCGCGGGGAATTTTCATATATTCACCAATGCTTTCTTTCATTGCAAAACAGGCTCCTGAAGTAGAAGTAAGGGGCCAGTCACTGTTTACTCCCCAAAGACGTGAGCCGTACATGAGCGTGACCAGGGCGTCTTGGGCGGCATAGGCTTCGTAGTCTTCAGGGAATTCCCTCAGGTATAGATCCATGTTTTCGATGGCACCATCCGGCAATATTATCTTCGGGACCTCTATGGAAGCACCGAGGCTGGCCAGGGCTTTCTTCCCGGCCGGGGCACAGCACATGGTATCGCGGAAGACGACATTGACCGGATAGAATTTCCAGTAGGCCCGAGGTGTCGGAATGTTGATGAAGTAGGGGGAGGTACTGGTCAGGCCGCCCTGCATGGAGTTCAGGTAGGGTATGATATTTCCCTTCTTCTTTCCGAAGGCAAAGATGTCGTCCTTGAATGCAGGGAGATCCACAATGCCTGCATGGCAGATGATGGCGATCTCCAGGGGAATCTCGTTCTTTTTGAATTCCGAGAAGTCGTTGCTCTTATAAGCCTTGCTGTCGACGACAACCAGCGGATTCGGATTCCAGGACCGGAAAGCCTGTGCTTCATCGATATCCCGGAATGTGTGCTTCTTCCGGTAAGTCTCTTCTGCTCCGTCGAAATAGGGAATGTGTTCACTGACTGTCCACCGGCGGGTGACCTTGTAGGCGGCCGTGATGACTTCAATCGCACCCAGCTGATCCAGAAGGTCGAGGATAGCGCCGAGAGCAGTCCGGAGATAGAGGCGGTTTCTTACATCTGCGATGAGGGAGATGAAGATGACTTCGAGGATCTGCTTTTCATCCGGAAGAAATACCGCAAACTGATAGCTTGTGATCATCCGGTAGTCGGAGCCGGGTACCCGCTTGTATTCACAGTCGTAGGCGATGTTCAGGCGATAGCTTTCTTTCCGAGCCGCCTGGATCGAAGGCAGGTTTGAGAAAACGGAGAGGTCCGTGATGCCGGAAGAGACGGCAGCGGGCAACTGCCTGTCGTCCGGACGGGGGTCGGGGTCAGTCATCATATATGGGCCGCCCATAGTCTCACTTTGACCCCCCGCATGAAATGAACCGACCCCCAAAAGTTAGACCTAAAAATCTAACTTTTGGAGGTCGTTTTTTATGGGAAGACAAAAATATAGTTTTGAATTCAAAAAACAAGTTGTTAGTGATTATCTTAACGGCGAAGGAGG
>Ga0256406_1001784_pt1 | contig 33142 bp, 24 predicted proteins | sample RumenRJG_03DNA_FD_185986 | JGI IMG/M metagenome (GOLD analysis project Ga0256406, IMG submission 185986) | Bovine rumen microbial communities from Lethbridge, Alberta, Canada - RJG_03 | ecosystem: Host-associated > Mammals > Digestive system > Stomach > Rumen | place: Canada: Alberta | collected...
GGTGGCAAAATACGCATCTCTGAACGCCTCGTAGGACGGCATGATCTTCTCCCAATGCCGCTCATCAAAGAGCTTTTTCAGTGCTATCATGCTGTTGCCGTGCGTGTCGTAGAGCGTGTCGTCGAAGTCTATGAACAAATCATTATATCTCATCACTATAAAAATCCTACTTGCTGTTCCTTTAGAAATTAATCATAAGTCTTTCGCATAGCACACTGCGTCATCCATGTGCTGGTAAGGCGGATAGTTCTCAATGCGTTTATATCCCAAACCTTCATACAGCTTGATAGCATAGTCCATTCTCTCGCGAGTCATAAGCACGGTTCTTTTGTATCCATGCGCATGAGCAAAGTTTTCGAGCTCACGTATCATGAATGTCGCAATGTGCTGGCCACGGAATGGTGGTTGCACCCACACCCTTTTTATCTCCACATCGCCGCTGCCATGTTCCTTCAAGCCTGAGCACGCAACTGGGACATCCTCTTTGGAATAGACTATCATCGCATATTTTACGTCCTTCGACTGATTGCCAGCGACAAACGACTGTCTGTTCTGTGGACCGCCGACAAGCTGGTTGTAGAAGTTCTCCGTTATGGCGTGAAACATCTCAAACGCCCTGTCATTGCCGTCAGTCCATCGTATTCTATAATTGTCCATCTGTCCTTCCTGTCATCTTTAATCTACAATCGTCGCCACCACCTTCCGTGCTCCGCCGTCGTTGCGGAATTCACAGAGGTATATGCCCTGCCACGTGCCGAGATTCAGTCGCCCGTCAGTAATGGGAATGTTGATGCTCACACCCGTGATGATGCACTTAGCGTGAGCTGGCATATCGTCCGAGCCTTCAAGGACGTGTCGGTATTCTGGCATGTTCTCAGGCACAAGTCTGTCGTAGATAGTCTCCATGTCTCCTCTCACATCCGGATCCCAGTTCTCACATATACTCAAAGCGCAGCTGGTATGCTGCACGAAGAGATTGAGCAGTCCCGTCTTCGGCAATTGTGGCAGATACCGAAGCACCTCATCGGTTATCAGGTGGAAGCCACGAGCCCTTGCTCGTAATGTAAATTCTACTTGTTGAACCATAGAACGATAGGTGTCCTTTTATTTCTTTGGATATCCTATCTGGCTGTTGAGCACTAAGTCATAATTGTCGTCGAGCCCAAGTTCCTTCTTCAATGCCTCCGTGTCCATCGTCATGCGGGGTACGGTGTTCAGGCCGAGCGCACTGCATGCGAGGCAGATGTTTTCAGATACATAGCCCGCATCGACCACACCCATGCGAGTCTTTGCTTCTTTGGGCATCTGTTGCGGGAACTTATTGTGATTACTGACCGGCACGAGCGAGACCGGTGCATTGGCGGCAAAACTCTGACGACCTGCAACGGCAGAGCGTAGGTCCTTGCTGCTCACCTTTTGCAGGCTGTTGTCCTTCGGCTGATACAGATAGGCACCATCCTGACGAATGACGTACACTTGGATGTCCTGCGCATTGATAGCCGATGGAGCAGTAATCTTGCCCTCACCCGGACGATTGATGCCGCAAGCCGACCAAAGCACGGTAGAGAGCACATCGTCGGGAATCTGCTTGTCGGCATACTCACGTGTTGAGTGTCGGTTCTCCAATGCCTGCATCAGCGTCACCTTATTGTCCATGCTTGGTTTCGGCAACAGGATATTGTCCTGTGCCTTGCACGATGTGGCTGCCATGAACATTGCCACGCATGCGATTGTAAGAATGTTCTTCATCATTATACCTCCTCAAATATATCTTTAATCTCCTTGCGTTTCTTCTCCGGATGCGGACAGTCGGGAGCAATGTGTCCGATGGGAACGATAGCCACAGCCTCATAACCCTCTATAGGGAACAAACGCTTGACGGCTTCCACGTCATAGTTGCACACCCAGCAAGAGCCAAGGCCACGGTCAGCGGCTGCGAGGCAGAGATGCTCCACGGCAATACCGAGGTCGATGTCGCCATGATTCTTGTTGTCGTCTGGACGCACCCAAGCGTCATTCTGACTCTTGAAGCACAGCACGAACATCGGTACGTTGCCGAACCAAGGACGGTTGTAGCACTGTCGTACCTTTTCCTTGCCTTCCTCAGAAGTGACTATCAAGAACTTCCACGGCTGGAAGTTGTGTGCCGATGGCGCCACCTGCACGCACTCTTTGATGTACTCAATATCCTCCTTACTTACCGGCTCGTCAGTGTACTTCCGACATGCGAACCGCTTATTTGCTAAATCTTTAAATGTCATAGTCTATTACCAATTTCCTGATTCTTTTCTTATTTGTAGCATAGTTTTCCCATTATATGAGAAATACTTAGTACCTTGATATGAACCTGATGTGTTTTGTTGGTCTTCGGGGAGATGTTCTGCAGTAAATGCAGATAGAGACCAAAGACGTCCATTATATTCAATTTGTTTATCCGTCTTTATGGTTACCTTTATTCCCGTTGGATCAAAAACAATTTCATCTCCAGGTTTCAGTCCAACCATTGAAAATTTAAAAGGTGGACGAGAATTGTGACCATCTTGATAATCATTAGAAGAATCGCCATCCTCATCAACTAAATGATTTTCTTTCTTATAGACTTCATCTATAACCGCGTCATCGAGAGTCAGGGCTATATCCTTTAAGATGTCTAATGCAACTTCTGGAGCTACATTAAAGAATTCACGATTTTGCCGTATACGCAAATCTGTGAGTCTGTCAATGGTTTTATGAACAAGTTTTTCCACCTCATTATATTTGCAAGTCTGCAAAGTGGCGTAAATCTCAAATGGTAATGGTACGGCAGTATTGTCTAATTCTTTAGAACGGACATTAACTGGACGAGAACTCTTACCTATCTTAACCCAATCTTCCTTGAAGGATGGATTAGTTAGTATGTATACGTATCCTTTTTTTTCGGTTACCATATGTTTCTTAAATTTATTCGATATCAAAGATAAAAATATTTTTATTACATTAAATAACAATATGTTAAAAAAACGATGCCATTTTCACTTCATAACAGACGTCTTACTTTTAAAGTATGAGGAATTATGTTTTACTTAATATCAATTTTATAGTTTATAATCTCCAAGTAGCCAACAATTACTATGATCCAAGATATCATTAAGTATATTGTTATTTTCTATTCCTAATAGATATGACAGTACACAACAAATAAGCAACTTGCGCAAGTACCATGTTTGCTCAAATAATTCATTTCCTACTAATAAATGTTCTTTCTTGTTTTTCATAAAGTGTACAAGTGTATTCCTTGTATCAGATACTGCTTGAGATTTTATATGATCATTTGCCAATTTATGAATATCTTCATATTTCTTAATCAAATCATCAAGTGCTAACTTTAATTTGATTCTGTTTTTTATATTCTGAGAATAAAAAGAATCTAAAGCAATAGCCACTTTTAAAAAATCTGATGATCCAAAGGTTGCGGAAGGTAAAATACTCTCAATAAGAAAATTCTTTATTGGCTCAAATGAATCATTATTACCGTACCATTTCTTTATAGCAACTGGGAAATAATTTCCAATTGTTGTATATGTAAAAAGCACTTGGCTAGGAGCAAAATCGTATTCAACACTATGACCACATTCACAGACTAGTCTTATACTATTGGACTCTATTTCTTTAGTTTTTAAATCTATTTGTAAAAAGGATAAATTTTGGGCCAACCCGAATGAAACAAACTGTTTAAACAAGAATATATCATGTACCACTTCCTCCAAACAAGTGCTGTCATTTTTTTCAATTATGAAATTGGTAAAATATCTCATGGAAGAGACAATTCCATCACTTTTCAAAGACTTAAATTCGTTAACAGACAGCCCTAACTCTAAAAATGTATTGTCATTTATTTGCACCTTTGAAATGCCTTTGCCTTTATATCTAATATCTATCCCTATAAAATCGGAGCCTAAAGAAGAAGGATGTTCTTCCATCAATGTATCGACTTTTGACGGTGAGCACCAATCTGATAAACCGACCATTTCGACATTAGCCATTTTGAAAACACCTTCTTTTCTAGAATTTAAACTCAATCCTTGTATTACATATTGACAATGAAAATCTATTATTGACAAAGAATTGCCAGTTGATTTCTTTTCATATTCTCTGCAATTCAATAAAGTAAAAGGTACATTTTCAATTGACATACCTTGTATCAATTCATAGTATTCATTCTCTATTAATGCTTTGAAGCCATTCTTATTATCAAGACTGCCAATAGTATGCAAGTTGACTGTCTTACCAGGTGTTGATGATAATATGCCAAAAACTTTAGTTGAAGAATTAGGAAGATTCCAAAAACCTTCAATCGTAAATTTCTGATCAAATCTTATTTCTTTCATGTACTTGAAATTTTATGAAATTTCTTCTAAACTATCCATAAACACATCCAGCAGTTGCTCGGCATTGTCCTTGAGCAGTTGCTTCAAGAGCTGCACTTTGCCAATATCTGATCGGTGATTGAGGCTCAGACGATACTTATTCAGTACCTTAATGTATTCACGTTGCTTCTCGTCGGAAGAGAAGTTGTTATCACGGAGCTTAGCCATGAATGGCTGGTTCTGCTTGAAGGTATCAAACATGATGAGGATTTCATCCTTCCACTTTCTTATTTCCTCAGCTGTAAGTTCCTCCTTATCATTAAGCCGCTTGATGATGTCTAGGACGCTCTGCTCTGGAGAATGTGTGTGGTTGATGACAGACTGTCCATCATCGTCACCACCGTTACCATCACCTCCTTCATCATCGGCCTCGTCAATGGTAATGCCCGGGATTTCATCACCGGTATCGATATCAGGGACAATGGAACTGTCATCACCACCAAGCTCAGCCATAAGACTACGATAGATGCGACAATACACTTCCCAGAACTTCAGGAACACCGGGTCGTAATACTTGTCGTCAATCTCATAGACATCCTGTAAGAACATGATGTTTGCGCCATACCTGCCGTACACACGGCGGATGCGCTTTGCCTCATTAGGTGTCTGCTGGCCAGTCTCGCCATCAGCATCATCACCGCCATGTTCGGCAGCACGCTCAAACTCCTCACGTATCCACTGCCGGACGGCATCTTCAAACTGCAGGATGAATGCCACATTGTCGCGGTGCTTCTTATAGGCTTCAAACCAACGGACATAAGGCTCCGAGCCTGTCAAGTCTTCATATTCTTCCTCCACGTCGTGAGCCATGGTCTCAGGGTTGAAGTCGGATACCGTTATGTCGCAATACTTCTTGAAAGCACGTTTGATATTCTCCTCATTGACATTCTCGTATGACAAGTCAACGATATGGCATTCCTCCTTATACTTGCATGTGCGGTTTACCCGAGATATGGTCTGGATGGCATTGATGTCGCTAATCTCCTTGTCAAGGAACAGCGTGTGGAGTTTCGGTTCGTCAAAGCCCGTTTGCAACTTGTCGACAACGATTATCAGTCCGTTCTTGCCATTGCGGAAGTCTTGGATGACCTGTTCCTCACTCTTTCCGTCATTCATCGAGGAACTTGACTCATCGAGTTGGTTGTCGCTATATACAACGGCGACAGGCGCATCCTTATACCTTGCATACTTCGGGTCGCGACACTTCTCCGCCATCAGGCGGCGGATCAAGTTGGTATATGCGATGGCATTAGGAATGCTCGACACGGCAAGCATAGCCTTTGCCTGACCACGAATTTTTCCATAAACGAGGCTGACCAGGCGGTTGACTATAAACCGTGCCAACTTCTCCATTCTGTCGGGATTGCTGTAGATAAGCGACTTGGGCACGGAGACAATCTTGCCATTATCAGCCACCACATCGAAATCTTCCGGAACATCAAAGTTCATAGGCACGGCAACCTTTATAATATGCTTTGTAGGGTCAAGGATATAGCCGTCGGCAATGGCTTCCTTCATCGTGTAGCTGTCGAATGGAACCCAGAACGGCCAGGCATCGGCGCTCTTGAACTCGCCATAGCGGGCAAGGACCTTCTCTGAAGGCGTTGCCGTGAAACCGATGATAAGGTTCTTCTTCATCACCTTTTCTCCACCCGTGCGAATCTCATCATCGAGCGCATCCTCAAGCTGGTCGAAGATGTTTATCATCTCACGGTTGTTCTCACCGGTGTTCGAGCGGTGGATCTCGTCGATGAGGAACACCACACGCATCCTGCCGAGTTTCTTCTTTGCACGGTGAAGGGCATTCTGCAAGTCAAGGAACTTTTGTATGTTTACCACGATGATACGCTTCGAGCTTGTCAGCGCATCAATGAAGGTCTTCTGGTCGCAAGCCTCAACGAACATGCTCTTGTCGATGTTCATGTTCATCATCATCGTGTCGAGCTGGTCACGAAGCTGCAGACGGTCGACAACGATCATTATCTTGTCGTAAGCCCACGCACCGTTATAGCGCAGGTCTTTCAGCTGCAATGCCGACCATCCGATGATGTTGCTCTTGCCGAATCCGGCGGCATACTGCATCAGCAGCGAATAGACATACTTGTTGTTGCAGAACGAGTCACGCTTGGCAATGAACTTGTCTATCTTCTCCGGCGGAATGTTCATATCCTCCATCTCACGGCGGAGCTTGTTGAGATAGTAGTCGGGGTCCTTCTCATGGTCGAGCATCTCATGCACGCGGGCCATAATCTTGTCGCAGCCGTACTTCTGTTTGGGTCGGGGCGAAATCAGTGTTCCAGTATTGGAAGTGCGGACCTTCTTGCCCTTCTCGGTCTTGTAGTTGTACTTGATGAAGTTGTAGTAGAGAATCTCCTTCTCTATCATCTTCTTTGAATATAGGTTGCGCATCACTTCCTCGAAGCGCTGACGATCGGAGAGAAGTTTTGAGCTTATCGGGTACGGCTTAAACAACTTGAGCATTGCCGGCGACAGTGTTGACACGCTTGCCGTGCGCTCATAGAATCCGCGGCGTGCCTCATCGAAGAAGTTCTGAATGCCACGCAGCACATAAGTCTCGTTGATGTCGGTAGCAACCAGATGAACAGCCTTTTCGAACATGGCAAGCGTAGTCTTTCTTTCTGCCGCCACAGCCTCCGGACGGTTACGCTGGCGGTCAGCCATGCCTTTTACTGCCTCAAGATAATCGGTGATAATTTTCTTCCGCCCGTGGTCTTTGGCATTCTGACCATTGGTGATGCTCTTCAACTCAAGGTAACCAACAAAGATACCGTTGACAAAGAACGATATATCGGGGCGCAGTTTCAGCAGTGTAATGCCGTCGCAGACAATATTGTGGGGCATCTCCTCTACAGCCGAGAAGATATTCTTCTTGAAATCCATGTCGCCGCCAAGTTCGGTGTCGGAAACATAAAACAAGGGGATGGACTCTCCTTCAAAGACCACATTCCTATTTTGATTGAGAAATGTAGCAGAGTTGCTGGAATTGACAAGCCGTTCCTTTACAAAATCCTTCAAGGCTTCCTGCAGTTCCATCTCATCCTGATGATGTTTCGACAGCAGCGCCTTCCATGCCAGCGGTGCACCTGTCCGGACAAACTCGGTCAGCTGTGAGGGAATGAACAGATCATCACTCACAATGTTCGGTGAAGTATCACGATAGCCAAGTCCGCCTTCCGCTTCCGGGCGGCAGAAGAACTTCATTACGTATTCATGTTGTATTCTTGTTTCTACTACTGGCATAGGTTTAGTATGTTTTATTTTCTATTCACTTGCAAATCTACTAAAAGTTTGGCGAATGACCAAGGCTTTTTATATCTTAAACATTGAATTGCCAACAATTATCCACGAATTACTAATGAATAATGTTTACACTAATCCAATACATGCCAAAAGACGTTGCGAAAGAGTATCTTTTAGCGCCTGATTCGGTATGTTTTAGCTCGCAAAAGATACTGTTTTGCAATGCAATTCAGTACCTTTTGCTAACTATACTGATTATCAGTTGGTTACAAAGACATATTTTCACAAATAAAGTGAAGAATTATGTTTACACTTTCCGCTTGCCCGTCACTACCTCGTTTATCAGGCTTTTCTTCAAACGTGTGTATGCATCAATCTGCTTGTCAACGATGGAAATGGCGTGATCAATGCGGGAGCAATGGGTGTCGAGATAGTCAGCAATAGCGAGTTGCTCTTCTTTAGGAGGAACTGCAAAAATCATATTTGATATAATCTTTTGATTAAGCATCTTAGCACCATAGATATTCTCTGTTGCATTATTTAAGCAAACTATTGGTAGATAATAATAGAAAAAATTTAAATTATATCTATTTGAAGGCATTAATGAAACTATAGCTTCATTCGTATATACGTTTTTCCCTGCAAATGCGACCTTCCCAATTGAAAGTTTAAAACTAAAGAGCAAAGAGCCTTTTGGAGTAATTGGTTGTTGGGCCTTTTGTATAGCTTCGTCAGAAAGGTAAAGATTACTTTCGCTTACATACTTGTGTGTCATATCGGCAATTGTAATCCATGTATTTTGCCCCTCAAAGTTTTTAGCATTCTTACTTTCTGGTGTAAAACCTGTGGTATAATGTGAGAAGACTTCCTTGAATCTCCTTATTATCCAATTCTCTGGTATCATTCCGATCCAATCAACTCCTGAGTCTTTGAGTTTTACATTAGGATTGAATCCACGGGTAACGGCACGGTTGATGATGGATGTCTTCAACCGAGTGTAAGCATCCCGCTTCTTCTGCAACAACGACACGGCTTTATTTATCTTCGCCGTCTTGTCATCAAGGTAAGAGACAATGCGCTGCTGGACGGATAAAGATGGTACATCTATCTCATAGTTTACAAGATAGTTTCTTTGAAGTTCGGTTTGGTTGGTAGAGCCTTTAACCATAGTTGCATTGATCTCATCATATCGTGGTGAGAACCAATAGTAGAGAAACTTCATCGAATTTATCCCTTTTGAATTTCTCAATATTGATACATGAGAATCAGCATAGAAGTCATTCTCGTCTTTGTCGAAGTAAGCGACTTTACCAAGCACTCCACCGCCAGTTGATGCCATGAGTAAATCGCCTTTATGAATCTGTGCATATTCAGGTGCTTTTGATGAAAACCTAACGTTAGATTCATCAATATACCCTTTGCTGAAAGTTGCTTGATTCATAACCTTATAAGGGCTCTCGTCAACGTAGTCAGGAGCTGCACCGCGAGAAATATAATCGCAAAATTCTTTAAGCCTTTTTCTCATTACTCAATCTTCTTTTTATAGTTCTTTTCTTTATGTCATGAATTCGTCTACACCTTGTAGACGAATTTCTTCTATAAACCAAATCGTCTGCAAGCTGCTGACGATTTTCCGAAAGAAGTTCTTTAAAATCATCCTCAGCCTGTGGAAATATTGTCGTTGTTCATTACTCTTCCGGCAGTTCTTTTGCTTCTGCGTCTTCCACGGGTGGCAGATAGTCGGAGGCTTTGGCACTTGAAATAGCCGAATGACCAAGTTGTGATTCAAGTTTATTGCGCGCCACCTTTGCAACGCTGCCGCCATCCTTAGCAATGCGCTTCTGTTGGCTATAGCCTTGGGGATCGCGTTGCTTGGAGAGTTCGGTAGCAGAAGCCTCGGCAAGAATGTTGAAAGCCATTTCCAAATTCGTCATATTGTCACGAAGGTTCTCTTTCTTCAAGCCTTTGTGATGTTTATACTGCTTTGTAGTCATGCCACTCCATTCCTTGGTGATAATGTCGGTGAGGGAAGCGTATTCCATGCCCTCCTTCACTCCCGTGCGTTTCCATTCGTCGGTGAGTTCCTTGCGCACCTCTATTGATTTGATGCGCTGGTTAATCCAGTTGTCGGAATAGCCAAGGCGCTTGTAGTCGGCAACAGCCTGCTGAATGTCAAGCTCCGGGTCCTGCATCTGGTCAACACGGGTGCTCGCTACCTGCGCCATCCACTGCTTGAAAGGCTCTGCCTTAGGAGATGGTATGGACTGTATGAGGCGGAACAGTTGCTCCTGGTCAGCGACATCAGTCATGCGCATCTTGCCATCAGCCGCTTTTAATTTCAAACCGTGACAATTTGTCACGGTTTCATTGCCTTCTGCTTTAAGCCGTTGTTTCAACTTCCTCCAATATGCAGTAGGATCTTTGCTATCTGTCAGTACTCCAACCACATCAACTATAGAAAAGTACCACTTCTCTTCCTTATCGTCCCATACGGTGCGGACGTTCTTTTCGCCGAATATCTTGATGATCTGTTTTCTTGTCACAGGTTCGTTATTTATATTTCTTTTATTGCTTTATAGCTCTATCTCACCCAATTCCTTATCTAATTCCTTTATCTCGGCGAGTATATCGTCAACGGGCTCCACGGGCTCTGGCACATAGAACTCCTTGTTGAAATTGATTTCGACGCCGATAGTATCATCACCAAGCGTGAACGGTTTGAAGATGTACTTAGCCATAAAGTCGTCTATCTCCTTGCGGTTGGCGGCTTCATCGAAATGGTACGGGATTATCTCATAGTCCTTGGTGAGACGGGGCATAATCTGGACCTTGCGCTTCAAGCCTTTCTTGGTCCTGGTCTCCTTGACCTTGATGTCGCCGCAACCAAGGCTTTCCTTGGTGTCATCGGCTTTTGTGTGGACGATGGTATCGTTATCAGCATCTAAAGAGTAAGAGGCCTCATCCTTAGTAATGTCGAAAGGCTTGCCATCAGCGCAGACGGTCTCGCAGACGCTATGCCCATCGGCATCAAGTTCAGTCAGCGTGAGCTGCTGCTTGTTGTAATAGAAGTGCTCGCGGTCGAAAATCTTGCATATGTCAGAGGGCTCAAACGTCAGCAGCGCATCAACGATGGCCTTGCGGTTGTCCTCAGTCATCTCACGACGCTTATCACCCTTGCTCTTCTTTAGCAGTTGCCAGCCTTTGCTGCCATCGATGAGGGCGACTTTGCCTTTGTGAGCAGTGTTTGGCTTGTTCTTGTTCATTATCCACAAGTATGTATAGATACCAGTGTTGAAGAATTCCTGCTGCGGCATCTGGATGATGGCTTCAACCCAGTCCTTGTCGAAAACATACTTGCGGATGTTGCTCTCGCCACTGCCGGCATCGCCGCTGAAGAGTGAGGCGCCGTTGTGTACTTCTACTGCAATGCCTTTATCGTCGAGTTGCCAAAGGATATGCTGCATGAAGAGAAGCTGACCATCGCTGATAGATGGTATGCCACCGGCAAACTGACCGGTCTCATCATGTCGGATCTCCTGCTGATAGCCCTTCCATGTGGTGCCGTAAGGAGGATTGGCAACGACAACATCGAAACTCTTACCACGGAACGGTATCGTCGTCAGTGTGTTGCCATAGCAGATTTGAGCCTCGTCACGGAAGCGGCTCTCAATGGCGGCAAGGGCATAGAGCTTGTCGTTGAGCTCAGAACCATAGGTGGCAATGAGCTCGTAGCCGTTCTGGCGGCGAAGGCGGTCGGCAGTACCAAATAGAAGGTTGGCACCACCACAGGTTGGGTCATAGAGATGAAGGTACTCGCCTTTCGGCTTATTTATCAGAGCACCGACAATCTCAGATATAAGAGAAATGATGTCGTCAGGGGTGTATTGCTCTCCGGCAGTAGAGGCAGAGATGTCTGCCCAGCGACGTTTGATGTGCTCTTCAAGCGTGGTAATGTCGGAGTTGCTGTATGGCGCAAGGTCTATCTCTGACCAGATAGAAGCCACCTGCAACAATATGCCTTTGCTGCGGAGGTTGGCAACAATCTCGTCCATACCAAGGAACTTATCCTCATCCTTTCCACGGTTGATACCAAGCAGACGCTTCAAGTCGGAATCGAAGCCGTCGAGGTAACGTGCGAAGTCCTGTTCAAAGGTCTTGTCGTTGGAGCAGACTTTCTTCAGCGTCTTGTCCTGCATAACGATATAGTCGTTCCATCCGCAGTCATGAAGCAGGAAAGCCTCCTTGAAGTCCTCTGGATTGTCCTTCGGAGTGAAACCATCCTCCTGCTCCACACGCTTCATGTAGTTGCGCATGCGTCCCTCAACCATCATCAAGCCGAAGAACGGCATCATGTAGTTCGGGAAGTCGCTCTGCTTCACAGATTGACCGATGAGCAAGTCAGCCACTGACCATATCTTGCTCTCATAGTGCATTATGTCGGGTACACCGCCCTGGTATGTTATTTCTGTTGCCATAATAGTCGCAAATTTAAGGAAACTTATTTAAACTCTTGCCATAAAGTGGCATTTATTTCTTTATCTTCGTGAGTTAGCATCGTATAGGCAAACCATTTAAGGATGTCCATATATATGTAGACGCACGAAAGAAGCAATAGATAATCGTGGGTTTTGTTCCAATATTCATCAACTTTAAGTTTTAGACCTTCCTTAGAGTGTGCATTGTCTTGGACAACATCTACTAAATAGTTGAGAGCTTTTGCCACAGTCTTAGGAATAAGAGCATTAATACAATCCGATTTATATTTGTAAATGTAGTGATGACTGGTATCCATGCAGTATCTGCCATTTTCGTCTTTTGCACGATATGTTCCAAAAATCAAATAATCTGCAGTTCCATTGAAGTCGTTATTAATAGGAGGTATTATATTCCAATCTGATAAACTGTCAAATATTTGCTCTATGCCCCTCCTTATTGGCATAAAAGGCTCGACAAGTGAATTATAGTCATTATTAAAGTCACTCATCAAAATTCTCATAAGATATTTTTCAGCTCCATCAATGAGAGTCGATGAATTAAGTTCAAGGCGGAATTTGTTTCTTAGCCTGTATTCCGGCGAATCCATTTCATCAACAGTAACTTTGATTTGTTGAAGCAAGTCTTTCCATTCTGTTGGTTTATAAAACCATCTCTTATATCTTGGGAATTTATCCAATATGTCTGGAGTGTTTTTTAAAGCATCTCTCAAAATCTCTTCATTTCGAGCTGAATATAAAAAGAAAGGAATATGGCTATACCGGTCCATCATATACCATGTATAGCTTAATCCTGAAACAACTCTTTCTTTTACATCAGTACCAGATCTGTTAAAGTTTGCGTCAACTATAACAGCATCTATAATAGAGTGTTTATCTTCAAGCTCTTTTCCAAGCTCCATACCATCATGTGCAGTTCCAATTACTTTGAAACTGCATCCGATATTGCAGATATCGTTTTTCAGGTCATCCTTTGTATCTTCGTCAAGGAGATCGTCAATTTCGTCATCTGCCCATACTATGTTATATACATTTTTGCTCATAAGGCACTAAATTTTCTATGTTAACTTTTTCTACCGGCAGCAATATGTCGATGATCGTATTCCATATTTTATTGCTATCTATATAAAGATAACCTTTATGTCCTTTTACTATTTGATAGACATGATACCCTCCTAAGCCAGAACGACCAGACTCGGCATCATATCTGCCCTTAGTAATGTAATCCTGTATGGTAAATCCTTCTGGTAAGGGGTCTCCATTGTTGGCAGCCTCAATCAGAACGTACGGTTTATTATTAAACTCGCGAAGGGATAGGTTAATTTCAACCTCATTGTCGGGAGTATAATTTTTTCGTTTATGAAAGCCATGTCGTGCTGCATTTCCAAGGATAGAGTCTAACATTACTGTCAGCATTGTCTTGTCAAAGACAACCAAACATAAACATTCTACCTCATTCTTAATTGAAAGGCGGAAATAATTATCTCCATAATTATTCCAACCATTGACATAAGAACGAATAAACTCGGTTATGTCTCCTTGCTTTAAGTTAAAATCTTCTGCTGACATATTTGAGTTTGTAAAACGTACAAGACGATTCATATACTCGATATTGTCTTTTAACGACGTTACGAGTTTTGAGACTCTTTCATTGTCAGATGTTGCTCTTTCTAAACGACGAAGAATCTGCTCAACTTTAAAACGTGGTGTACCAAGCATGTGTTCCAAGTCGGAAACATTCCGCTTGACTCCAAGGCGTTTTGCATCTGCTTCTTGCTCTTGCTGCTCTTTAATGGCATACTCTTGCTTTATTTGATTGACAATTTTTGCTTGTTTGTCCTTTCCTTCATCGATAACTAAGGAAAGCGAAAGGCTATCAAGAATAGGCATTGCCTTCAGATTTATCTTCCTGTCTTGTGAAATAGCCAAAACTGCGTATTCAGGTGAAACCAACGATGTATTAATCTCAAATACTTTTATAGGAGATTTACAAACAAATGTATTGCCAGTAGTCATCAATCCGTAATCCTTTGAAAGTTCATACGGAGTGTCTATGACAAGGAGGTAAGATTTACCTTCTTCTCCATATTGTGTAAGTCTTCTGTCTGATGGAGTTGTATTTTCAGTAGCAGAATCCTTATTTAATATGATCCTTATAAAATCGTTATTTAAAAGGGATGGAGTAACTATATTTCCTTTGAAATCTTTATTAACGTGAACACCTGGTGTAGGAGTAATCAATTCGCTAAGTTTGACCACCCTTTGCCCCTGACCAATATTGATAGATTCATTGACGTAAATGTCAGGGGAAACATTATAGTCATATTCCTTTATGCGCTTGTTATCTACTTCCGTATAAAAGTTTTCTGGCTTAGAAAGGGAATCAACTTCAAAGCGTTTTATATCAAGACGACGATTAGTGTGTCTGCGTCCGTTGTCTATAAAATAAGTACGAGCATCTATAAATTTTACAGGCTCGTTTGACTTACGACCATTCTTGCAAACAACAATAATGCTTGAAATGCTTGTTCCATACAAGATATTTCGAGGAAGTGCAATCACTGTATCCAAGAAATTGTAATCCACAAGAAATTTACGAAGTTGATACATTCTTGATTTAGCAAAAGCAAACCCCATCGGCTCGAGGACTGCAAGAACATCAACTCTATTTAGAAGCAAAGAACGATAGAAAACTATATCTTCTACTGTTCTCGCTGGATATTCCTTAAGACCAATAATAGTTTTGACATGTTCGTTTCTGAACATGAGATTAAAAGGTGGACATGTAACAACTGCGTCAAAATGTCGTTCAGACCATGTTGTCAATGAATTGACATTTCCAATTTCACCTTTGCATACGGATGCATCTAACATGACCTTAGCCAAGATAGAAGCCCATGTTTCCAAATCTTGACCGGCAAATGTTGCAGTGGCTGGCAGCTTTGATGCTATTGAGGCTGAACCACAGAAAGGGTCGTATATAGAATTGCAATTATTGTCAGAGATAATCTGCACCAACAAAGAAACCACTTCAATTGGCGTGATGAACTCTCCAGACTCTTTACCCATTAAGGTCTGGAATTGATCTAAGACTTTGGTTAGTACATCTACATAATTCTCTTCAAAAGAGCTACGGTCAATATTGTGAAGACTATTGTAAAGAGAGTAAGTGCGCATGGAAACTACATGCGATCTGACTGACATATTCTGTAATATCTCTTGAAGCAACATGTCATTCTTGCCATCAAAAAGGACGTCATCATTATCAGTCTTGGTAACATCATAGCCTTTATGCATGCCATAAAGCACATAAACTACAGGCAAAAGAAGATCAGATGCATTAACTACTCCCCTCATCTGATTAGCATAGTTCCAGATGCATTCAAAAATTATGTCACTCACACTTGCTATCTTTGTCATTTCTTAGCTATTTAAAAGTCCAACAATCAATTAACGAGTGCAAAGTTAATGCTCTTTTGTGCAAAGCATCTGCACAGAAGAATATTTTTCTAAATTTTCTTTGATTTTCTCTTCAATTTCATTGCGGTACCATTCTGGCGAAAGTACTTCAACGTCTGGAATGAAAGAGAAAATAATTTGGTTCAGTTCCCTTGTTGGACGTACATTTATCTCTATAGTGTTTGGTTCTTCTTCTACAGTAGTTTGAGAATGATGTATTGGTTTTGACAAAACATAAGGGAAACGATTATCAGAGAAGCGTAGCCTTATCGTTTCTACCTTCACGTCGTCGTTTGGAATTGTTACACCGATAACATCAACAAAATATGTGTTGAAATCTATAGTCTTATTTTTCTTGAAAGGCTTATCTGATACAGCATAGCTTTCGATTCTATCTAATGCAAGATTCTCTATGCGACCAGTTTCTTCACCTAATCCAAAGAGAAACCAACGATTATTATATTCCTTTATATAGTAAGGATAAATGGTATGAGTAAACTCTACACCCCTATAAGACTTATAGTGGATTTCAAGAGTCGTATGATTGATTACCGCATCAATGAGTTCGGAAAGATGCTCAAGACCTTTTAGCTGGTCATTTTGCTCAAAGGATATAAGATTTTCAGAGTTGGGCTTTATTCCGAAACGGTATTCAAGATTGGAAATAACCTCCTCCAGCCAAGCATTAGAGGGCAAACCACGATAGCGTCCAAGCATGTCTATTGTAGAACGTAGATTGTTGACATCTTCTACTGATAGCTCATTCTTGAATATTGAAAAGTCTGGGTCTGAATATCTGTAATAGCACTTTTTACCAACGTATGGATAAGCTACAATCGGCGCATTGAATGACAATCTATCTTTCATGTACTTTATGTCCTCACGTATCTGCCTGACACCGACCTCAGTGCCATACAAATCTACAAGCCTATCGTTTACTTTATCGATAAGCTCATCAATCGTGTACTTGTGGCGGAAGTCGGAGAAACATCTGTCAAGTATCTGATAACGCAGTTGTGCATTCTTGTTTGTTGCCATGCAATATTCAGTCTTTAGCTTTACTTTGCCAAAGGTACAACAATTTTCTCAGAAAACGAGTTTACAACAAATAAAAAGTGCTTATTGTGCAGTAAAACTTCACAATAAGCTCTTTTGGGTTTAATCATTTCACCAATTTAATATCATACATAACATCTTTGGTCTTGCGAATTGGTATAGACTCATCAACTGTCGTGTTGTCCTCTCTATAGAATTTATCTTTCTTGCGAGCTTCATCAGCGTCTATGAACCACTCGTTGATGATGCCTCCATTCGGATAGATCTCAAGAGTTTCATCACCGCAGTTTATCTTTAAAACTCGCCAATGCGGTAAGTCTTTCGGGAATTTTGTGTCTATATTCACTGTTGCAGAGTAACCGTTCTTCTCAACCCAATCTGCTGAAAGTTTATCAAGTTTCTTGTCACGAACACCATACTCGCTGTAGTTTACGGCGATGCCACTCTTATAGCCATTCTCAAAGTACTGCTCAAGAATAAAGTCAAGTGTGAAGTTGCGCTTTATGGGTTCTATGAATGACTTGATGAACTGCAAGGTTACAACCATGCCAAGATAAGACTTTAAGTGCTCGTCTTGATAAGACACTTTTAGTTTCTCTTGTGGATGGGCAACGCAATAATCCGTAAATTGACCGACGATTTCGGACGCATCGTCTGAGCAGCCTAAGAGCAAATTCGCAAGTTGGTTGCTCATTATATGCTTATCTCCAGGAATAGTGACCATTGTCATCGTCTTATCTTGTTTCGGATAGATGTCTATTGGCTGAGAATTTATCTTTGGCTTAATTCCCATTACACAATACAGCGAGTCTGATGCCCATGAGCCGTTCATCGCCAAAGTATCAATCTTATCACTGAGATATATGTGATTGTCTATTATGGCTACAGGATACAGCCCCTTGCCAAGTTCCACAGACGCATTGCAGATATTGCCAGCCCAATCTTTTATTGATTGTAGAGTGTGATATACAGGCAATGGTATGGACTGGTAGTCTCCAATGATATAGAAGTTAGCTCCATTATTTCGTATCTCGAGAATGCGGTTCTTGAAAGTATTGGAATCTGCCTCGTCATAATTCCATGTTGAAAAGTCCGAGTTAACGAACAATGTCTTTGACATGGCATTTCTGCTATCACTAATGATGTCTTCAATAGTAGCTTTGATGGCATTAGGATACTGTTGACGAACAATATTAGAGAATGAGTTTCTACACTCTATCTCAGACTCAAGCCATTTCTTTGCTCCTTCAATATCAAGCTCGTCAATGTATTTCAATGTGAATTTATCAAGGAGAGCGTCTTTACTTTTAGCTTCCTTCAACTTAGCAAGAGACATATCTATAATATGCTCTAGCTCAGGTATGCTTGCAAGCTTATTGGAATAGCCCGAGCCACCTGGATTAGTGTCGTATATACATAGATGGTCGTTAGGTGTAATAAGGAAATCTATGTCACTTGCCTCTTTACCGAGATAGTCTGCCAAAGAACTGCTGAAAAGTATGCCCAATGTTGTAAGCACTGGTTTGTATGAGTCGTTGCCATCACACCACTGAGAACCAATATAGTCCTTTATCATAATCTCGCTATAGTCAGTTTGAATGAAACCACCAAGCATGACATTGCGCTGCACAAGAGAACGCTTCTCTTCTACATCTGTTATTCTTATACAGTAGCTGTGACGGGAATCCTTTATGTTTATATGGGTCTTAATGCCTTGTTTATCATTCTTGTCATTAAATTCTTCAGGAAGGTCTGTTATTGGACCATTGTCATAATTTGCCCAATTGTTCTCAAGAACAGTTTTACCGCATCTGGTGCAAACAGCATATCCATGACCTGTTCCAAAGTTATAGAACAGAATCTGCGAGCCACCACTGTCACGGTTATTCCTTACTTGAAACAGGTGTGTGTTGGCTTTATCTTCTGTCCAATCATTTGTACCAATCAATTGTGCACGGACGGCAGTGTACTGATTACGTGACAATGCACGGGTATCCTGTTCATTAACATCAGGCAGAAAAGCATAAGGCTCAATAAGCGTGAATGATTTCACAAAACCTTTCGGATTCTTGAATTCATTTTTACTACCTATGATTACACGGTCTCCATCAGTACTTATACGTTTGAACTTATATACTTCTCTCTGTCCCCAACCAGTGTATGATATGCCGCGAACAGTCCGTACTCTGTTGCTGAGGACAACTGCATTACCTGGTGCATATTGTGATAGTGCTTGACGAAGTGGGTATGTAGGATTGGACACACCTGTGTTTCCCCATTGCCGCATATTCTTCATATTAATGTCGAACTCTATTATATTGACAGGCATGTTGGCATTAGGAGTGACACGATGCGTGGCTAAGTGGTTAAGCAAGTTAGAACTTAGAATTTCGCTGAATTTGTGGAGTAAACTTGCTGCAGCATTGCACTGATAGCTCTTTCTTGCCTTGATTTTATTTATGACTTCAGCATCTGTAGGATCTTGGTCTTTCTTTTGAAGCTGCTCCTTAACTTTATTAAAACGATATTCGAACATTCGTCCGACATCAGTTGTACGTTCTTCTATCTCTTCGTAACAACGTTTGATGTCATGCTTCGCATTAGAGCATACTCTCTGTGCATCCCCATCAAAGCAAGTGCCTTGGATGAGTTGATGAAGGTGCTCATTTGTAGTTTCTGTTATACCATTGTCGATGAATCCAAGATATTGTGCATAAGGCGTATTTGCCTTTTTGCCAAGTGAGTCCTGCTGTGTTGGATATACAGGCAGAGATGTCTCATTAGAGAACACGTTCGTATAATCCGGTTTCTTGTCTCTTGGATCTATAGGAAAATAGTAGTTGGTAAAGAAGTCGATAATCTGCTGGTCAAGATTATTACTTTTTCCATTGTCAAGAGTATTTGACTCACGAAGTAGCAATGCATTCACATGACGCTGTACGACCTGGGGGCTGTCAAGGTCCACAAATGGTATCTCTGTCTGACGAAGTATTAGTTGGTGCATGGGGTCGTATAATGCACGGTAGCCAAGAACATCTGATTTGCATAATGTAATGCAGACACTTCTATTTTGTCCAGCACGTCCAGCACGTCCAGCACGCTGTTTGTAGTTAGCAGGATGTGGAGGTATAGAACACATTAAGACAGCTTCCAAAGAACCAAGGTCAATACCCATTTCCATGGTGGTTGAGCAAGCCAATACATTAATTGACTTCTTGTCACGGAAGAGTTCCTGACTCTGTCGTGCTATAATCTTGTCAACTTGTGCCGTATGCTCTGCCTGAATAAACAAATCGGGATATTGATAGATTTGGTTAAGTCGACTTGTATAGTATCCGTTTTTCCCCCATAACCCCGACTCGCAAAGAGCCTTTCTGTTTTGTTCTCCCCAAGATATTATTTCGTCATAAGAAACGGAAGTTCCATCTTCCTTCTTGCCATAAGGGTATGGGAATATAGGCCATATCTCCATGTCTGAGACTGGACGGCAAGCCCTTCCCGAAGCATAACAAGGTGAGAAGCCCTTGAAAAGGGTTTCTTCCGGACGCAAGAAGTCATTCTTGTCTTTATTCTTTCTGGTGTCACATAGACAAGCTTTATCGTATAACTTAAAGCCAAGATTCATAAGATTCAGACGACCGATGTTATCGTTGACTTCATCGTCATCTTTCCATCTTTCATTCTCTTCATCCCACCGTTGGCTTTTCTGAATCAGACATAGCTTCTCCTTGAGGACTTTCCACAGAGCATCGCTAACTTTATTTATTAGCGTTAGATTCTCATTGAATGAAGTAGTTATCTCTCCATCTGTAGGATTAGACTTACCGGTATGTAGTGCTGCAAGTAATAGCTTAACTGTGCTGCGGCCCTTTTCTTTAGGCTTTCTTGCTGGACGTCGGATTGCTTTTACGGTTTCAAAACGCTGACAGCTCCAGATGTCAACTTCATTGTCTGTATCCTTCAAGAAGAATGACTCATTAGAGCGTACAGAATGATCCATGTAAATCTTTAATAAGGCTTTCCAGTCTGACGAGTGAATCCAGAGTTTCGGATTGTCAAGAGAGCTGTTAAACTCCTTGACGGCATCAGGCAATTGCTCGTCATCATTAGGAATGTCGTTCAATAAGGGATAATACGAAGTAAACAATCCAAGATTCTCTCCGAGATTGCCCCTCAATGGTCTGCGCCCGAGTTGCTCGACCATTGCGGAATATATGTATTTTACCTTTGTTGCTCGAGAAACTTTGTCTACATGGTCCTTGTCAAGTTCGTCGCTACCCTCAGAACGGTTAGAGAATTGGAAGCAGAAATTATCGCTCATTGGATCATCATCAAGCAGGTCGAAAATCTCTTTCCAAGTAAGGTATGGTTTGTGTTCTTTACCTTTAAGTTTAATAAGTTCTGATCGCTCAGCTTCCAATTTGTCTACTTCGTCCATGAGGTCGAAAGCATCTGAAGACCTATTCTTTCTTGCTATGTTAGCTGCCTTCCGTTTTTCGTCAAGTTGTTTATCAAGTTCTTCTAATTTCTTGTTCACATTCTTGACCTTCTCACTCTCAATTGCAATGCGAGTAAGTTCATGGAAAATCTTACTTTCTATCCATAATCGCTCCTGGTCTATATTCTGGGCAAGAGTTGATTTTGCAGCTGCCTGACGACTATCTACAAAACTAATGAATTGCTGTCCGTGATGAGGAACATTTGGATATTTTTGTGGGTCTGCCTTTTCCAGAGAGTTTAGAATGACAGGAGTTATCAACCGGCTAATGAAGTCGGTTGATAAAGCAAAAGGAGTAACTTTGTCATTCTGTATGTCGTTTGTACTTTCTTCTTCGTTATCCTCATCTTCTTCATCTGGAACATTGACTAAGGATTCGCCACAGTAAGGGCAAAGATTGTTTATATTCCTTACGACATTCCATTCACCATCTTTATAATCTGTATCATCAAAACTGTCCTGTTCAATGGTAACTGGAACATTTCCTTCTATGTCAGGATTCGGCTTATCTTGGAGTCCGAACACTAAAGGTCTATAATGGTGAGGGGTACTCTCATCAAATAAGTCATTAACTTCGTAAGCAGATGATCGGTAAGTGCCTGGATCATCACCGGTCTGTCCTATGGCTATATAATTGCCACAGCAGCTACAACGCACAAGACGCAAGTAAGGTGTTCTGTCATTGCCGTCAATGGGAGTCGAAGTGTGAATCTTAAATACTCCATTTTGATGGTCGTAATCATCAAGACGAGCCAACAATCCCTTATCTGGTACGTGATAGAAGAAATGGACTTTGACTTGAAGCCCTTTATAGTTTTCTGTATTTTCACAGAGTGTGTCAAGCTTTTCAAGGCGTTGCTCTATAGTCAGACCTTCTCCTTGAATGAGGTTATCAAGGCGAATATACCCCTTCTCATGAAGTATATCTCTATATTTAGCAATCGCATCAGTTTGGTTGGCATTAATTTCAATTACGCGATTACCTCCTATTACTTCTATCTGCTCTGGAGTTTGTCCGCTAATTCCACAAATAAAGCGTTTTAACTTCTTATTGACATCTTCCGTGTCGCTATTGCCAATGGTTGCAGAAGATGTGGCGAAACGAACATTGTCTGAACTTTTGCCAAACGCCATCAATACACGACGCATGAGTAAAGCCAGTTCGGCTGCGCCAGCACCTGTGTAGCTATGCGTTTCATCTATGACTATCCAACTAAGATCTGAGCCTTTGAACAGAACTCTATCCTTGTTACGAAGCAGCATATATTCCAACATGGTTGGATTTGTAAGAAGTATGTCTGGCTTTCGTGAACGCATTTCTCTGCGTGTTGCAAGTATATTTGGGAAAGTCTCATGCTCATTTGCTATACGCTGCCTGTCTATCTCTGCCTTAGGGGAATCATCTGAAAGAGAAGGCTCTTCTTCTATCAGATTACCATTATATACAGCAAAGTGAATTTTTGTTCCTTTAAGCAACTCTTGCAAACGGAGCTTTTGATCTTCCATCAAGGCATTAAGCGGATATATAAAGATAGCCTTTATGCCGTTTGATGGGTTAGCTTGCCATTTGTCCAGCAAGTCAGCAACAAGTGGATTCATAAAACATTCTGTTTTACCAGAACCAGTGCCGGTCGTAACGACGATGGACTTTACTTTTTCTCCTACGAAACCTTTACGAAGTACCTTCCAACTCTCATATTGATGTTTATAAGGGAGGTAAGATTTGTTCCATAAACCATTGATAAGCCCAACTGCATCATCCTTATCATCTGACGATATAGTTTCATAGGGGTCCATACATTCAACAAGGGGCATGGCATCTTCTGGGGCGAATATGTTCCCAGCGATGTCATGAAGTTGTTCTGCATACATCTTTTGCTGTGGTGTATTGGCATTACTGCACCACATTGCTCCAACTGTATTGTTAAACTGCTGTTTGCAATTTCTGTATAGTTCTGCAAATTTCAATTTCTGTTCCATTGCTAATCAGTGATTATAATCAAAGAGATATTGTTTCAGGAAAGACAGAATCTTTATAAAAGATTGTTCGTCTGCATAGAGCATTCTCAAGAAAGAAGTGATTTTCTTTATGCTTCTGTAGTTTTCTCCTTGATATTTCTTATTCTCTAAATATGAAAAGCCAACAATTTTACTGCCGGCCTTTCTGAATGGTCGCATGAACGTCACAGCCTGTTCTTCAAGCGTTTTGCCACCTACTTTCCATGTTACATTCTTACCAGTCTTGTCATATCCATTCCATCTCTCATCATTTATTGCAGGGAAAAGGTAGCCTGCCTCATTGCTATGCTTCCAATAAATTTCTGCAAATTCATTTAGTGCCGCCTTGTTCTCATATGACAGGTCTTTCCCACATTTTAGGAATACATCTTTAGCCAGGCCACGATAGAGTTCTTTGAGTTGAGCCTTTTTTTCTTTGTTGATGAGGTATCTCTCCATCTGAGGAATCTTTTCAAAGAGACGTGCCTGTATGAGTTTCCAACTATATCTGTTAAGAAACGGCCACGAAAAATACATCTCATGAGAGAATCGGATAAGGGCATCCATCTTTTCTTCTGTAGACAGACAACTTGGCCCATTAAGCATAAATGTAATTGCTAGGTCTTCTAATCTGCTATCTGTGTCTTTGACATACTCGAAAATGGGTTCGAATATTCTAAATGGGGTATGAAACTTTGTCGCAATGTTGAAGCAGCATGGAGCTAATTCCTCAAACTTAGATGAATTCCATTTACCCAATAATACAGGTGCATAATAGTCAGTCGGCTTCAATCCAGGCGCCAAAGACTGGAATATAATGCCTTCTTTTAGGTAGGCGTAGCTGGAATTAAATCTAACGTAACCTTCTTCCGAAGCAGATATTTGTACTGGTTCTTCATTTGGTTTCATTGACCAATAATAAAACAGATAGTTTTGTGAATTATCTTTAACATTGAGTGCATTACCAGTGGCCATAAACGGTTCCTTGCAATAGTAATAGTCTATAGCAATTTTTTCCGAACCATGACTAACTCTAAAATGATTTTTGATTGAAGATGAATCATCTTCAAAATTAAAATCCAAGTAATCTACCTTGTCATCTTTGAGGTTATAATAGTTGACTCCATTTTTATCAATCTTACGAATAGTTATATGATCCTTTAATAAGAATGGTACTTCTGCATTAGAGGATTCTCTCTTAGAAAAATCAGATGTCTTAACCAACTGCCCATCGAAAGACATCTCTTCAACGTTTCTTGCCCTATAAACAGGTATTTCAACATAACCATTGCCACAAACTACGCTGACATTATAACTGTCTTGTTTTATATCATAATTTTCACTATCATGATAAAGACGATATTGATCTTCGTTACCTTCACATTTAATGAGGCCTTGCGGCTGTTCTTTGAGAATCAAGTCGCTATCAATTTTTATTACTGAATTCTGACAGTCCCTTATGACAGGTTTATCCTGGGTTGGGATATATAGATAATCTTGCGTAGTCTGAAAATTATGGTAAGTAATTCTTATACGCAATCTTCCTGCCGAAGGCTGGTCATCATCAGTCCACGGATAATAATACCCATCTTGTTTTGACTTATATTCCAAAGAGTAATTTTTAGGATTTATGAATTCTGGACGATGAGATTCTGCATAGTTCAATACAGCAATGTACTTCTTATTAAAAAGAACGGACATTCTCTCTTCTTCGATTTCGCCTTCATCATTTGTGAAGAAGTAGCTTAGCAAGAAATCTTTTCTATATGAGATTTCATTGAAGAACGGAACGTTAATAACGAAAATATCCTCTTCTTTACGATAAAACTCATGAGCTTCACCGTCTTCAGTCTCGATTTTTACGCGATTAATAATTTTGACTAATTTAAACGGAACGCCATCTTCAACGAAGTATTTCTTTTTAAATTCCTCATTTATCGGTTCTAATACTTTTATCGAATAAGGCAGAAGAACATAACTTGACAAGTCAGATTTTCTGCTTGATAATACGCTATATTGATTTGTCTCATACAATTGCAAATAGTTCTCATATTCCTCTGAGAACACTTCCTTAAATCTGTATCCAGATTTAACGTACAGGGTTACTTTATTAATTACCCCATCCGGAATTTTTGCAAAAGAATACCAGTTTCGCGACATTTGAGCCGTAAAGTAATTGTCATGAGTATTGTAAAAAGTCAAATACTCTAATTCATTCTCATGCCCTTCGGGATCCTCATCATTATAGGCTATGTATAAGCGAAAAGATTGAACATCAGAATGAATGCCCCACATAGACAATCGTCCATACGATATGCTTTTGTTTCTTTCACCATTATGTTCCGGAGTTACATAGAGTCTCATTCTCCTTCGAAACATATCAACATTCAGATTACCCTCAATGATCCATTCAATACTAAACTTTTTACGCATAGGCTGCCACTCTTCGAGCCTTGAAATAAAAGTTCGAAAAGGTTCTTTGTCGAAGTCTGATGCGGCAAAAGGATAGTCGCCATTCATTAGCGCGCCAAAAAACATGTGGAGGCTACCCCATTGTGAACGCATTGAATCTTGCAGGGTATTGTTGTTGATGAAGATATTGCTCTGAAGCTTCTCTTCATCTTCCCTTTCCTTATAAGCTACTGATATTTCTTTGAATATTTTGTTGAACTGCTTGTGTATTAAGTAATTGAGCGGAAGGCCTCCTAAGACATAAAGAGAGTCAAGGTACCTGTTATTCTTTTGGCCACTTAAATAGTTGTCGTGAAAATTGCAGTTGTTCCATATTTCTTCTGGCCTACATGACAATCCTATGGCCTTGATAGCATTGGGATTGCCATCATTGCCATTATATTCTCTTTTGTACCACTCAGATATATAGAGCGCAATAACCAATGCATACCTTTTGGCAAAACCTCGTTTATTTTCAGCAATGCACTCCTTTAACCTATTCTTCAACTCTTCATAAGTAGCTGTGTCTATCTTGTTTCTCCAAAAATATTGATAATCAAATTTGTCAGAAGTGAGCTCAAACCAGAATTGTTCCAATCTCCTTTCTGCATCGGTCATGGCCTTTGAGACCCTAACGGCTGTAGATCCACTTTTGCCCGTGTTTACCTCATTGGAATTTGCATGGCCCTGATCAACTTTAGCTAAGCTTTCTTCTCTCTTCATAGGTATTCCCCAAGGAGAAGAAAGTATGGAAGCCCATTCTTCATTTATTGTGATTTGACCGTTGCTATCAACATCTTTGATAACGATAAGATACTTGGAAAAATGCTTTAACTTCTCGATTGGAATATCCGTCTTAATTCGTCCATAAAGATAGCCAGTAAGCATCTTTTGAGAGTATGTGTCCATACTTCCCATTGATTCCTTACGGCAAACTTGAACAAATATTGCAAGTTTCCCTATTAAGGGATACTTCTCCTGAGATGTTGCTATGGAATCTATATTATTATAGATGGCAACCGAAAGATCTGCCATCATTTGGTAAATATCCGTCCAATGATGGTTTGCAAGTTGATATTCAAGGTTTAATAGAATATCAAGTTCAGATATGTGGTTATTAATCTCCATATGCTACAGATTTGCTGTCTTTTCCACGCATGTCCAGAAGGTATTTTAATTGTTCAATATGAGACTGCTGTTCGTTGATTGTTTCTTCCAATGTTTCTATAAGAGCTTCTTTCTTGTCAATCGAGGAAGAGTATTTATCAATCTCCTCGTTTTTAGAAGTAATTTCCTTTGACAGTGTATCGTTATCTGATTTAAGAGCTAAGAGTTTGTCACTCGTGTCTTGCAGATTCTTTGTCACATTCTCTAACTCTTCCTGCTTGTTTTGAAGTGTCTGCTTAACAGAATTTAGCTCATTTAACCACTTTTCTCGTTCTTGATGACAGTTTGTCTCGAGCTCAAATTTTTCCTTTTGACTTTGTTCCTTATATGCCGTAAACTCTGTAGTAAGCTTAGACATATCAGCATTGTATTTAGCTGCTATGTTATCTTTTTCTTCTTGTAAATGCAGCTTAGCAGTTGACATGGATTCCATCTCTTTTGTCATCCTTTCAAGAGAAGCGTTTGCTTTATCAAGTTCAATTGTGGATTCTGCATATTGTTGTGTCTGGTTTTCAAGCTGTTGTTGCAAATCTTCTTCGTGCCTTTTATGATTAGTTAATTCAAGCTGCTGTTGCTCATACATTTCTTTCAACGAGTTGTTTTCTTGCTCCTTCTTTCCTAGTGCATTATTCTTCTCATCGCACAGATTCTGGCATGAATTGAGCTTATCTTGAAGATTTTCAACTGTCTTCTTGCACTCCGATTCTTGAAATATCAATTTTGCTTTCAGTCCTTCATTTTCTTTCTTATAGGCTGATAACTTAGAACTTAAAGATTTAATCTCATTTTCAAAAGAGTCAGACTTTGCCCTTTCTGAGTTCACGGTTATTTGAAGGTTGTTGGACTTTTCTTTCTCTTTGTTAAGATTTTCGGACAGTTCAAATGCTTCTTTTCTTTTTCTTTCAAAGGCATATTGCAGTTGCCCCAATTCAATTTCTTTGCTATCTAACTCTTTATTTTTACTAACGAGTATAGAAGAAGTCGAATTTAGCTGTTTTTGGCACTCTGTAAGACTTTGTTGTAATGCTTGCATATCAGCAGAAAGCTTGTCTTCGTTAGCCTTGTGCTGACGAAGACTCTCTTTCTGACTAGAGATCTCATCCTGAAGCTTTTGCAATTCCAACATGATTTCATTCACATCGGTCTTTTCAAACGTCTTTAGCAACCATCGTCCTATACTCATAATTGAATTTCTTATTTTGTGGGTTATGGTATTATTTCAAATTTTAGTTTACTGATTATATTATGCAAAAATAGCAAATAAATTTGAGACATGATATAAATCAAGCCATTTTTTTCAAACAAAAACAATCTACTATCTATATTTTCTATCAGCCTTCATAGTTCTTTTAAGAATATTTTCTCGTAATGATGCTGGTGCTATTACCTCCACATAGTCGCCCCATGAGAGAATTTTCTGCTCCAATTCATAGTTGATGACGACATCAAGCTCTATGGTAACACCGTTTTTGTCTTCTGCCACCTTCTTCTGACTGCCGTGCCAGGGCTTTGTGGCGACGTAGGGATATTCGTCCTTGGGGAAGCGCAAGAGGACTTTCTCGGACTGCTGGCCCTCACGCTTGGTCACACCGATGACATCTTCAAAATATTCGTCGAAGTCGATATGGGTCTCACGGTAAGGCACGTGGGCGAGTTTCACGCTGAGAATCCTATCAAGGGGATAGTTGCTCAGGTTGGTATGGTCGCCATTACAGCAGAAGAGAAACCAGCGGTTGTTGTACTGCTTGAGATAGTAGGGATGGACAATGAGGGTCTGTGGCTCCGTCATCTTGAAACTCTGATAGCGCAGCTCCACGGTGGTCTTCTTGCGGATGGCGTTGAAAAGCGGCGTGAAATGCTCCATACCTTTATTGTAGATGGCAGACTCGAAGCCGACGGCTGCCCGCACCTCCTTGCGGTTATTCATGCAGAGGTTGAGGCGTGCGCCAAGTTCCGATATCCAGTCGGCCTCCGGCATGCCGTCGAAGCGACGGAGGATGTCCAGTGCCTGACCGAGATGCAGGATGTCGTCCTCACTGAGCTCGGTGGAGAAGATGGAGAAGTTGGGATCTTCATACTGATAGGTGGTCTGCCGCCCATGCTTCTTGCGGATGATGTTGGTATGATACTCGTTCTCGATGTTCAGCAGGTCGTCCATCAGCGTGGTGCGTGAGGTGATGGTCGGCTCGCCGCGCAGCTCTAACTCCCGGTTGATGAAATTGGTAAGCTCCTTGCCCGAATAGGCATGTCCGCTGCGCAAGCACTGGTCGAGGACACGCAGACGGGTGGAATAATTCTTGGTGTTTGGCATAATGCTTTCGTTATTTATAATATTTGCAAAGGTAAGGCTTTTATGTTCTCCCTATGCGGACACGTCCAAATATTTTTGATTGATGCAAAATTTTTGAACGTGTCCGCATAGGGGGAACAGATGGGTATTATCTTTGCGGCAAAATAACTGAAACAAGAGTTTATGAAAAAGACAGTTTTATCATTTTTGTTGTTGCCCTGTGCGTTCGGAGTGAAAGCGCAGAACGTAGCAGGCAACTGTTACCGAGGTTTCGTGAATGCCGGTTATACCATTGGCGTAGGTGATTATGATTTCGGCCGCTTTGAAGTTAACACGTCGCATGGCTATCAGATTAACCCCTATATATTTATAGGTGGCGGTATGGGACTTCATTTCATGCAGTCATACAAGACATCAGGGACAAGCGATATACCTCTTGACATTCGTGACAGCAAAGTGGACATTCCTGTCTTTGCCAATGTGCATGGCACTTTCATGAAGAGCCGGTTTGCACCCTTTATTGATGCCAAGGCTGGTACGTTTATCAACAACAATGGTGGGCAGTATATCAATGCCTCTATCGGTCTAAGAATTTCAGTCAACAAAAAGCAAGCCGTCGACATCATGGTTGGCTATACAATGGAGAAGCTTGAGTTTGAGACTTTCAGCCATTTCGTCAGCGACTACAATCTGGATTATACCCGTAAGCCGGAGAAGAGAGACGCAGATGGAATTGCCATCAAGGTAGGATATGAATTCTAATCAATAAATACGTATAGACTATGAAAAAGATTTTCGTTTCAATCGTCTTGGTTTGTTTCGCTGTCCTTACTGCTAACGCACAGATGATGCGGGCAGAGGAACTGGAGAAGTATGCCAAGGAGAAGTATGGTGACAAATGGGTGGAGGCTGCCGAGAATATCAAGGCACAAGTGTCGCTTGACAAGAACAACGCCCTTACCTACACGCAGGTAATACCTTGTCCGGGTAAGACTGCTGCCCAACTCTACGTGCTTCTGAACTATTGGTACACTGCGACATTCAATGATGCCAACTCCGTCATCAAACTCAATGACAAAGATTTGGGCTGCATCATCGGAGAAGGCTATCTGAACGACATAGCCGGACACGCAGGTGGAACAAATGCATACGATGTAAGCATTCGCCCTATCATCAAGACTGACATCAAGGATGGAAAGATACGTGTGACATATACTGTACCTGCTTACAGTGTTGTCGTGTTGCAGGGTGGTGGCATCATGGGTGCTTTGGCTGGAACGCCAGCTACACGTAGCGATGAGACCTGGGCTATCGACAAGTGCTTTCCTTTCGTTGCCAAGGACGGGCATAAGAAAACATCGGCCAAGGCCTTTGTGATGACACATGCGTACAGCAATGTGATGATGGACAAGATAGAAGAGGCTGTAAAGAATGGCGTTTCAGGCAATGAGGACGACAACTGGTAACACGCTGTATCGCTGGATGCTTATCATCTCACTGCTCATACTCCCTATCGGGATGTATGGGCAGGGGCATCTTGCCTTCTTAGGACATCCTATTACGGGTGACATAAAGTCGTTTGTTGCGATGTTGGAGGACAATGGATTCTCTACTGAAGCAGGCAAAGGATGGTTTCCTAAGATGAAATGTAAGTATCTGCGAGGTGATTTCTGGAACTTCCAGGATTGTGAGATTGTCGTCAGAAGGCCCAAGAAATGGAAGGACGTTACCTCGGTCTATATTCACCCCAAAAACAACTTCCTGTTGTTGAATGAGTTGATAGCTGTGCTCGATGGCAAATATGGGCGGCATGAAGAAAGCTATTCCGATGTGGATGTGAACGCATTGACTTATACATGGAACATGCCGGAGGGTGCCATACAGATATTTGGAACCGTGGTCTATGGGCAAAGCTTCGACATCATCTATCGGGACTATACGGAGGTGAACCTGCTCAATCATATCATGAATACCATTGACAATGACCTATAAAGAACTTATAAGTAAAAACTATGACAAAGAAAGTTAGAATCAACGTGCTTCTCCTGATGAGTCTGTTGATTAGTTGCATCTCTATTTTCAGTCTGACTTCATGCTCGAAGGACGATGATGATTTTGAGGACAACTATTCGGCATTGTTTGCAAAGACCGACTACTTCATTGACATGCTTGATGTCATCTACGAGCATTATGACGCATTCGGCTCCAAGGCAACTGAGACCAGTGACGGAAAGTTCACGGTAACTCCTATTGGTCGTCTGATCATTGTAAAGAAGAATTCGTATGCCACCGATGTCACCTATACAGATGTAAAGGAGGCTCTTGAGAAACATTATCAAAACAACTACAAGGTGAATGATGTCTATATTAACAATGGTGGCACAGTGACCATTGATTGTAGGGATTAGCACATCTTGAAACTGAGGAAACAAAAGTTAGGCAATATATACGACTTTGAGAAATAAGTCGTATATTTGCCGATGAAAGACTAAAGACGATATCACTATGGGAATGAAAGACAAAGCTATGTTTGCGCTCTACCTCGCTGCAAAGAAGCACAAGGTCAACAACAATCGCCTAAGCAACAACTATGACGATTATGATTGCGATGGCTTTGATGACCATGATGAATAACGGAAAGGAGTGCTTATGAAATTCGGATTCAGAAAACCGTCGCTCAAGAGAAGCATCAGCGCACGGACGACAGGACAGGCCAAGAGAGCCATTAAGCGTGCGCTGATTCCTGCATCGGAAAACGCGGCATGGGCATCTTGCATCCCAAGAAAGCCCTCTACAACCGTGTATATCGCCGCACAACGTTCGGGTTGGGCGACATCATCAAAGCATTGTTCAAATAAACGTTACTATTATGGATGGTTTACTTTGTCCCGAATGTGGATGCCCGGAGGTTGTAGTTTATGATGACGGCACATGCGAATGTCAAGGCTGCGGCTTCGTGGGGAACATTGATATTTTTCTTCATTAGTTTCTCACAACAATGGCCTTAGTCATAGCCATAATTCTACTTGTACTTGCCATCATACAGATGGTAATCTATTATCGGTATGGGATTAACATTCTCAAACCGATGAACAGGCATGACAGAAAGCGATTGAGACTAAGACGTAAGGGGATTATTCAACAAAAGCCAACTCAGAACAAGAAGCGTAAAAAGAGGAATATAAATAGCGGTAATGGCTGCACTCTTTATAACCCAGAGTCCGATCCAGGCTACATGGATGAATTCGACGAATATATCATGCTGCAACAGCAACAAGAAGAAGATAAAGCGTTTTGGGAGGAACACAGATAAGTTTGTTACTAGACAGTTTTTGTCCCATGCTAGCTCATTAGGATATATGCCACACAAGCAGCCAAGAGTAATGCCATGACTGTGTTTGTCTGCTTGGGATAGCGGTTGTAGAAATCATGCAGCTTGGCTCCTGCAAAGAGATAGACGAGGTTTGCACCGGGACCAGCTATTTCCAGCAATGCGGTGACAACAAGCAAGTCGGAAAACCGATTGGAATATGGCAATACGAATGTGGTGTATGCCATTAGGTCAAAGAGAATAATCTTCGCGTTGGTGAGCTGTACAATCATACCAGAGAGGAACGTACAAGTAGGATCGCTTTCTTTCGCTTCTCCTGTGCTTCGATAGATTTGCCATGCCAAATAAAGTATGTATGCGCAGCCTATATACTTGAGCCACACCACATATCTATTCATCACCGATCCTACAAGATGGGTAATCATTGCTCCTATTAATGCTGCAATGGTAAAACCCGTGAGCAGTCCGAACCACATGGTCATGGCTTTCCTCGTTCCATTCTTCATGGAGCAATGGAGCGAGAAGAGGTTGGCTGGTCCGGGTGTGAAGCCTATCAGGAGTATCGACAACAGAAGGGACGGAAGTAATTTAATTGGCATTGATATAAGCTATTAAGATTGAGTTGTTGGGCCGTCCTCGGCCGCCATGTCCATCTGACTCTCTTCGTCTTGCCGTGTATAGCTTAACGGGATGGTCTTGCCCTGTAGCCGTTCCTTGAGCCGGGTGTTGCGC
>Ga0256406_1001785_pt1 | contig 33138 bp, 28 predicted proteins | sample RumenRJG_03DNA_FD_185986 | JGI IMG/M metagenome (GOLD analysis project Ga0256406, IMG submission 185986) | Bovine rumen microbial communities from Lethbridge, Alberta, Canada - RJG_03 | ecosystem: Host-associated > Mammals > Digestive system > Stomach > Rumen | place: Canada: Alberta | collected...
TTCCTGCCGTTCACTACCTGATACACGATTGTCGACATCTGAGTGTCTCCTTTCTTATAGCTAATATTATACACGTCTTAACTAGCGTTGTCAACAGTGAATAGCTAAGATTAACGGTTTATGTCTTGACTATGAAAAAGTCAGAATAATCAGGCACCCCATATGGAGTGCCTGATGCCAATTTAGCCTATTCGGTTAGGCCGTGAACTGTAACTTTGTAATTTTCTTACATTTCTCTTTCACTCGTTCGTCTCTTCCCGTGCCTTCTTCTCCTTCTGCCTGACCGAGAGCGGCGTCTCATTCTTCTGATAGGTCTCCCAGACATTGATCCGATCCTTCTCATCGATCTTCCGGATCACCTTTGCCGGGACCCCGCCGGCAATGCAGCCATCCGGAATATCGTGCAGCACCACCGCACCGGCGGCGATGATGCAGTTCTTTCCAATGGTGACGCCGCCGCAGATAATGGCTCCCGAGCAGATCCAGGTGCCATCCCCGATCGTGATCGGAGACGAATATTCGAGATCATGCCGTCCGTCCGGATAGTCCTGATTCAGGCGCTCTTCTGCCAGGAACGGGTGATTTGGCGTTGCCATCGTGACATTTGCGCCGACCCAGACACTGTCACCGAGCGTAATCGGAGAAACGTCGAGGAAGGTACAGTTGTAGTTGATAAAGCACTCACGTCCCACGTGGATGTTGACTCCGTACTCACAGTAGAACGGTGCAAACACGCCAAGTTCCTTCCCCTTTGCCGACGGGATCAGTTTCTCCAGGGCTGCCTGCTTTTCCTCAGCCCGGGCCACCGGGATCCGGTTGAAAGTATCGCACCTGATGAGGCCTCTTTTGTGCTGCTCTTCGATATCCTTGCTGGAAGAATTGTAAAGTTTTCCTGTGACCATGCGGTCCCAGTCACTGATGTGTTCCTTCTGCTCTTCTGCCATTTCCTGCTCCCCTGTTCTGATCTGATTTCAGCCCGAATACCCGAAAATGAAATGAGAGATGAGAAAACCGATCACACCGCCGACAAAGATTCCCGCCACGAGTTCCTTCGGGGTGTGTCCCATCTTCTCGGGAAGCGGTTTTTCCTTTCCCTCGGCGATTTCCCTGCTTCTTAACCGGTTCAGTGCAGCACTCTGCAGACCCGTGACATAGCGTACGCCCGAAGCATCATAGATCACTACGATGTCCAGAAACAGTGCCAGGGCAAATGATGCACTGCCAAAACCGTTCATGAGCCCTACCGCCATCGCCAGTCCGGTAAATGTCGCCGCATGTCCCGAGGGCATGCCGCCGCTCGTGAAAAACGCCTTTGACGAAAATCCGTGCAGGAAGCCGTGCAGAACTCCCTTCAGCAACTGTGCAGCGCCCCAGGAAGCAAAAGCGGACCAGAGCGCCGCATTCTTCAGAAGATCCAATGCAATCCCCATACCATACCCTCTTTTTAAGATCATGCCCCTCTAACTTTAATCAGTATACCCGATTTCAGCGCGTCCGACAGAAGACATTAAAAAAACAGCAGTCCCGTGAAGAGACTGCTGCAATTAGTGTCAGGTATCCTTCCCGCTGCTGCAGGAAGTGCTCTCTTTTCAGGCCAGCTGCTGCTCCAGCACGGTCTTTGCAAGAGAAAGAGCCGAATCGATGCCTGCAAGGTTCTTGCCGCCTGCCTGGGCCATGTTCGGACGTCCGCCGCCACCGCCGCCGACTTCCTTCGCGATGCCCTTGACGAGGTTGCCCGCATGGGCACCCTTCTTCTGCGCATCATCCGATGCCGTGGCTACGATGGAGACCTTTCCGTCCTTGTCGGAGATGAGAACAACAACACCATTCGTCTTCTCGCGAAGCTCATCGGAGAGCGTGCGCAGTTCGTTCATGTCAACGCCTGCAACCTTCGCGGCGATAAACTTCACGCCTGCAACCTCCTGCACGTTATCGAGGACGCTTCCAAGGGAGGCCTTTGCCTCTTCGCTCTTGAGCTTTTCGTTCTCGGCCTTCAGCTCCTTCATCTCGTCCTGCATCTTCTTAATACGCTCGGACAGCGTATCGGGAGTTGCCTTGACAAGGGAGGCTGCCTCATTCAGGTCTTTCTCGAGCTTCTCATAGTAGGCACGCACATTGTCGCCGGTCAGGGCTTCAATTCTGCGGACACCTGCCGCAACACCGCTCTCGGAGAGGATCTTGAACTGACCGATCTGAAGGGTGTTCTTCACATGGGTGCCGCCGCACAGCTCCTTTGAGAAATCACCCATCTTCACGACGCGGACATTCTCGCCGTACTTCTCTCCGAACAGTGCCATGGCACCGCTCTTCTTGGCATCCTCGAGGGACATGATGTCGGTCTCGACCGGCAGTCCCTCTTCGATCTTCTCATTGACGAGATCTTCGACTTTCTGCAGCTCTTCCTTCGTCATTGCCTGGAAGTGGCTGAAGTCGAACCGGGTTCTCGTTGCATCCTGATAGGAGCCTGCCTGCTCGACATGCGTTCCGAGGACCTCACGAAGAGCTCTCTGCAGCAGATGCGTTGCCGAATGGTTGCGGCAGGTTGCCATGCGTTCTTTCGGATCAACCTTGAGCGTTACGGTATCGCCGAGCTTTAACATGCCCTTTACCACGTGGCCGATGTGTGCGATCTTGTCGCCTGCCACATGCTCGGTTCTCTCGACCTCGAATACGCTTGCACCCTTTCCGAGGGCTGCGGCCTCGTCGTTGTCGGAGCCGATGACGATCGTGCCGGTATCGCCGACCTGGCCGCCCATCGTTCCGTAGAACGGGGTCCTGTCTGTGATGATAGCGCCCTGATCTCCGTCGGAGAGTGCCTCCGTCACGCTGTCCTCGTCGCCAAGCTGTGCCATCGCGACGATCTTTCCGTCTGCGGTCAGCGTGTCATAGCCGATAAATTCGGAATTAACCTTGGGGTCCATCTCGTCGTAGACGGTCGCCGCAGCGCCCATGTAGGTTGCTGCCTTGCCGGACTGCACGCGGTCCTTGCGCGCGGTCTCCTTCTGGCGGGTCATCTGGGCATTGAAGCCGTCCTCGTCGACGGTAAAGCCCTTCTCCTCGAGGATCTCCTTCGTATTGTCAAGCGGGAAGCCGTAGGTATCGTAAAGACGGAAGGCGTCCTCACCGGAGAGCTCCTTCTTCCCCTCTGCGACAAGCTTCTGCTCCATGTCGGCAAGGATCTCCATGCCGCCCTCATAGGTCTTGTCAAACTTCTCTTCCTCTGCCGCAACGACATTCAGGATGAAGTCCTTCTTCTCCTCGAGTTCCGGATAGCCATCCTTGGACCCTTCAATGACGTTCATCGCAAGCTGCGGAAGGAACTCGTCCTTGATGCCGAGCTTTCTTCCGTGGCGCACGGCGCGGCGGATCAGGCGGCGAAGGACATAGCCTCTGCCGTTGTTCGAGGGCATGATGCCGTCGGAAATCATGAAGGTCATGGCCCTTGCATGATCGGTGATGATACGGACAGAGACATCCGTCTCCTCCGTACCCGGCTTCTCATATTCGATGTCACCTGCAAGATGGCAGACGAGATCGCGAAGAGACTTGACCGTGTCCACATCAAAGATCGAGCCTACGTCCTGAACGGCAACGGCAAGACGCTCCAGGCCCATGCCGGTATCAATGTTCTTCTGGACAAGGTCGGTGTAGTTTCCGTGGCCGTCATTGTTGAACTGAGAGAAGACGATGTTCCAGACCTCCATGTAGCGGTCACCTTCACCGCCCATGACGTCCTCCGGGCCGTTCCCGTACTTCTCGCCGCGGTCATAGTAGATCTCGGAGCAGGGGCCGCAGGGGCCGGAGCCGTGCTCCCAGAAGTTGTCTTCCTTGCCGAACTTGTAAATGCGATCAGCCGGGATGCCGATCTCATTGTGCCAGATGTCGAAGGCCTCCTGATCGTCCAGATAGACGGACGGATACAGGCGGTCGGGATCGAGGCCGACACGCTGCGTCAGAAACTCCCAGGCCCACGGGATGGCTTCTTTCTTGAAGTAATCGCCGAAGGAGAAGTTTCCGAGCATCTCAAAATACGTGCCATGACGTGCGGTCTTGCCGACGTTCTCGAGATCGCCGGTGCGGATGCACTTCTGGCAGGTGGTCACACGGCGGCGCGGCGGAATCTCCTGGCCGGTAAACCAGGGCTTCATCGGCGCCATGCCGGAATTGATAATCAGAAGCGAGGTGTCATTGTGCGGGACCAGTGAAAAGCTGTTCAGGCGAAGGCAGCCCTTCTCCTCAAAGAAGGACAGAAACATCTCGCGAAGTTCATTTACGCCTCTGTACTGCATGGGAATCCATTCCTCTCAATCAAAATCAAAAATCAAACTTGCCGTCGAACCAGTCCTTCAGGTCATCGATGGCCACACGGACCTGCTGCATGGAATCTCTCTCACGAATCGTGACACAGTGGTCGTTCTCGGAATCAAAATCGTAGGTCAGGCAGTACGGTGTGCCGATCTCATCCTCGCGGCGATAACGCTTGCCGATGGCGCCGCGGTCATCGAAGTCGACGTTGTAGTACTTTGCAAGTTCCGCATGGATCTTCTGCGCCGGCTCCGTGAGCTTCTTGGAGAGCGGAAGAACCGCGATCTTGACCGGAGCAATGGCCGGGTGGAAATGCATGACGGTACGGACATCGCCGCCCTCGAGCGACTCCTCATCATAGGCCTCGCACAGGAAGGCAAGCGTCACGCGGTCACAGCCAAGAGACGGCTCGATGACATACGGGATATAGCGTTCCTTCGTGTCCTCATCAAAGTAGGTGAGATCCTCACCCGAGTACTTCTGGTGCTGGGACAGATCGTAATCTGTGCGGTCTGCGATGCCCCAGAGTTCGCCCCAGTCGCCGAAGGGGAAGGTGTACTCGATGTCGCTCGTTGCCTTGGAATAGAAGGCAAGCTCTGCCTTCTCGTGGTCGCGGAAGCGCAGGTGATCCTTCTGCAGTCCCAGAGACAGCAGCCAGTTCATGGAGAAATCCTTCCAGTACTGGAACCACTCGAGATCCGTGCCGGGCTTGCAGAAGAACTCCATCTCCATCTGCTCGAACTCGCGCGTACGGAACGTGAAGTTGCCGGGCGTGATCTCGTTGCGGAAGGACTTGCCGATCTGGCAGATGCCGAACGGCAGGTGCTTGCGGCTTGTTCTCTGGACGTTCTTGAAGTTGACGAAGATGCCCTGTGCCGTCTCGGGACGAAGATACAGAGTGTTCTTGGTATCCTCGGTGACGCCCTGGAAAGTCTTGAACATCAGGTTGAACTGCCTAATGTCCGTCCAGTGGAAGCCGCCGCAGGACGGGCAGGGAACCTTGAACTTGTTGATGAAGCTCATCATCTCGTCGTTGGACCAGCTGTCCACGGAGGAATCGAGCGTCATGTTGTTCTTCTTTGCGAAGTCCTCAATCAGCTGATCCGCGCGGAAGCGCTCGCCGCAGGCCTTGCAGTCCATCAGAGGATCGGAGAAACCGGCCAGATGACCGGAGGCCTCCCAGGTCTTCGGATTCATCAGAATCGCGCAGTCAACACCGACGTTGGTCGGGGATTCCCGAACGAACTTCTGCCACCAGGCCTTCTTGACGTTGTTCTTGAGTTCAACGCCGAGGTTGCCGTAGTCCCAGGTGTTCGACAGGCCGCCATAAATCTGAGAGCCCGGATAAATAAAGCCTCTGTTGTTACACAGGGCAACGATCTTATCCATTGTCTTTTCCATTGTTTTTCCGCTCCTTACTATATTGCAGACCTGCCTTGCAGGACTGTTGTTCCTATTTTGCAAGCACCAGCATGGCCGGTGCGTTTTCCGATACCTCGGAGGTCGGTTCCGCTTTCTTCCCGCTTACCCGCACATTCGCTGAGGCGTAGAGTATGTCATACGGCACGGTAAGTGCCATCTCATCTGTCACATAGACAAAGGTTTTTCCCGTCAGACTGCTCAGGTCATTCGCTGTCAGAAGTTTTTCGGAATCCTCCATGCTTGCGCAGCCGATGGCAGCCTTCGGATCATATCCGGAAGCTTCCGCATCTGAGAACTTTCCGTAATAGAGCTTCCTTTCATTGAATGTCTCATAGTCAGATGAGGATCCGTAGGAGAGCGTCAGCGTTGCAACGCCGTTTTTTACGTGAAGTCCTTCGTTTTTGATCCTGCAGCCTACATCATTTGCTTCTTTGATCTGACTCTCAATCATCGTGGATAGCTCGTCCTCGGAGTAATACGACTTGTCAAAGGATTCGACACTGGTCACTTTGATGGAACCATTTTTGGAAAACACCGCTTCGGAAGAGCTGCTGCTCTGTCCGCCGGGTTCTGTCGTCGCAGAATCACTGCTGCTCTTTCCCGCAAAATGAACGATCAGAAGAAGGAGCACCAGGAGGACAAGAAAAGCTCCGGCAAATCTCTTCAGAAGCCGGATCCGCTTTCTTCGAAGACGTTCCTTTTTTGACAGCCTGCGCCTTGCGCCGCCCGGTCTTCTGCTGTTCTGCCGGTTTCTGTTGTTCCCTGTGCTTTTCCTTTGGCGGGGAGGGTTCTCATTCCGGTACGGCGCGCTGCCCAAAGATGCTCCCTCCTTTCCTCAAAAGACCACAATCGAAGCCATTATAAGTTTTCAGCCTTCAATCCGCAACGTTTCCTTTATTTGCGTTCGGCCTCTTCGGAAAGTTTTACGAGTTCAGACGGTGAAAATGTATATTTCTTACCGCAGAACTGGCAGGAGAGATCAAAATCATGTCCTTCCTTTGCCATGCTCAAAAGCTCGTCCTTCCCCAGAAGGATCAGTGCCTTTTCAACCCTTGGTCTGTCACAGTTGCAGTGAAACTGCACTGGCATCTTCCCCTCAAAGGTCACATCCAGTCCGTCCAGGGCAAAGCCCAGCATCTCCTCGGGCGTTGCTCCGTCCTCGAGCATTTCCGTAATGCTCTTTGTCTTCCCAAGGTTCTGCTCCAGGGTGCGGATCACCTCGTCCTCCGTAAAGGGCATGAGCTGAATGAGAAAACCGCCCGCCTGCCTCACCGTGCAGTCTGTATCCACCAGAACGCCCAGTGAAATCGAGGTCGGTACCTGTTCGGACTCGGCAAAATAGTGGGTGAGATCATCTGCGATCTCGCCGGAGTGGATCGCCACCTGTCCGTTGTAGGTGTTGTCCCGGTCAAGGTCCCGGATCACCGTAAGGGTTCCTTTTCCGACGGCACGTCCGACGTCGAGATGTCCGTTTTCCTTTGGCGGCAGCAGAACCAGCGGATTCTTTACATAGCCCTTGACGTTTCCATGGCTGTCCGCAGTCACCGTGATACCTCCGATGGGCCCGTCTCCGTCGAACTGGATGGTCAGAAGATCGTCATCGCTCTTCAACAGGTCACTCATCAGAAGCGCACCGGTAAGTGTTCGGCCGAGGACTGCCGTCGCAACGGGACTCGTGCCGTGCGCCTTTCTTGCCTCTTCCACCGTGTGCCCTGTCGTTGCCGCGAAGGCACGGATCTGTTTGCTGCCCGCAATGGCGCGGACCATATAGTCATCAAGCATGGAAACCTCCTTCATATTCCAAGCACATCCAGAACCTCGGCGCTCCTGAACCGGTGCTCAAAGCACTCGGAAAGACGGCGCCTCGCAAGATCGGTCAGCTCTCTTAATGTCGGCTCATCGACGGCAAAGCTGTACAGATGTGCAATATCGCTTGTCATGATATAATCCACGGCCTTCTTCGTGGAGGGCCGAACCTTCAAAGGATCCACCGGCCGGAATTCTCCCTCGATCACCACAGATCGGATCTCAAAGACCGTCCGGACGAGTTTCTTCGGGTAGTCCTCGATCATCAGTGCCCGAAGACTCTGATACAGGAGAAGCAGAAGCTGTGACTCATCGTTATTCTCCTGTGCCGCATAGTCACAGATCTCGCAGAAGTACTGTCCCAGCATCGCCTCATTCACATGCGTCCTGAAGAAGGAAAAGTAGTTGTCGATCGACGCCTCGAGAATGCTGAAGCTGTTCTTTCCCTCAATCAGCCGGAACGTGCCGTAGCAGAAGGTATCCGTGGAAGCAAGAAGCGGCGAGTTCGGCCGTCTTGCTCCGTGGGCAAACCCGGAAATTTTCCCGCGCTCCCTCGTCAATATCACGACTCTCTTGTCGTTCTCTCCCATCGGCTGCTGCTTCAGAACCATCCCCGTGACTTCGATCTGATTGGTTTTGAAATCTTCCTGTGCCACTACTGCTTCAGATCCTTTTCATTGTATCCGAGAGATTTGAGAAGAGCGGGATCATCCTTCCAGTCGCGGCGCACCCGGACAAAGAGCTTGAGGTTTACCTTCGTTCCGAGCATCTCCTCGATGTCCGTGCGGGCGGCCGTTCCGATTTTCTTTAACATCTCACCGCCTTTTCCGATGATGATTCCCTTGTGGGCTTCCCGCTCACAGAGAACATCCGCATCAATGTCGCAGATCTCCTCCCCCGCTTTTGCGGTCCGGTACTTCATGCGGTTGATCTTCACGGCGATCCCGTGGGGCACTTCCTCCTGCAGAAGGCGCAGTGCTTTTTCCCGGATGATGTCCTGCGCGATCTCGCGCTCCGTTTCCGTTGTCACTTCATCTTCCCCGTAGAACGGCTCACCCTCCGGCAGATAGGAGAAGATGGTCTTCTTCAGATCCTCGATTCCCCGTTTCCTGCGTGCAGAAACCGGAACAAGATCGGCAAGTTCTTTTCCCGTATCCTTCTTCCATAGCGCGCTGTAGGATGAAAGGATCGGAAGCAGCGCATCCCGTGGAACGGTGTCCACCTTGGTGATGACAAGAACCACCGGCGTCTTGTCCGCTGCCTTCTCGGCAAGACGGATCACCTCCTTCTCGTCCTTCGGCACAAGGTCTGCAGGATCATCGGACGTGCTGTCTTTGTCCCTGCGGGCAAGCTTCGGTTCCACGAGAACAAGAATGAGGTCCACCTCCTTCAGTGTGGAAAGGGAGGCCTCATACATGTATTTTGCAAGATGATCCTTGCCCTTCTGCAGGCCTGGCGTGTCGATGAAGACGATCTGTCCGTTCTCATCGGTGTAGATCGTCCGTACCTGTTTTCTCGTGGTCTGCGGTTTATAGGAGGTGATCGCGATCTTCTGACCGATCAGCGTGTTCATCAGTGTCGACTTTCCGACATTCGGCTTTCCGATGATGGTGACAAATCCTGCTTTCGACATGGCTCTTCCCTTCCGCCGATATCCGGCATTCGATTATTGTAAAGCATTTGGAGGCGAAAAAGAAGAAGCGGCAAAAACCGCTCCTTCAGGAAATTCTATTCAGATTCCGATCTGAGACACCGAAGCGCATACCGCGTCTTCCCACCGATCTGACAGGTAAACAGAGTCAGATCGTACCCGTTGCTCTTCTCTGTCATGTACTCCACCTCGGAAGGCTCCAGAATCTCCGTGTAGGAAAGCACATACTCGGTCACGTTGTCCTCCACATCGATGAATTCGATCTCTGCACCGTTTTCAAGGTGGCGAAGCGGTGAGAAATGGCGCGCGTAGTTGTGCCCTGCAATCACGAGGTCGTCCGTGTAGATGGACCCCGCATAGCGGCAGGGAGAGGTCTTCAGGCCCTCCATCGAAAGCGTGCTCTGCACCGGAAGGGTAAGATCAAGAGATGGGACATGAAGAAAGCCGATATACTCCGCTCCATCCACCGTGACGGTCGGCATCGGCCGAAGTGACAGGAGCGCAGCGTCCATCTCCTCCATGGCAGGAAGTGCTCTCTCCTGTTCCAGGATCACATGCGGATCACCAATTCGCTCCGCAAGTTTCTCTCCGGCAAGACGCTCTGCCTCATTCGCTCTTTTTTCGAGCATATGGCATCTTAATAGCCAAAGGACCCCAACAGCGGTCAGGAGGATTCCGCCTGCAAGGCACAGAAGGCGCATGTTCTCTCTTGCTGTGTGTTTCACGGTCCTCCTTTCTCCCCGGGTACTTCCAAAGGAAAGGCGTATCTTTGAGAGGTTTTACGTCTCAGCTCTCTTTCTTTTCTTCCTGCGCTGTGTTCTCAGGCACGTTCTCCGTCTTTGCCGCAGGCCCGTCCTTTGCAGCATCATTTCTGTGTTTTCCCCACCGGTGGTGCTTCTTCTCGGACGGCTTTTTGTTCTTCCTTCTTCCAAACACCGCCTTCAGGATCTGTACCAGGATCCGGAGAACGGCGATTACAATGGCAATGATGATGATCCAGTACAGGATCATCGGCAGGTTGGACAGGAACCCAAGTGCCAGGTTCTTCATGTGCAGGGCAAACGAGGAGGCACTGTCTGCAAAGCCTCGCTTCAGTCGCTCCCCGAAAGTGAGGTTCTCCTCGCTCACCGTGTACTCTGTCGTCTCCGTGATGTCGAGGTTGACCGTGCTGTAGGCGACCTGGTTGTCCATCACCTTCTTCTGGCTCTCGAGAGACTGAAGCTGGCTTCTGACGTCGGTCAGGGCATTCTCGATCTGGATCAGATCGTCCACGGATTCTGCCTTGTCCATCATGGAGATCAGGTTTTCCTGCTCGGTTTTCAGCGCATCGATCTGGCTCTTCGTATCGACGTATTGAAGCGTGATGTCATCTGTGGTCGTCGACTGGTCCGTAATGTTTGTCCCCTGAAGAGCGTCCGCTGTAAAGGCATCGAGCTGATCTGCCGGGATTCGGACAACTAGGGTTGCGTACCGGCTGTTCGAGGTATAGGTTCTGCTGTCCTCTGAGCTGTAGTAGACGATGCCCGGATCGTCCTCCGGGGTATCCGTATAGCCGTTCGAGATGTTTGAGGATTCGATGTAGCCGCCAAGATCTTTTGTCTTCGTTTTGACGGTTGCAAGAAGCGCATCAAGATCCTTCGTCTCCACGCTGTAGGACGCCGTGACGACAAGCTTTGTCCCGGTCTCTTCCACGGCGCTCTGGTAGGTATCCCCCGAATCCGATGAAGCTTCTTCTGTATCTGCAGATGCATCGCCCGTCTTATAGCTGTACAGATCGTCCCCCGTATACGCTGCATCGTTGTAGTCACCGGAAGATACGGAGCTCTCTGCAAAATTGCTCACCGTCCCGCTCTCAGAGGCTGCTCCGCACCCGGACAGTGTAAGAGCTGCTGCCAAAAGAAGCAGCAAGAGCCTTTCCTTTTTCATGATTCCTCCCTTCCCGCTTATTTTACGTGAGCGGACGCACGCTCTCGAAGAGATCCCTGTTCTCCTCGATCTTTTCCCTGCTGCCGACAACGCAGATAACCTCGTCCTGTTTTGCCTTTTCAAGACTGTCTGCAAGCCTTCGTATGCTCTCCTTCGTGCAGTGAAGAATTTCTTCCCGTTCCCTTTGAAGGTCCTCATTGGTGATGCCTGCCATGTACATTCTTCTTGCCATGCTTCCGGCAAGACGGGGTGTCATCGGTTGATCGATCTGCCCGATCGCGCTGATCACGTACTTGGTCAGGGTCTTCTCATCCGCCTCATAGGAGCGGATGTAATCCGGGTTGTCCCGGAAGACCTGTAGAGAGCCCTTAAGATGCGGGTCCCGATAGGTGCAGTAAATGGAAAGACCCAATCTCTGAAACAGCGCGGCACACCCGTACGCACCGCCGTGAACCCGAAGCTTCTGCCAGAGATAATCATAGTTTTCGATCTGCCGAAGGACGGAGAATGTCCCCCTGTAGTCCGCATATCCGGTTCCGTAGTGCCCGGCTGCGGCAACGTACTGGACCGATCCTGCGATGGTGAAGGCCTCGTTTTTGCGGGTAAGAGACGGCACAAAAAGCGGCGTCTCATAGTTCATTCGGCCGTCTTCTTTGACCTCATGGTTTTCCTTTTCTCCCGGAAGCTTTTCGGCAAAGACTTTTAGGCTTCTCTTTGCTTCCGGCAGCTTGTCCTCCTCTCCCGTAAGAGAGATAAAAAGGTTCGCCGGCGTAAAGACAAGATCACGGATTTTTTCCATGCGGGCGGGAAGTGCATCCTTTTCCGCATCAAATTCCGTGACAACTTTTTTCAGAAGATCATACGCGCTGATGCCGCTTAGGATCTCCCGCACGGCTGCGGCAGCGCTTTGATGCGCCATCGCCCGGCCGCCCGCCGTCAGGTGAGCGCTCGACTCCAGGGATTCCTTGAGGCCGGATCTCTCCTCCTCCAGGACCTCAAGCATACGGCCTGAGTCCTCAAACTTTGTCTCAAAGAGGATCTCCTGTACAAGATCGAGGCACCGGTCAAGGTTCTGGGGAAGGACACGTACGGAAATGCCAAAACTTGTCCGGAACGCTCCAGGGTGCCGTAAATCCTCGTTGACCTGAAGGCCTGCGCTGATCCCGCCGCTGATGCAGTCCGTCGTCAGATCCAGTTCCCGGTAGGTATGCTTCTTCGTATCCAAAGCCCCGAAGAACGTGCGGTAAACCACAAGATACGGAAACAGCTCTGCGGGCACCTGCTTCGTGTCAAACATCAGGTTCAGGTACAGGATCCCGTCCGTAAACATCGGATGGGTAAGGGCCGGGACAGGGCCGGCCTGATCCATCTCATTGACAAGGGGCGTTCCTTCTGTATCAAGGTCTGCACGTACAAGGGACGGCACCTTCCGGACATCCTCCGGATTATCCGGGGTATCCTGCCAGCGGGAGAGCGCCTCTGCCTTCTCCTTCACAGCCTGGAATTCCTCCGGCGTCATCTCCTCTTTTGTCTTTGCAAGGCGTGCTGCGCTCTCTTTGTCCTTTCCCGCCTGCAGCCCCGGCACCGGTACAAGCGTTACGATGCTCCGGTGCGGATTGTCAATCAGGTTCTTCCGGATAAAGTCCGTGTACCAGGAGGGATCCTTTTCCCGCAGCTCTGCAAGGATCGAGAGCCGGTGTCCTGTGTCGAAGACAGCCGCCTCGTTGTACAGCCAGGTATCCAGGAGGTTGAGTCCCTCGACAAGTCCCAGCGGTGTGTAGCCGGCGTCCTTTTCCCGAAGGACGAATTCGTAGTAGTTGATCCCCGCCTCAATGGCCATGGGATCGAGCCCTTCCCGGACAACTTTTCGGAGCGTCGATTCCACAAGCTCCCGGAACGTCTCCTTCTGCTGCGGGTCCGTGTACTTTGCGCTGATGGAGTAATATGGCAGCATGATCCCGTCATCAAAGGTGCTGTCCACATCCTCACAGATGCCGCTCTTTCGAAGCGCCTCCCGGACCGGGCCTCCCTCGGAATCGCACAGGACATAGTCAATGACGTTCATGGTCATGGACTGCAGAAGATAGTCGTGCCGGTTCTGCTCTTCCTCTTTCTCGGCTGTCCGGGGCATTGCGGCATTCCAGGAAAGGAAGGCCTTCCCCGCGGGATCTTCCCCGGTCATCAGGGAATAATCCGCTTTCATCTCCACCGGCGATGCAAACGTCTTCTGCGGCTGCACCCTGGTATCCATCTGCAGAAAATCAAAGTGCGACAGATAGGCCTCGTCCAGGTACCGCAGGCGCCCGATCATGTCGCAGTTTCCATAGAGGTAGATGTAGCTGTTGGACGGGTGATAATACGTCCTGTGGAAGTTCAGGTACTCTTCATAGGTCAGGGTCGGAATTACCTCCGGATCCCCGCCGGAAATCACGGCATAGGTGGTGTCCGGGTACAGGCTCTTCAGGATGGCATCGTCGAGAACCGCATCCGGAGTTGCAAGTGCTCCCTTCATTTCGTTGTAGACGACACCGTTGACCGAAAGCTCTCCTTCATCGTTCACCTCATAGTGCCAGCCTTCCTGCCGGAAGATGTTCTCCTCCCGGTAGATGTTCGGATAGAACACCGCATCGAGGTAGGCATGCATCAGGTTGTCAAAGTCCTTCTCATTCGTCGAAGCGATGGGATAGACCGTCTTGTCGGAGTAGGTCATCGCATTCATGAACGTATTGAGGGAACCGGAGGCAAGATAGACAAAGGGATCCTTCAGGTTGTAATCCTTCGAGCCGCACAGCACCGTGTGCTCGATGATGTGCGCAACACCGGTTGAATCCTTCGGTGTCGTTCGAAACGCGATGTAGAACGTCTTGTTGTTGTCATCCGCGGGGAGCAGGCAGATCCTAGCCCCCGTCTTCTTATGCCGCAGCAGATACCCTTCGCACCCCGCATCCGGCACATACTCCTTTAGCAGCACTTCGTAGGCGCCAAGTGCGATGATTTCCTCTTCCTTCAGCTCATGCATGTTAGAGAGTCCCTTCCATTATTTAATCCGTTCTTATTTTACCATAACTCAGTTTCCGGACGCCACCTGCTCCGCAATGTTTTTGATATCAGTGAGTGATAGTCCTGTTCCCAGTGCCTGAATCGAAAAGCTGTCCGTTCCGTCTGTCCAGGTGGCAAGGAAGAACTCATCTTCGCTGTTTCCCTTCAGAGTCATGGCAGCACCACCCGTAAGGGTTTCTGTTGTCTCATACGGATAGTCCGTGTAATCTCCGCTGATATCGTCGGTTCCGGCTTCTTCCCGGATCGTAAGAAGCGCATTTCCGTCAGCATCTGCGTAATCAGCTTCGGCAAGGCTTCCGTCAAGGACAAAATACTGCGCCGTGACGCTGGTTCCGAGGATCTTTGTGATTTCCGCCTCGTCCGGCACATTGAAGGCAACACCGGCAAGGTTTCCCGCCTCTTCTGCACTCTGTGCTTCCACATAGGGATTTGCACTTGCAACCGCTTCCGTGCCATCGGATTCCTGAGCGGATTCCGTATCCATCGAGGAATACGCCGCATTGTCAGTTCTCTGCACGTGGTAAAACGCACCTGCTGCAACGGCAAGAACCAGCGCCGCTGCAAGCGGCACCAGGTACCGGTTCAGGCGCCGCACCCTGAGGCTGTGGTCGATCTTTGTCCTCTCGTCTGATCGTGCATCCGGTCTTACATGCTCTGCGGCATCTTCGACGTGCTCGTCCTTTATCTCTCCAAACGCCTGAAACAGCTTTTGTGCCCGTTCCCGTTCTTTATCTGTTGTTTCCATATCTGCCTGCTCCTTCAGAGGATAATCCCGTGGTCCATCAGCTGCTGCTTCAGCTCTCCCCGCATGCGCAGCAGCTGCATTTTCACCGCACTCTCCCGCATCTCATAGTCATGTGCGATATCCCGTATCGGGCTCGCATAGAAATACCGGCGCACGAAGAGCGCGCGCTTCTTCGGGTCAAGTTCTTCGAGAAAGTCGTTGAGCACTGCCGTGATCTCTTTTCCCTCACTCTGAGTCTCCACGTCCGCATTCGTGTCCGCAAGGCACTCGGCGAGCTCGTCGATCACCCCCGGCACCTCGGATCCGCCGCGCTTCTGTGCATGTTCCTTCTCGTAGCGGTTCAGCGAGAGATTTCTTACAATCTTTCCGAAATAGGCACAGAGCTTTTCCGGGTGAAACGGCGGCATGGCATTCCAGGCGTGCAGCCAGGTATCCGAGCGGCATTCCTTTGCGTCCTCGAGATCGCCGAGAATGTTGTGGGAGATGCTCTGTACATATCCCCCGTATTTGGTATCGCTCTCCGAAATTGCTCTTTCATTTCGTGCAAAGTAGAGATCGATGATCTGTTCATCCTGCATGGAAGTGATTCCTCCCTTCAACTGTGAACACCGGATTTCTTCCGAAACGTCACACAGATACGCAAAAAAAGAAGCGGTAATCGGCCGCTCCTCTTACTTCTTTTCGTCCGTTGTAAGATCTCTGATCTGCTGTGTCAGCCCCATGAGGAGGTAGATCTTCTCCTCTCCGGTAAACACACCACGGGCGTATCTCAGGATCTCATCTTCATGGCTGATAAGATCATTGACAAGAAGCGGCAGAACGGGCTTTATCTGCCCGTACTCAATGCCATCTCTGTTTACGCACTGATACGACAGAATGACTTCCCCGCTGTCATGCCGGTAAACATACTTGCCAAAGGGGAGCTTCTCGTTGAACTCGCAGAGCTTCAGCATGAGAAGCGACTGGAACTGTGGCATCGTCTCCACTGGAAGGTACAGAAGGATCAGGCACGTCCCCAGCTTTGCCTGGGTCGAGATCCGCACGGAAAATCTCGCAGAGCCGACCACACGGAACAGGTAGAGATCCGTGACCGGAGACATCTCGATGTGCTGGGCATGAAGGTTCATGTCCTTCAGGAGACGCTCAATGCTGCCCCTCGTTTTTCTCTGCCAGTCCGATTCCGGATCTGCCTTCTGCTGTACCAGATCGGTCTGACCTCCGACGACATAGAACCCCTCGTCCGGGCGTTTCTCCCCCTCTTCAATCTGAAAGTTCTCTGTCTGGCCCTTCATCTCCTCGAGAGTGATGAAGCTGCCGCCCTTCCGGTCGTTATTCTGTTTCATGGACAACCATCACCTCCTGACTTTTCGGATGCAAAACACCCTCCGGGGAAGTACCGGAGGGTGTTCGGATGAGGTTCATTGAGTGGACCTGACGAGAGTCGAACTCGTGTCCGCCTGCAATTCCGGAACTCTTCTACATGCTTATTCAGCCTTTGTATCTGGTCAGGCGGAAGGCTGACGAACCTTACCCGGCCGGGTTGTCAATGATCTTGGGACGGCTTCTCAACAACTTACTTTACCGTCAGCAACCGCTTCTTTTGAACTCAGAGGATTATAGCGGTGTTATCCACTGAGCTTGCGGCTGCACTCAGGCAGCCAGTGCTAATTCGTTGTCGTTAGCATTTATTGGTTGGTACATTTTATGGCAGGCTGCACCATCTGCCGCATGCTTCTTTTCTTTCCTCACAAACGTCGAAACCTTTACAGGCCCGTTTCATGGCTTTATTATACCCGTTTATCTAAGGTCAAACAATAAAGCCCAGCTTGAATTTTCCAAAATTTCCATAAAGTGCATCAGACCTTCATGACGTCCTTGTAGTCACGCTCGGTCTCACGCCGAAGGTCCCGTTTGCGGATATCTTCCCGCTTGTCATAGACATGCTTGCCCTTTGCAAGGCCGATCTCCACCTTTGCGCGGCCCTTCTTCAGATACACCTCGAGGGGCACAATCGTGTAGCCGTCCTGCTGTACGGCTGCGGCGAGCTTCCGGATCTCGTTTTTGTGGAGAAGCAGTTTCTTTCTGCGGAGCGGATCACGGTTGAAGAGATTCCCCTTCTCGTAGGGACTGATGTTCATGCCGTCAATGTACGCTTCTCCCCCCTCGATATCGACATAGGCCTCCTTGATGCTGACCCGCCCCATGCGGATCGACTTGATCTCGGTGCCGTACAGCTCGATGCCGCACTCATATTTCTCGATGATGAAGTAGTCGTGGTAGGCCTTTTTATTGTTCGCGATCAACCTGATCTGTGCGTTCTTACTTTCCATATTTTCTGTTTCCGCTGCTGCCGCCGTTTCGTCCCGGTCCGTGCCCCTGGCCGCCCCGGTTTTTCGGGCGGTTCATGCCCGTGCTGTAGTTGCCGTATCCCCCGCGGCTGTAGCTGTGTCCGTTTGTCTTCTGCTGCGGTCTCTTTGCCCCCGCCTGGTGTCCCTCGAGGACAAAGTCGATCTTTCTCTGAATCACATCGACGCTGGAAACCGTGACACGCACCTTCTGCCCGAGGGTATAGGTCTGTCCGGTCCTGTCGCCTCGAAGACACAGGGCCTTTTCGTCATAGACAAAGTACTCGTTTCCGAGATCTGCGATCGGGATCAGACCTTCCACCGTGTTCGGCAGGGCCACATACAGGCCCCAGCCCGTGACACCGGATACCAGTCCGTCGAAGGTCTGGCCGATGCGGACATTCATGTACTCGGCCTTCTTCTGCTTGTCGGTATCCCGCTCCGCTTCGTCTGCACGCCGCTCCATGTTCGAGGACTGCAGGCAGACATTCGGGAGAATGCTGTTGTAATGAACAATTCTCTCTTCCGTCATCTGTCCGTGGAGCACTTCCTTGATGATCCGGTGGATCTGTGTATCCGGGTATCGGCGGATGGGCGAGGTGAAATGGCAGTAATACTTCAGTGCCAGTCCGTAATGTCCGCCGCACTCCGGCGTATACAAGGCGCGCTGCATGCTGCGAAGCGTCATGGTCGTCACCAGCTGCTCTTCCGGCGTCCCCTTGACCTGCTCGAGAAGTCCCGAGAGATCCTTCGGGGTGATCTCCCGGTCCGGGAGCTTGTAGCCATACTGATGAATGAACTCCCGGAGCGCATCGATCTTCTCCGGCAGGGGTTTTGCATGGGTGCGGTAGACAAACGGGACCTTCTTCTCGCAGAACGTCTTTGCCACCCTCTCATTGGCCATGATCATGAAGTTCTCGATGAGCACCGTCGCCTCATTTGACTCGTGGGGACGAATGTCAATCGGGACACCGTTTTCATCGAGAATGATCTCACTCTCGGTGAAATCAAAGTCGATGGATCCCCGCTCCTCACGCCGCCTGGCAAGGACATTTGCAAGTCTTCTTGCCTCGAAGAGCATGTCCGTGATCTTCTTTGCACGGTTTGTTGCTTCTTCTCCGATATATCCCTGCATTTCCTGTGCATGGAGCATCTCGGTATTGTCGTTGTCCGTAAAGAGTGCCATGACGCCCGGGTAGGAAAGCTTTGCCGCAGAGCGGATAATGGTCTCCACAACGCGGCTTGATACGACCTCGCCCCGCTCGTTCAGATCCATGATACAGGACAGGGAATACCGGTCCTCGCCCTGGTTCAGGGAACAGATGCCGTTGGAGAGCTCGTGCGGCAGCATCGGAATCACACGGTCCACAAGGTAGTTGGATGTGGCACGCCTGAAGGCCTCCTTGTCAAGCGGAGATCCCTCATGGACATAATTGGCAACGTCCGCAATAAAGACACCAAGCGTCCAGCCCTTTTCCGTCTTTTCCACACAGACCGCATCATCGATATCCTTGGTATCCGGTCCGTCGATCGTGACGATCGTGTGTTCCCGCCAGTCTTCACGCTCTTTGAGATCCTGATCCGTCACCTCGATGTGATCCGGAATGGAACGCACCTCATTCACCACGTCCTCCGGAAACTCGCCCGGCAGGTTGTAGGTACGGATGATGGAGAGGATATCAACACCCGGATCGTCCATATGACCCAGGATTTCAATGACCTTGCCCTCGGGTCCTCTGTTTGCGGAGCCGTAGTTCGTCATCTGAACGACGACCTTGTGTCCCGTCACCGCACCCATGGTGTCCATCTGGTTGATATTGATCTCCGAGCCGATCTTGTGGTTGTCCGGCTCTACCGTGGACTGCTTTCCGATGCGCTGAAAGGTGCCGACAAGCGTGGTCACGCCGTGTTCGAGGATCTTGACGACCTCCGCTTCCTGGCGCTGTTCACCTTTTCCCTTTTCCGGTCCCCTGCGGTCAAAGCCGGAACCGAAGGACGGCAGGAGTCTCACCTCGACCGTGTCATGATAGAAGGCATTCATGGTCTTGTCCGGCGGAATGAACAGATCCTGTTCCTGTCCCTCCACGGTGACAAAACCAAACCCGCGGGGACTGGACGTAAACAGTCCCTGCATGTGCTGACTGGAAATCTTTGCCTTGTCGTTGCTGGTTGTCGTATCCAAGTGGTTAACTCCTTTTTACATAAGAAAAGGCACCCCACAGGGTGCCACGTCGATTTCATACTTGCTATTGATCAGAACAGCTTCATGTCCAGCAACAGGCACAGGACAAACCAGAGCACGCACAGAAGTGCAGTGCCTCTTGCCAGCCGGCCTTCCTTGGAGCGCTTCTTGTTCCTGCCCCAGTAGGTGTTGTCCATTGCCTGTCCGCTCAGAGTACCAAGACCCTGATCCTTGCCTTCCTGCATCAGGACAATGACCGTGATCAGGACACAGATGATAATCAGAATGATCGAAAGTATGTTACGAAGCATGAATCCATCCCCGCAGATTTAAAATTCGATGCGGTATTTCCCCGCACACGTGTGATATCTTAACATACGCCCACTTATCACGCAAGAATTATTTCAAAAACATTTGACAAGATGAGGGTCCGTCGTTATAGTAACACATGTATGTACCCGGAGATCGTCCGTGTCAAGGTTTCTGAGCACAATGATTCTGGTGCCGCGGTTATGCATGACCAAGGCCCATGGCTGAGAATCAGACAAATTGAAATCAAATCCATAACGCGCGTTTTTATCGGAGGTAAGTATTCATGGCAAACATCAAATCCGCCAAAAAGAGAATCGGCACCAGCCAGAGAAAGGCTGAGGCCAACAAGGCTGTCAAGACCGGCATCAAGTCCGCTGTCAAGAAGGTTAACACCGCCATCGAGGCAGGCGACAAGGAAGCTGCACAGGCAGCACTCAAGGTCGCTGAGTCCAAGATCGACAAGGCAGCCATCAAGGGCGTAATCAAGAAGAACAATGCTTCCCGCAAGGTCTCCAGAATGAGTGAAAAGATCGACAAGCTCGCCTGAGAAGATCTGAGTCAATAAAATGACCCGCCGATGTGCCCTCTCACATCGGCGGGTTTTTCTTTGCAAAAAAGAAGCAGCTGCAAAGCCGGCAGCTGCTTCTTACTTTCTCTGAAATGGATACTCAGAAGCTGATGATCAAAGATCAATCTCCTGTGCATTCTCCACGATGGTAAGTCCAGTAAAGCCTGCTGCTTTCAGATTCTCCCGATCCTCGGGACTCATCTGAATCGTAAAGCCATCCGAGAGATCCGAATACGGCAGAGACACGTAGAGGTACCCATTCGCGTCCTCTCCAAGAACATTCATCTGCTGGAAGGCTCCCGTCCTGTCAGACGTAAGTCCAAGAGCTGCAAGTCCGGTTCCCGTCTCATCGGTCACATAAAGGATCTGTCCGCCGTTCAGCACCTCTGCCCTGCCGATCGCCGTATCACCGATGATCACCGGCACACTGGTAGTGCCCAGCGTCTTTTTCTCCTCCGGCGTTACGGCAGTATTAGCTTCGGCATTCCTTGCAGCAGGCTCGCTGTGATCAACATGAATCGTTATGGTGTCGTAAAAGTCGTCATCGTCCAGGCGATAGAAGTAAACATGGATTTCATCCGCCGTCTCATCTTCGCCTACATGCATTGTAAACCAGCAGTGGCCCAGGGCCTTGTCGCTCGTCACAAAGGAATCCTTGCTGTTCCTGCCAACAACGAAATATCGGAACTGCTTGTACGCCTCAATGGAGATCGTAAAGGTGTCGCCGGGCTTTAAGGTGACATTTCTAGTCTCAAAGCTGAACACCGACTCATCTCTACCCTCTGACGCAGCCACCGGCAGCACCGGCGATACAACTGCCAGTGAGCAGGCAAGAAGACCAGCGCTCAGAAGACTTGCTGCTTTCAGAACGTGTTTTTTCATATCATCCTCTCCTCTCCATACCGTCGGAACTTCCTCTTGCCCCCTCCTGCTACCAGTATATGCCAAAGTGCTCAGCTATGGGTTAAAAAAAACAGGAGCATCTGCCCCTGTTTTACATGATTGCATATTTATGGCCGGCAACGCCGGTGACTTGTAAAACTTCTGTGCCTATCCTGCGAAATTGATGATGTCGTCCGAAGGCTTTGCACACGGCTTTACCGCAGTTGCATGCAGGACCAGTCCCTCGCCCTCATAGGGTGCGAAGTTCTCGTCGGAGCACTTTGCGGTGATCTCATACCAGCCCTTCTCCTTCAGGTCCTTTACGTCATCAAACGCGCAGCCATATCCCAGGAACTGCATATCCTGTGAACAGCAGGTCATCGCAAGGCGCCCGGGGACAAAGTACCCCTTCGGGAAGTTGTCCGGGAAGCCTGCCATCGCCTTGAAGCGGACAGTCTTTCCATCATATCTGTCCGGGTGATCCATCGCATCAAGATACCAGATGCCGTAGTTCATGCCCTCGAGATCGATCACATCCTTTGACATGTCGTAGGGCAGATCCTCTTCCGTCGTCAGGTCGATCTCGCCGTTGGCGTCCTCGAAGATCAGATCCGCCTGCGGGCACATGGCCTTGACGTTTCTCTTGTACTTGATCAGCGTATCCTCATCGATGTTATCGCAGCGGTTGAACATGACCAGTTCCGAATTCTTCAGCTCCACGGAAAGGAGCGAGCGCATCGCAAGGTTGCTATAATACATGCCGAAGGTGGAGGCATCGATCGTCGTGATCTGCTGCTCGAGCACACAGATCTTCTCCGGAATGCAGAACTTCTGGTAGTTCCACATGCCGTTCCACTCGATGAGCACACGCTCCGGGTGATATTTCTTCTCAAGACCTGTGAGGTAGTCGAGTGTGAAATCACTCTCATCCTCTACTTCCTCGACCACGGTGTTCGTGGAACGAAGCAGGGATTTCGAGTACTCGACCTCACCTTCCTCGCAGAGAATCAGAAGCGTCAGCCCCTGGGTCTGGAAGTAGGGCTGTCCGATCGTGTAAGCGAAGAAGGAGCTCTTCCCGCTCTCCAGAAAACCGTTGATCACATAGACCGGGGTTCTGTTTTCCATGGTAATCCTTCCTTACGCGTTCTTCTTTTTGCGGAACAGCTCTGCAAGTGCGTCCTCCTGCAGTTCCGAACCGATGACGCAGACCTTTCCGGTTACATCCGCAGCGCCGGTACGGACCTGCGGCTCTCCGGGCACATAGTCGAAATGAATCCAGGTGCCGTCTGCTGCCGGAAGCATGCCCTTGGAGCGGAGAATCTTTCCGTATTTGCCGGAATCGAGCTTCTCAAGACGCTCTTCCACCTCTTCCTTCGTGTAGGTGTTCGGCGTCTCCATGCCCCAGCTTGCGAAGATCTCATCGGCATCATGATCGTGGTCATGATGATGCTCATGCTCTTCGTGTTCATGATCATGATCATCATGGTCATGGTCATGATGATGCTCGTGCTCATCTTCGTCGTCATCGTCATCGTCGTCATCATGATGCGAGAGGAAGAACGTATTGCCCTCGTCATCGGTCACACGCTTTGCTGCCTCATCGTGGTGATGATGATGGTGATGCTCCTCGCTGCTGTTCATGACCTCTTCGAGGATCTGTGCCTGCAGATCCGAGCGGCCTTCGATTGTCTCAAGGACCTGCTTCCCGTCGAGTTCCGTAAGCGGAGTGGTGATGATTGTCGCCTTGTCATTGTGCTCACGGATCAGGGCAACTGCCTCATCAATCTTCTCCCGGCTTGCCTTGTCGCATCTTGTGAGGAGGATCGTGCCGGCATTTTCAATCTGATTCAGGAAGAACTCACCGAAGTTGCGAAGATACATCTTCGCCTTGGTGCAGTCCACAACAGTCACGGCGCTGTTGAGCTTCATGCCCGGAACTTCCGCCGCAGTCTTCTCAATCGCACGCATGACGTCATCGAGCTTGCCGACGCCGGAGGGCTCAATGAGGATGCGCTCCGGGGCGTACTGTGCCATCACCTGCTTTAGGGACGCATTGAAATCGCCCACCAGAGAGCAGCAGATACAGCCGGAATTCATCTCACGGATCTGAATGCCGGATTCCTTCAGGAAGCCGCCGTCTATACCGATCTCGCCGAACTCGTTCTCGATGAGAACAACCTTTGTGCCTGCGAGAGCGTCCTTTAAGAGCTTGCGGATCAGTGTGGTCTTACCGGCTCCCAGGAAACCGGATATGATATCTACCTTTGTTTCTGCCATTCTATACACCTCTTTCCAGTACAGTGCTTACTGATTCTTTGTCACCAGTTCCACGACGTCGGCACCGGAAGCCATGACAGCAGTGCCGTCGGTTTCGATGGTTTCGATCGTGCCAAGATAATAGCCCGATGCAGAGTACACACCCCGTCCGCAGAGGACCGTTCCCAGATCATCTGCCGACAGGTTGTCTGCCTGCAGGATCGTCATCTGAGAGGTATACCCATCCACGGAAGCATCTGTCTCCTGCACCGTGCAGGGAACAAGGCTTTCCGTGCTATCAAGGAAGTACAGCTGTGTCCCCGTTTCCATCTGATAGTAGAGATTTGAGGAATAGTACACGCTGTCCTGATCCTCGACCTCACAGCGGATGATTCCGATCCCTGCCTCCTCATTGGAAGCAAGTACGCTTCCTGTCACAGGACTGGCGTTCGGGAGCTTCACTGTGGTTGTGCCATCGGCAAAGTTTTCAAGCACCGTTCTCCCGGTCGCAATCACAGCCGTATCTGCCTTCCCGCGCTTTCCGGGCGTTGCAGAGAGAATGGTGGCATAGCCTGTCGTTCCATCCTCATCGATTGTCACCTCATGCCGCTCCAGGACTGAAAGAAGTTCCTCGTTAGTCAGTGCACTGTCCTGTGTCCGGATCGTACCTCTGTCGATGAGGACAAGCCGCACGATCAGCATGGATACCACAATCACGGCACACAGGACGAGTTCAATCCGCTTTCTCTTTTTCTGGGCGGGGGTGAGGATCTTCTTGTTCTTTGGAGTATTCAATATGTCACCTTGGCGTTCTGGTGGAATCTGTCAAAATAAGAAGCAGAGCGATAAGCCGGGTTCTGTCGTTGGACGATCATCTTTCTAGTACTGCCGTTGCCGGCAGCATCAAGCGACCTACCTGAGGATGAACCGGGCCGGTTCGTGGTCCTCACCTCCGGCAGTGCCGGAGTTCTTGGTCTTGCTTCGGATGGGGTTTACACGGCTTTTCTCATTACTGAGAAAACGGTGGTCTCTTACACCGCCATTTCACCCTTACCGCTTTCGCGGCGGTCTGTTTTCTGCTGCACTTTCCCGGGAGTTGCCTCCGCCGGCCGTTAGCCGGCATCCTGCCCTGTGAAGCCCGGACTTTCCTCACCCATGGCGCAGTACGCCATGGCCGCGATCGTCTGCTCTGCTTACAGCGTATAAATTTAACACAATCGAATCGCGCTGTAAAATGAAAAATCCATGAACAGGACATCTGTTCGGGAAACACAGAAGAAAAATTCACCTGACGAAAAAACAGTACAGGATGCGCTGACTTAGTACGCTCCCTGTACTGCTCTTTCGGATTGGCTGAAGGTTTCACTTCACATCAATGGCAGTCTTTCCATAGTACCGTGCCATCGCCTGATTGACCCAGCCATCCGTTCCCTTCTCGATCCCAAGCCATGGATAGAGATCCGGCGTATGGGATATGTCCGGGATTATTACCGTATCGTCCTTCGTAGTGAGGATCTTCCTTGTGATCGCATCATATTCCTCTGCATAGGCCTTAAGTTCTCCGTCTTTTAAGGATTCGACAGCCATACCTGTTGTGGTAGAGGAAAAATCATATCGGACCACTAGAAGGACGGCGGTCAGGAGAAACAGCGCGCCGCACAGGACCAAGATTCCCCTGCAGACTTTTTCATGAGAAACAGGAAGGGCCCCGCCGCAGGATCTGAGAAGACCGATCACGACAGGCACCAGAACAAGGATCGTGTCAAAGTAGATATTCTGCTGCCGTCCCGCACCGATGTTGCCGATGCCGTACAGTGCCGGAACAAAGCCGGAGATGTAAAGAAGATACAAAAGCACAAGGCCGCCTAGCAGTGTCCGTACCGGTTGCTGTGCCTTCGGAATCCTGATCGGAAACAGGAAAAAAACCAAAATGCAGAACAGTACGTAAAGTACCATTGGAAAGCCCAAGCAGGAGATCAAAAATTTCGTGCCAAGGACAAACGCCTCTTTGACTGCCTGTCCGGCAGGAAGACCTGCGGTACTGCTCTGACGCACCGCATTACCGGGAGCGAGGACGCTGATAGCAAAGCCAAGAAGCAAAAGGACAGTTGCCAGGATCACCATCGTGATCCGTTTCCGCCTCACATCCTCTTTCGGCAAAAAGACAAGCATCATGGCAGCGGCAAGGATCAGGATCTCACTTGTCACAAGTGCGGTTGTGTAGTTTCCTCCGCCGATGACAAGTGCCAGAATACAGCAGGCGATCCCGCAGGAGATCTTGTGCCTGGTAATGATCAGTCTCAGCATCAGTGAGAGAAACAGGAGTGCCAGACTGAAGAATCCGGTGTAGTAGATTGCACCGTTCCACCAGAAAAGTCCCTCCCGAACGTCCGGGAGAACCTCCAGCATGAGGATCAGTCCTGCAAGAGTCAGGGCAAGCGCCGTCCTGACTTCTCCCTTCCCGGAATCCGTACACACCCTGAGAAGAGTGGTGTAAAAGAAGAACAGACAGACAGCCGGAAGAAGGACAAGAATCACCGTTGTCAAAGGGTAGATGCCGGCAATCCCGGGCTGCAGGGCAAAGAGAAAGATTGCGGCATAGGTTCCCTGCCAGGAGCGGTAGATTTCAGCCACTTCTTTTGCCACAGCCGCAAGGACGCCGAAAACGCCCTTTCCCGCCTGCAGCGCCTGAAAGGTCAGATAGGAAAAGGAATAGTCGTCCGCCGCAGGGCGCGCATACGCTGCCGCCTGAAAGATCGGGACCGTAAGGATACACACCAACACAAGAAGGAGCGCACACAGGGTGCGCTCCGCATACAGCCTTATTTTCTTTGCCTTATTTTCTGAACGGAATGATCTTGTTTTCATGAATCTACTCACACAGGAAAACAGCCGCCGCCGACAAATTCACGGCAGATGGAATTGGCCGGAACGGAGGCGGTGTCCACGCCGACAAAGTACTCCAGGAACTTCAGGAGGCGCTTGGCCTCATAGTACTCCTTCTGTGACTTGTCGATCCCGAACAGCAGAGGTTCCGCAAACTGCTTCAGGACGGCCTGCTCATAGATCAGCACCGAGTTGAAGACAGCATCGACATTGTCCTGATACGGGAAGATGTTGACTTCCTCCGCATCCCGTACCTTCTTCCACTCCGCAATCGTCGCCCTCGCGGACTTTCCCCGGGTCCTGTTGTCGCGAACGATCCGTCTCAAAAGTCTTGTGTCCGATGTCGGAATCCGGTTGTGCTCATCGACATTGAGACTTGTCAGGGCACTGATGTAGATCCGGAACTTGTTCTCATCGGGAATCGCCTCGGTGCACCTGGGATTGAGCCCGTGGATTCCCTCGATGACGAGAATGTCAGACGCCTCCAGTTTCAGGCTCTCTCCGGTATACTTTCGTCTTCCCATGCGGAAATCGAAGGTCGGAAGCGGCACCTCTTGCCCCTTCAGAAGATTCGTCAGATCCTCGTTGAACTGTTCGAGGTCCAGTGCCTCAATGACGTCGTAATTATAATTGCCGTCGATGTCGATCGGTGTCTTGTCCCGGTTCACGAACCAGTTGTCCATGGACAGGATGTGCGGGTGCATGCCGAAACTCCGAAGCTGTACGGAGAGCCGGTGGGCAAAGGTCGTCTTGCCGGAGCTGGACGGCCCGGCAATCAGGACGAATTTCACTCCGGACCGCTCGTGGATCTGCTCTGCAATCTCCCCGATGCGTCTTTCCTGCAGGGCTTCCTGAACCAGAATCATGTCGGAAATGTTTCCCTTGCAGATCTGTTCATTGAGATCTCCGACCGTGCTGATATCGACAAGCTCTCCCCACCTCGTGGAGAGGGCGAGCTGATCGTAAAGATTCTCCTGCTCCACGAAGGGCTGAAGCTTATCCGGCTCTTCCTGCGTCGGCAGGTTCAGGCAGAGGCCTTCCTTGTAGGGGAACACATCAAAGAGCGTGCAGTACCCGCAGTCCGGAAGCATGTATCCGTAGAAATAGTCATAGTAGCCGTCCAGGTTGTAGACATTGACGGTGGAGGAGGTGCGGTAGCGGAACAGTTTTTCCTTGTCCGTCATGCCCTGGTGATGAAACAGTGCAATCGCGTCATCAATGGGATAGGTCTTTTTGACAAGCACGGTCCGATCGTCAGAGAGCTTTCTCATGCGCCTTACAAGCTCGTTTGTAAAGTCCTTCGTTACCGCAAACGGATCTCCGTGGAGCGTGCAGTAAAAGGCGCTTCCCAGCGTGAACTCCACCTTGACCCGCACATTCAGGCCCTTTTCCTTTGCGATTTCATCTGCGGATTTCACCATCATCATGATCGCGGTCCGGCAGTAGGCGGAATGCCCTGCCGAATCTCTCGTGGTGATGGGCGCAATCACGCCGTCCCTGTCACAGCGCTTGAAGAGCTCACGCATCTTACCGTTGAAGTACACAAGAGCGATCTCGTCCCCGCCCTTCTGCGTTTTGATCTCCGGTTCCAGAATCTCCTCGAAGGTCATTCCCTTTGTGATCTGTCTTGCATGTCCCCTGACATATACTGTAGGCATTGCAACCCCCTGTTTCTCAGATCTCGTTAAACGGTTCCATTTCCGGTGCGGTATGTACCTCAAGAGCAGGCATCTGCTTTTCCAGAAACTCCTTCATGTACGGGACGAAAATCTTCTCGATCCCGTAGTGTCCCGCATCGATCACGCAGATTCCCTTTTCCACGGCATCAAGCCCCACGTGATGCGTGATATCTCCGGTGATCATGACATCAGCACCCTTCTCGAGGGCAAGATCAATCTCATCATGTCCGGAGCCCGGCAGAATGGCGCAGCGCACCAGCGGCTGATCCGGATCTCCGTAGAAACGCACATGCGGGATCGCAAACTTTTCCCGGACAAGCTGTGCGCACTCCTCAAGACTCATGTGTTCCGGCAAAGCACCGATTCTCCCGAGTCCCTCTCTGGAAATTGCGTCCTCATAGGTCACTTCCAGAACCTGTGTATCGAGAAGTCCCAGCCTGTCTGCCGCCTCCGCCGCCATGGCGAGAACATCGAAGTTCGTGTGCATGGAGAAAAGCGCCATGTCATTCTGCAGAAGGGTCAGGATCCGTTTTCCGATATAGTCCTTATCCGTAACATGCTTAACCCCGTTAAAGAGCAGGGGGTGATGCGTCAGGATCAGGTCGCAGTCGCTTCGTATGGCGTCCTCGATGACCTTTGATGTTGCATCGACGGCAAGATATACACTCGACACCTCAAGATCCGTCCGCCCCGCCTGCAGTCCCGGATTGTCCCAGTCCTCTGCAAGGGACGGGGAGCAGAATTCGTTCAGTTGGGTAATGATCTCCTGTAACAGCATGATTCAACTCCTCATGAAAGAAAGGTCAGAAGAAACAGCAGTGCCTGCAGGGCGCCCGCCTTTCCCTTCAGTGCAAGGGATCGTTCCTCCTGGTTGATCTCCTGCATCTGGGACAGCAGCTGCAGGGTACTTTTCAGCTTCAGACTGACATACTCCCGGAGAACGGGATCCCGGTTCCGGATAAGACATGGCCCGTAAAGATCCTCCATCTCCTGCCGAAACAAAGGATCGGCAAACAGGATCTCTGCCGTTTGGGCCGTGATGCCTGCGCTTTTCTGTGTGTCCTGCGGCATTTCCCGGATCTGTTTCTGATAACCGTCCCAGTCCGGCCGGATCATCTCCTGTCCCGGCGATGCGGAAAGGACCGTGTAGTATTTCCCGTCCTCAAAAACTGCCCTTTCCTTTCGGATCCCGATTTTGTTTTTTCGAAGAAACGAGCGCACAAGCTGCGGCTCGGAGTGTGGAGAGAGCACGAGGCTCTGAAAGCTCTTCGTCTTTTCCGGATCTTCCTCGAGGATCTGCCGCATCAGGATGCCGCCCATCCCCGCAATGACAAGGACCTGTGCCTCGCCCTTCGTAAAGGTTTTCAGTCCGTCGCTTTTTCTCAGCTCGCAGCGATCCTCAAGCCCCGCCAGCTCGAGATTGGTCTTTGCGATGGCAAGGGGTCCGTCGGCAACGTCCATGGCGATTGCCTTCCCGCAGCCATTTGTCTGCAGAAGATAGATCGGAATATGTGCGTGGTCCGTACCGACATCACAGACGGTAAGCGTACCTCCTGCCTGTTCTGCTGTCATGTCCGCAATCAGCTGCAGTCGTTTTCCAAGCCGGATCGCCATCAGGACTCCTCCGCCGCCTTGAACGTGATGTGCATGCGCTGAATTTCCTCCATCTGCTTTTTGATCTTTGCGATTTTTCCAAGAGCTCCGGTAGCATTCGAGGCTTTGATATTTTCCATGCTGGCTCTCTTGACGGAGAGAACGACGTCCTTGAACGCCTTTTCCCTCTCCGGCTGGGTAGTAAGCCCCTTAATTCTCGTGTTGAAGATATCCGCCACGTCCTTCTGTTCGTCCTCATCCTCAAAGGATCCGATGACGATGGCCGGTGTAAAGCCCGGAGCCTTTGTCCCTTCCGCCTCGACTTTGAGCGGATCTCCGTAGTGTTCCTCAAGCATCTTGAAATAATCCTGAGCCGCCTCCCTGGCAAGTCCCTCACTGAAATCCTCGGGTCCGATATAGTCCCGGATCTGCAGATAGACATCCGGATCGTCCGAGATCCAGGTCAGAAGAAGCCCCTCATTGCGAAGCTTTGCCTTCTCAATGCTTGACGCCTTCTTCTGCGCCGTCGGATTCTGCGGCGCGGGTGTGATTCTCACCGGTCCTTCGCTGAAAGACTGCCGGCCGATTCCGGCCTCCTTGTAGCCCGCAACCTCTCTGGAGAGCACATCCCGCTGAATGCCGTACTTCTGAGCCATCGCACTGATGTAGTTCTCCCGCTCCATCTCATCGTCAAAACCGCAGAGCCGTTTTGCAATCTCGTGGTAGAACGCAGTCCTGCTCTCCGGATCGTCGAGCCTGTAATTTCCCTCGATCTGCCGGATCTGGTAGTAAAAGCTGTTCTCCGCGTTGTCGATGCGCTTCTGATATTCTTCCGTCCCGAGGTTCTTGCAGAACTCATCCGGGTCCTTGTAAGGCCGAAGATCGATGACCCTCGCGGAGACACCGGCGTCTCTCAGGATCCCGATGTTACGCATCGCAGCTCTCACGCCGGCGCCGTCGCTGTCATAGGCAAGGAAGACATGGGTCACATACCGGCGGATCACCTGAGCCTGCTCCACGGTGAAAGACGTGCCAAGGGACGCAATCGCCATCGGGAAACCGGCCTGGTGCTGGGAGATGACGTCCATGTAGCCCTCGCAGAGGATAAAGTAATCCTTGTCCTTGTTGCGCACCGTGTTGCGGGCGATGTTGAGTCCGTATAGATTTTTCTTTTTTTCGAAGATCAGCGTCTCCGGAGAATTCAGATACTTCGGGATTCCATCCCCCATGACACGCCCGCCGAAAGCGATGACCCGCCCGGAGGCATCCATGATGGGATACATGACACGGTTCCAGAATTTGTCCTTCAGGCCGTCTTTCTCCCGGAACACCGCAACACCGGAATCCAGAATATCCTTTGAGGAATATCCCTTTTCCTGAAGGTAGCGTACAAGATCGCTGTTTCCGCCGTCCGCATACCCGAGCCCGAACTGGTTCATGGTTTTGTCCGACAGCGCACGGCCCTTCAGATAGGCCATTCCCTTCTGTCCCTTCGGGCTTCGAAGAAGCCGGTAGTAGTAGGTTGCCGTATCCTTGTTGATGGAGAACAGAATATCCCGTTTTTTATTTCTCTCCTTCTGCTCCGGAGATGCCTCCTCCTTCGGCAGCACGATGCCCGCCCGGCTTGCAAGATATTCCATGGCCTCCTGATAGGTCATGTTGTTGTACTTCTTCAGAAACGTGATCACGTTTCCGCTCTCCCCGCAGCCGAAGCAGTGATAGACCTGTTTCGTGCGGCTCACGGAAAACGAGGGGGTATGCTCGGAGTGGAACGGACACAGGCCCATGTACTGGGATCCGGAGCGCTTCAGCTCCACATACTGGCCGATCACATCAACGATGTCATTTGCGCTGATGACCTGATTTCTGATTTCGTCCGAATAATACAATACTGCCCTCCTACTGCCAGCTCTTGGGCACGTAGATGTCCTCAAACTGGCGGATTGCATAGCGGTCCGTCATCGAACTGATGTAGTCGCAGACGACGCGCTCTTTCGAATCTCCAAGATCCATGCGCCTCTTCAGATAATCCGGCAGAAGATCGATGTTTTTCAGGTAATGCTCATAGAGCGCCTCGACTACGCCCATGGCCTTGGCTTCCTCGCCCTTTGCCTTGGGATTGGTGTAGACATTCTCAAACATGAATGTCCGAAAGTCGTTGAAGGCCTTCTGTACTGCCGGCGACATCGCGATGATGGGCTGGTCGTAGCTCGTGATGATGATATCGTGGGTGAAGGTATCGAGCCGTTCTTCAAGCGTATGACCGATCACGGAGGCAATCTCTTCCGGTACGTCATCGTCCGTCAGGATACCGCCGCGGATCGCATCGTCCATGTCGTGGTGAAAATAGGCGATCTTGTCCGAATAGCGGACGATCTGTCCTTCCAGGGTCGAAGGGTGTCCGCTGGTCTGGTGGTTCAGGAATCCGTCCCTCACCTCATAGGTCAGGTTCAGTCCCTGGCCGTCCTTTTCAAGGACATCGACCAGCCGCACACTCTGTTCTGCATGGTCAAAGCCCTCCGGGCACAGGCGGTTCAGCACCCGCTCTCCCGCATGCCCGAACGGCGTGTGTCCGAGGTCGTGTCCAAGGGCAATCGCCTCCGTCAGATCCTCGTTGAGCTTCAGGGCCTTTGCAATGGTTCTTGCATTCTGGGAAACCTCCAGGGTATGCGTCATGCGCGTCCTGTAGTGATCTCCATCCGGGGTAATGAATACCTGGGTCTTATCTTTCAGCCGTCGAAACGACTTGCAGTGCAGGATCCTGTCCCGGTCTCTCTGAAAGAGCGGCCGAAGGTCGTCCTGCGGCTCGTCGTGGAGCCTTCCTTTTGAATTTCTCGAATGGGCAGCCCAGGGTGCAAGGATTTCATCCTCGCGCTCTTCGAGCTGTTCGCGTATCAGAATCATGTCTGCCTCCCGGCGCTCCCCCGCCTTCCATCAGGATCATGAGACAAAGACATTTTAACATAAGTCATAAGAAAAAATGACAACGGCACCGTGATTTTGCCAGAAACTTCCGGCATAACAAAAAGTCCTGAGATCTCTTTTTTGAAATCTCAGGACTCAGTGCGGAAGATGGGACTTGAACCCACACGGCATAACTGTCACAAGAACCTTAATCTTGCTCGTCTACCAATTCCGACACTTCCGCATCGCTGCAGAAAAAGGGACTTGAACCCTCACTCGGTTATCCCGAACAGGCACCTGAAGCCTGCGCGTCTACCAATTCCGCCATTTCTGCATCTCTTTTGTTTTTACCGCTTTTCTCGCGGCAAGTGTTATCCTACAACACGACCCCGATCCTGTCAACAACAAAATTTTAAATTTAGTGGTTACGCACCAAAACCGCATCGCCATCCACTTCAGGTGCCCCTACGCCGTCTGCGTATAGCTTGATCAGAAATACCTCAAAGTTTAGAACTATGAGCCCGAAGGTTTTTGAGGTTTTTCGAAGCCATACCATTCGGACAACTGCGAGTTACACTACATCGATTAGATCGTCTTTTCCTTACGCGGCCTGCCT